>JAABUK010004322.1_pt1 | contig 23215 bp, 35 predicted proteins | sample 5559141 | NCBI WGS metagenome assembly JAABUK01 (sample SAMN10711869, study PRJNA513367) | rock metagenome | isolation source: Antarctica rocks | place: Antarctica: Victoria Land, Pudding Butte nord | collected 2016-01-03
GTGTGCTGAGAACAAGACATGCAAAGTCTGTGTATGCAGCGCATTAGAGCTGACGAGGGTTTGTTCTGGTGTGTTGGGCTGTGGGACTGACAACAAGACACAGCTGCTTGGCAAGAGCAACACTGTGCACAGCCTACAGAACAGCTGCTTGACGCCAACCTGGCAATTTTCTGTGCTTGTGACAATCTCAATCAACCTGTCAGACAATCTGAATTCTATATTTTTGGGGGATCAGGGGAGTCAGCAGACAATGACTGATAAATCAACACACACACACACACACACACACACACCAGGCACTAGATGTTCACAGACATGACAGTGGTAGTACTGATGTAGCAACATGCACTGATATGCTTGATGCTCAAAAGCCAGATAAGTGACAGCTCACCGTGGTGAGGTCATACAGCGTGCTGGCATTGTTGAGCACCCCCAGCATCCATATAGTCGCCTGCATTACCAACAGTTTGTTCTATCAACCTCGTATAGAACATGGATTTTGCAATGTTTCTTTCCCTGTTCTGACATGGGCACAGCTCCCTTTTGAGAAAGAGGTGGCCAGCATGACCATATTGTGCGCGTGTTGAATTACAAAGTGAGTCAAGGCTTGCACAATCAAGAGTGCATGCAGGTAACTGAAGCAACCCAAGCATGAGCACTTGACTAATTTGCATGCTGCAAAAGCTGCAGGGCTTGCACAATCAAGACTGCATGCAGGCAACTGACGCCATCCAAGCATGAGCACTTGTCTAAATTGCATGCTGCAAAACCTGCAGGGCTTGGCTGTTCACTGTCAATATGGCTTGCACTTCTGCAACAAGATCAGGTCATAGTAACTGCATCATCGCTGCATGCTGGTTGCAAATGCAAATGCTGCATTGGAAGCAAAAGTCCAAGCAGCAGCTTTCTGCTGACTGCCTGCCCAAAAATAGCAAGCAATATAAAGCAGCCCACCTGCTCATAGTCTGTTGTGTTGCAACTGATTGGCTGCAATGGGCCAGGCTCAGTGCTAGTTGTAGATGCTGGGGCGCTGGTGGAGTCATAGGTCTGCGCACTGAGCACCACGCTCTTCAACAGCACAGCATTCACAGTGGTGTCCAATGTCAGAGCCGAGTTGCCAAAGACAGGGAAGGTGACTTGGATGCGGCACACATGACTTGCTGAGTTGGAGGTGCCAGCAGCAACAGTGACGGTCGTTGGCTGACCAGCAGTCTGAGTGAGGTTACACACTGTCGCACTCTGCAGAGTGAAACACAGATACAGGTCTGTACAGCTCTGATGAGGAGTAATGTTGCATCAGAAGCCATGCACGCACTGGCCAAGACTTAGTCAGCGGCATACACAAGACTTGCAATCGCCAGAATGGCACTCAAAGCAGGCAGCAAGAGAGACTGCACATGGTATTTGAGGTTGCAAGCATCAGCAGGAAGATGCACACTGCATGGTGACCTACAATCACAGCTGCATGTGAAGCCTCAGGATCAGACAACATAACAGGGCATTATTGTGTATGTGTTCCCCTGGTGCATCACACAGGGGAGCTCACCGGTACAAATGCGAAGACAGTACGGCTGTCAGAGCTGAAGTCTTTGACAGTGCCATCAGAGAAGCTCAGTGTCACATTCAGAGTGGAGGTAGTGGCAACTGATAAGGGAGCATAAGTGGCAGGATCCCCAGCTCTGCAAGAAGCACACTCCATCTGAGCATCTCAGATGAAGAACAAAGTGACAAGGTAGCAGCCTGCCTGAAGGCACGCTAGGAAACCCAGCAGCAAATGTTGACTCCGGCAGCTGACACTTGCAATCCAGTGCAATTTTGGATGCGGGTTGGCTGAGCAACATCTACAGGATCAGGCAGACAAACACGGCAAGTGTGAATCAAGGGCCTGCAATCCCAAATTGCAAGACAGTTTTGTTGATGAGAACATATGTCGGCACTGTTCGCCATCTGTCTTTGAGTCCCTCAGAGGCTCCCAGACTGGACGCAGTCTTGCCAATGCAATTTAGCAACCTGGCACAAGCTGTACAGACATGGACCTTATGCTGGGCATTGGAATAAAGCAGGCAGGCAACAGCATTGACACATGTACAGGTTCACAGCAAGTGAGAAGAGCATGCAAGAGCAAGGCGACAGCAAAACATCGGCCCTGACAGTCTGCACACTGCACAAGGCTGTCAGCTCTTGGTGAGAATGCATAGCATGTTAGTAGCAGGCATGCTCACGGAGCAATGTAGGCGGGAGTGGCAGTGAAGCTGAGCACGGCGGTGGGTGTGGGCAGTGTGATGTTGACCGGCCCGTTGCCAGTACCAATGGCCACTGAGCAGACTGCCAAGGATGCATTTAGCCCGTTTCCACAGTAGCTGGCATTGCCATATGACGCTGTCACTCCTGCCTGAACTCAGTACAATGGTCATTGTCAGAATGTAGTCTTGTGACAGGTGAGCGTGCATGCAACAGGGGTGATGGATGGCAACTGCGTGCTTTCAAAGACATCTTTCAGCTGTGTGAGACGCAGACTTGTTTTCACTGGCTGGATGTGCTTCTCAAGCTAAGCTTGAGAAGCTTGACAAGCCTTGTTGCACCAGCCAGTGGTACCTTGAGGGCACTTGGGGACTTGGCTAGTCACATATAGATGCACCTTGGTGCATAAGTCTCATCATTTAAGCTCAAAGTGTGTCATCAAGGCAAGCAGGGATGTAAGACAGCTTACTGTGATGTTTCCAACATTGTCGCTGACACTGAGGTACAGAGGTGCTAAAGACGTGATGTTCAGGCCTGGCAGGTCCGTCACATCATTCATGAAGCCATCACTGTAGGAGGCGTACGCTCTGACAGCTGCAGAACTTGACTCGAGTGAGAAGTCCTGCAGACAAAGCAAAAGCTTATCTGCCATGGCATTCAAGGCCAACCGCTTGTACCTGGTCTAACACATGCAGTGTGTTGGGCAGAAGTATGATGGTGGGTGTGTAGCTTCACAGTCTGTCTGCATGCGTTCCTTTTGCAAAGACGACTGGCTATGCTCTGCATGGTGTGCTCTGCAAGCCAACCTGCCAGATTGCAAAAACATATGCTTGTTTGACCTTTGCTCTGATGCTGCAACATGCATTCATTTACTTGGCCCTTGCCCAGATGTTGCACAATCAGTGCTTTGGTCAGTTCACACATGTCTACCCTTAGGGTCAGATGCATACAGTACTGAGTGGCCCCCGGCAATAGATCCTGCTTTGTAGTGACTACAATCCAACATTCTTGTGCATGCCTTGCATGACACTCATGCAGTAGAGTTGCATCCTGTGCATTGCAGCCATCACTGACACAGCTATTTCAAAGGAATGCACCTGCAATGGCTGAAGCTGTGCGGTGACAGAGGCAATGGGGCTGATGGAGGCAGGGGGGCTGAGCCATGTGGCCCCTGTGTAAGCCACCAGGCTGATCTTGGTTAGGCACACATAGGTGGCCACCACATTGACTGTGGTGCTGGCGGTCATTGATCCTGCCTCTTCAATGGAGACTGGAATGTTTACTCCAGCATTGACACCCTGCAGTACACAGCCGTTTGGCCTGCAGGTGGTGTACATGATGCTGCGCGTTGCTATCAGCACATCAAATGTGCATCTTGCAGCAGCGCCTGCTGTGCTCAATGTGAATGCTGGTAGTGACTCTCAGTGCTTGCAAGCTGAGCTGTTGTGTTGGCGCTCACCAGCCCGTCAGACTGTGCACATCACAGAAAGCGTGGAGCGTGAGTGAGGTGCGTAGCTCAGTCAAAGACAGCTTGTGGAAGTCCAGCTGCTAGGCTGTTAAAGGCTAAAGGTGATTGGAAGGCGTGATGGTGGTGGGAAGTGGACGGAGGTGACGGTGTGTTGACCTGAACTATGTCTGCCCTGTATCGTATTACAGTTGTGTTGTGAACAGATTGGCTCTGCATTGTATCATGCACATGTTTGCCTTGCAAACGGCAACACAGCTGGCATGATGGGAGATGTTGGTGAGCCTTACTCAGCACTGTTGCAAGAGCCAGAACATGACTACAGTGTGGACCCCAAAGCAGAACAACTGACGTCTGCTGATAATCATCACATTTGTTGTGCACAACTTCTGCAACGGCATTTGAGCAACAGGTTGCATCACACCTGCGCCAAGTTCAATGGCACCACAAGCAATCTTTCAACCAGAACCACAAACCTGGATGTAGTTGTTGATGACCAAAACCAAAGCAGAAGAGGAGGTGAAGGTGACAAGGGTGGTGACATCCACCCCAGTGATGGACGTGCCTCCACCAATGAAGTCACATGTGGCGTAGACAGCGCTCCTCTGGTACAGGGGGGTGGTGCAGCTGCTGCTCACTTGGCTGAGGCTGGCTGAGGGAATGATCAGGTTCAGGACTGGATCATCCACAGTGAGTGCCAAGTTGGCTGGGAACCACACCAGCATGTTGACCTGCACAACCCACATGATGGCAGGATATGACCCTCGTACACAAAACCCTGCTGGTATTGCTGTTCAAAGTGCTGTGACACAGCAGCCTATGTAGCAGCAATGGTGATATGTTGTCATGACAATGTGCTTTGCGCCATGTACAAGCAGAGCATTTGCTCATGTAGATCCTGAGCTGATGTGAGTGTAATTGGTATGTGACACAAGGACGCAGCTTTGCATGCATTACAAATAGCATGCAGTTGATGTCTGCTCCAGTTAATCTGGCAGGCACATTGTGCTGGTGCCCATAACATGCTGATGCAAGTGTGTAAGCTGCCAGGGATGCCGTAAACACGCGCTGTGACCTACCACTGCAGACACACTCCCAAAGGTGAGCGTGACAGAGGCCGTTGAGCTGCCAGCAGTGTCGGTTTTGTCAACCTGTACCGTGCAACCTGTCCCTGTGGTGGCGACTACTGACAAAACCCCAGTCAGTCCTGACCCACAAGCAAAGCCTGAGCCTGAGACGAGGTTTGATGTGGCAGCGTTCACTCCATCAAGGCTGTCCAAGTGCCAATTCCTCACTCTGCACAGCGTACATGCTTATGTGGCTCACTCAATTACAGACGCCTAGCTCATTGCACGAAAAATGCATATAGATTTGATGTACCCTAACCTGGATTCAAGAGAGGGAACTAGTGTCACCACTAAAGAACAGCACAGCACCGTGTAGCCAGCTGCATGGGTCAGCCTGTCGCAAAAGACAAGTCCTGTATACCAGCTGCGACAGACTTCCTTGATTGATGTTGTTAAAGTGTGCTTGCCTGCAGTCTGTTCTGGTCAAGAGTGGTGCAGACGTGATTGGGACTGGGGAACACTCATGAGTTGACAGCAATGCAGCTGTGCAAACATTGCACAGCCAAGCTAACAGTGTACATATGCAAAACACCAAGCAGGCACACACTACACAGTCTCACATGCATTGCACCATGGAAAACCTGCATGCAGGTTCGTCATCGTCTAGCTGTGCATTGTGCATGCTGCTACTGGCTGTGTCGCATGCTGTACCCTCACTTGCAAGGATGTTGAGTGTGCAATGCATGTACATGAGACTCACAGGAAGGCCTGCAGCAGTGCAGTGACTTTCACGCCTGTGATGGGAGCAGTGTTGAAGAGCTCTGAGGAGTCTGCAAAGGCCAGCAGGCCCTGCGTGGCTGAAGCCACAACATACAGCTGAGCCAGAGTCTGGTTGCCTCCTTGCCTGTCTCGCACCTGCACTTGGACAGACACTGAGCATACATGCCATTTTGCTGGGTATGGGTCCAAGCTGGGTGTTGAAGCCAGTACTGCCATGCCACAGCCTGTTCTGTTACCAAGCACTGCTCAGCTCAGGTATGCTCAAGCAATTGCATTGAACTGAGGTACTTTAAGTCATGACCTGACTCTTTGCTTAGACAGCTCACCACAATGGCTCAACAGCTCACATCTACAGGATGTTACGACAGAACAAAAGTGGCTGCAAGACAGACAGCTTTGAAGAGACAAGACTTGTACCGCATGTACCTAGTTCATCGTGAGCTGGAAAGCGTTGTTATTGTTATCATGATCAAGCCTGACAATCCATCTTGGCACACAACATGCACAGGCAATGTCAGCCAACCTGGGCTACAAACTGCTTGGCGATGTTGACACCAGTGCTTGAATCTGAGGTGAGCACCAGGTTGTTGGCACTGGGGTATGTGGTACTAGCGCCAACAAACAGCACACTTGAGTAGGCTGCTCCTCCTGTGAGCGTGGACTGGACAGTGAACACAACATTCAGCAGCAAGACGCTGGAGCCTTGGGCTGCTGCTGTGTTGGCTGTACCAGAGAGACGCGCTGGGCAGTTGAATGCCAGGTACCTGAAGGATCACAGGCAGAGGTTGAGTATAATGACGTGCTTGCAGTCAGTGTGAGCTTTGCTTTCAACACAGGAAATGGAGCCTTGAAAGACAGAGCTTTGCAAGCTTTATAAAGTTGTGCTGAAGCTGCATCTGAATGTCCGGAAGAACAACAGCTGTAGTCTCTTTAAATGATCTCAGCAGCAACCACAGCATTGCTCCCAGTAAAGAGCGAATGCAGTCGTAAGCATCACATCACAGGTTGAACAGCTGAGTCGAGCCATGTGCAGCTGCTTACTCAAACTTTGATGTGCCAGATGCTGTCAGCGTAGACGCTTGCTGGTTGACATAAGGCGTGTCCCACAAGCTGCCAAGTGTGTAGCTGCTGAAAGCCAGGATAGAGGGATCATAGTATAGAGGCAGGAACCAGGTTGCCACTGACGCATTGGGGCTGTATGCTGCCACCTGAGCAGTGAAGCTCTCACCTGCAAGCACAATACGATGTATGACTGTAAATCACCACGACAGGATGTATTGCCACATACATAGCTGGTATATTTGGACAGGATGTACCTGAGGGATGACAACAAAGCCAGCACTGATTTTGAAAGGAATGTGCTAAACATGCAGTGATGTTTCCCGGATGATGAAGACATGATCAAAATTCATGTGCTCATTGCTGCACCGCCATGCTGAATTTCTGCTGACTGTGAAAGCGGATGCGATTGAAGCAAAGCTTGTGTCAAGTGAATAAAGGTTGGACTCTGCTGTTGATGTTATAGGAGAGATCCCGACTAGCATTTGCAGGGAACCAGGCTACAACAGCAACAGTTTTCTCCCTATCCTATCAGCCAAATCAACAAAAGCAGTGTCTCAACACAGAACATATTGCAAGGGTGTCAAATGCATTAGCCCAATGGGCACAAACGGCGCATCAAGGTAGACTATCCCACCAGGACTCAGAACACCTCACCAGGGCATGAAAAAGCATCAGTACAACGCGCAAAAACAGCGCATCAAGGTGAAGCGTCTCACCAGGATGCAGGTTCCTGTATGGTACAGTGACCAGCATGGTGACCTTGCTGGGCGTTGCATGCACGGGGGCAGCATGGAGATTGATGGAAGTGGTGGCAGAAGTGGCCACCGTTGTGCCTGAGATCCAAAGCTGCAGCGTCAGACTGGCTATGGAGGTCACTCCTGCTGCTGGGAAGAAGGAGGAGGCAACATACAGGTTGCAGCTGGCTGTGCCATTGGCTGTGGACAGCAGCGTGACATTGCATGCCAGCAGGTCAACCTGTGGGCAGACCAGAACGCATTTGCTAGATATATTTGGAATGCTTCAGGAACACGTCTCAAGTCAGACCAGCATTTCAACAGCTGCTCAGTGTCCAGGCAATGCAGTCAAAGCAACTTGAGGAAGGATGCCTTAGCCTCGTTGCATTGTCACATGCAATGATGTGGGGCTGACAAATGGTACCAGGTTACTAAACAGCAAGGTCCAATACGCTGCATGTACTCATGATCAGATGTCATAATGGTCTGGTATCATAGCAAGGAAACACACGAGGGTAAGCAATGCACACTGTGGTAAGGGCCACTACTACACCACATGACATGAATGTTGTGAGCTTACATCTGCGCTGCTCTGGGTGGTTGCCGATGTGTAGGTGATGTGCGGCACCACAGTCAAGCTGGTCAAATCCACCTGAGAGTGACTATAAGCATCCCAGACCTGGTACCTGCATGCACCAGCCAAGCAACGATGACCTCTTGTGGGTGCAGACAGAGATTGCTTGCTGCTGGCACCATCTATGCTTTGTCAAACACACAACTGCGTATGACAATGTAGTAGCACAGGTCTCATGGCCAAGCAAGGTGTGGAAGCACACAGATGCATATGTTCATGCTGGGCACAGCTTGACCCATGCAACCTGGAGCATCTGATCAGCCAGCATGTTGGCATGCCACAAGTGCAGATTTGAACAGACTTGATCTGACTCACTCACTCTAACAGACTTGACTTGATTCACTTCACAGACTTGAAAATCCACAATCAGAGGGGAATTGCTTCACAATGTTCATTGTTTGTTACTTGAGACAGACAGGTCAACTTCTTACGCAATGCTCAGCAGCTGGCCCTCTTGGTAATCGGTTGCAGTGCTGGTGAGGTCCTCTAGGAAGACGTCCACATTACGCACAATGGCAGTCACCCTTGCAGGCGGCAGCCGGGCAGTGACATAGGCGTAAGCGTTGGTGGTGGGAATGATGGTTCCATTCAGCTGGGCTTGCAGGGAACCAGCTGTGCCTGGCACCTTATCATTGAATGCGCTGAAGTCCCGGTAGAAACTGCAAGCACACATTGCCACATATCACCAGTGAAATGAATCCAAGCCAGCTGCTAAAGAAGGAGCTGCATTCTTGTCATGTGGGTTTGTTGTATACCTTGATACCTTGTGGCGCAAGCAAGTGGGACCATCCGATTTGCTAGCAATGTGACACCTCTAGATGACATGATCAGGCATGCATCAGCTCAGCAGCTGTGCAAACAAACAACAATGCATGGTCATGATCCCACAAACAGCTGGGCAGTGACATAGGCAACATCTCGAGTTGTACACAGCTGGCTGACTTGCAATGCATCACGTCTTCGCACAACCAAACAAGGCGCAAGCATTGCTATTTGCCTTAAGCATCACAAGATCTGCCAGGCATTGTCAGCGCCTCTCAAACACAGACATGTTCTGCATTGCACACCTTGTTGCGCTCCAGTTGCCGTACAGCTGGCTGGTTGGCAAGCCAGGGCTGGAACCCACAGGCACAATGTCAGGCTTCAGCATGGAGGTGAAGATTCCTGCAGTGCAGCTGAAGTCGCCAGAGGTGTCTGACGTGTTCAGCAGCCCCTGTGTGGGCGACGTCTGCAAGTTGGGGGTGGGAGTAATAAAGTCTTGTGCCACCAGGTACACGTCATACAAGGTGTTGGCTGTGATGCCGCAAGACCCTGCAGCAGCATGACAGCTATTGATGCAGGTACTTACTGTAGAAGTCACGTGTCCTGTGTCATGCTTGGTGATAATGATAATCATAACACTTTCCGGCTCATGATGAGCTGGGTACGCGCGTGTCATGCTTGGTAGTTGCTGTTATTGCAGTGCTGCATCCAAGAGGTGAGTTTGGGCTGCAACCTATGGTCAAAGCTGTGGGCTGCGGCCTTAGGAGGCTCAGTTATGATCACTGAAAGCGTAAGCTTTCCTTTCCTTTTCTTTCAGGAAGTGGGAACAGCAGATGCGCTGTTGGCAAGGGTCTGCAGGCCACGCATGAGCATGACTGATGGTACTGACGCAATGAGTTATGCGAACTTGCAGCAGTCTGCTGCTTTGCAAGGGACTATCACGGAATCACAGGAAAGGCTTTCCATCTTGTAATGTGCCACCTGTGATATGAGCCATGCATACATCCTGGCAGGACTCACAGAGTACTGACCTGAGGAAAAGGGGATGCCTGCTTGTGTGACATTGATGGTGCCATTGAAGTCTGAGGACAAGCCGCCTAGACCAGTGTAGTTGTACACTTGGGCTGATGTTGGAAAGGACGCATCTCGAGTCTGCAGGATGCCGACATAGTGCACAGCACAAGGCTCGTCCATGACCACCTGGACAAGACAATTAACGAAATTTACGCTGAAAAATGAGCTTAGCAATGCTTTTTCTATCAAAAGGGAAACAGTCTGCAACTTTTGCCCAAACCTTTTTGAACTGAGCGTGCGCCAAGGGTTGAAATGCCTTGACCATGTGTAATGCATTTGGTACTTGCAGCTGTTAGGAAGGCCTGCACACAACAAGCTGCTGCCATGCCAAGAGGGCAATGCCTTTCACACCGTGCAGCTCTGGCTGTGAACAACAACAACAACATGCCCATCTAGGGCCAGCTTAAGCTTGGCAAAGCCCACCTCAACATACACACTGGTAGGTGCGTTGTACTGGATGATGATCTCCTCAAAAGTGGGCGGTGTGGTGCGCACTGTCGTGACAGTCACACTGCTGAGAGCTGTCTGCACATTGCCCAGGGAGTCTTCAGCCACCAGCCACACCCTGTACACTACCTGGTCCTGCAACCCCTGGTTCACTGTGCTGGTGTAGTTTGTGAAAGCCTGCACCGTCAGGGCCATAAGTGGCTCTCAGTCCAAAGGCAAGGACTGTTTGCTTGCAACAATCACTTTTAAATAGACAAAACAAAAAGACTACACTGTTCGGCGTCAGGTTATTGAGAAGCCAAGTATTATACCGGGCTGCTCAGGGATGACTTTTGAGCTGTTCAGAATTAGCATGCTTGAGGTGGGGCAGGCAAAGGAAGAGTCTGCAGAGTTGGGCTGCTGTACAGCAATAGTATGGCGACATGGTGCTGTGTCGGCTTGGACGTGATGTAGAAGCATGAGACATGCAGACAATCATGTTGTCATGCTGCTTTTTGCCACATAACCTCTATATCACCAAGCAGACGCAGAAACATGAGTCCCAATCACACTGTGGCACAACTAGCAAGTGTGTGACTCTTACAGTTCCAGCAGGAATGGTGCCATTGTACAGACTGCCGGAGGCAGTGCCAGCAAGCACAGATGCCAGGCTAGGCTGAGCTGTGCTGTACAGCATGACCGTGTAGAACACAGTGCAGCTGGACTTGTTGAGCTGGACCACAAGCGTGAAGTCTGTCTCATGCACTTTTGAGACCAGAGGTGTGCTTGCTGTGAAGTTTGGTGGAATGACATCAGCCGTAGTGACCTGCACATGATGCAATGAGCGGTGGTGTAAAGACAGCGCCATCGTGACTAGAGGTCTGCAAGTCATTCAGGGCAGCGCACTAGAGCCAGTGTCTCTTTTGGCAACTTCTGTAAGCAGAGTCTAGTTGCTGAAACAGCATGGAGCTCACAACGCATCACTGCAGCATGTTCAGCAACACAAGTTGACATGAACAATGTCACATTTTCATGCAACTTTTTGTTTGCATGTATGCTGATCACTGGGCTCGCTGACCGAGGCAGACCTGCACACTGATTGCCAGTGCAGGGTAGTGTCTTACATTCAGCAGTGTGGCTGGAGTGGCATAGTTGGGCTGACTCGAAGTATCACGGCCCGCAACATAGCAGGTGTAGTTCACAGCGCTCTGCAGCCCCTGCAATGACACAACAGGGGCGTCAACAATTGCTGTACAGCTACATTCACCAATTGAGTCATACAATGATACAGTACAGCCTATGCCATGTCCCTACTAACCCGCTGCGGACAACAGTTGCTGACCCATTCATGAGCAATCAGCCAGGCTTGTTGACAGTGCACATGAGAGACATGCTGCTGTCCAGACATATCAGTGTCAGTGAAGGCAGGATGTGCATCCAGTCACAAACCCATAACAGCGCGTCCTGAAACGCAAATGTCCAAAATCAGGAGTATCACGGACATTGACAGACCAGCAAAAGTGAGGGTGAGCGAACAACAGATGATGCCATGCGCACCAGAACAGCCTGAGAATAGTTTGTGAAGGCACTCCCGATGGACATGTCTCCGCTGGCTGCCACATTGTAGCCAGAGAACAGGGTTGCAGCTGACTGTGTGGTCAGAGCCTGGCTGTCTACAACCGTTGGCAAGCTGGAGTTGGTTGGCAGAACAACATAGTGGGCAGCTCCTGTGATATTCAGAGATACCACCAGCGAGAACCTGCAGACAACATGTAAGCTGAAAGCTGCAGTTGGGTCCAGCACAGAACCTTGCAGACAATGTGAGTGCAGCAGTCAGGGTCTGGCCATCTTGCAGCAATCAATTAGTCAGGGCATTCAGCAATGTGACACTGCCGTTCTATCTACCTAACTTGTCAAGAACTGCTGAACGGTACAGGTGACATGTTGACACAGCAGCTTTGTTGCAGCACATAGGTGGCAGACTATCAGAGAGTCATGCTTTGGCATGGTAGCCAAGGTGTAAGTAATGGCAGCGGTAATCTCAGGCTGCTTGTAAAATCTGCCAGAGAAGAGTGACAGCTCACTGGGTGCCTGTCACAGTCCCAGAGGCAATGCTGGCGTTCATCTGTGGGGGCATGAGGTAAGGCTGCTCCCAAATGACCCTAGTGGCAGTGCTTTGCTGCAGGGGAGGGGACTGCATATCCTCTGCCGCCAGCCACACCGTGTAGTAGGTCTGGTCCACCAGATCAGGCAGAACCTGTGTGACATTGGTTCGAGCCACGGGGGTGATAAAGTGGCCAGAGTCTATGACAGCTGAGCTGTCAGGCGACGTGGAGGAGAAGACCTGCAGAGCAGGAAAGGTAGTGCAATGGGTTCCAATTGTTCACTTTGTCAATCAATCACATGTGCTCCCCAAGAGGGTGCACGAATGCACAGTCCTGATCAGCTCCCTGTATGAGGTCATGTTTTTACAGTCACAGTACCAACAATATTTTATATATTATTGCGTGGGGTGTGGTTTGTGATAGACTGGAAACCTTCATGCCAACTTCTGCAACTGTGTGGAGGGTGCAAGTGGGTGGAGTTTTTGTTTGATCAGCTGCTGCTAACCTGGACTTTCCAGGCAAAATTGAACGGGTGCTGCACTGCGCTAACATGAGTGGACCTGCGTTCGACCAGTCAGTGGCAAGAAAGTTATGTTTGATGTGCATGCTTGTACATGTATTGCATGCTTAAAATGACAAGCAGGCTGCTCACTTGCATACACGCCAACACTGCAATAGCAAAGCCAAAAAGCTGGCTCGCAGACCTGAGCAGCCGTAGGAATGCTTGTTGCCTGGCCTAGCAACACCATGTAGTAGACAATAGCTGTCTCGTTAGTGGATACTGTCAGCACGGCATTGCCCTCTGTATAGTTGCCAACCGCTGTGACAACAAAGCTGGGAGGCACATTGCTGGGGGTAGTCACATTCAGCTCTGTCACCTGTGATACAGCGTGAAACCATGTTAGATGTGAAATTAGATGCAATAACATGCACCTGGTACAGTTTACCAGTGACATGTATATGCATCACAGACTAGGGTCCCGAACACCCTCCAGGTTATTGTATCTGGTCACCATCAGAGTCCACTTGTGGACAACTTGATCATAGCAGTGGGAGCAATGCAAGTGCTCTGGTCTCAACAATGCAGATGGGTTCCCTTGACAGAAGTTGCTCAGTGGCTTGTTTCTCTGACAGGCTTGCCATGCACAAACTTTTCATTGTAGGCACCTAAGCACTCTGAGCTACATGCCCTGCAGAGAACATGGTGAATGGCATCTGCAACATGAGTTCGGGATCTTACAGTGAGCATGATGTTTGGAGTGGTGTTGTTGTCTTCCCCGACAAAGTATATACTGTAGGCTGACGCAATGTCCACTCCTGTGATGCTCCCAACCCCATCTGTGTAGGCTGCCGGCAGCTCTGTCAGATTGGCTGCCACAGGAATCACAACACTCTCATTGGCAGACACATATCTTGATGAGCTGATGACTTGTGCCACTGTGGGAGCAGCTGCACCCTGCAGCATTGTCAGCTTGTGTAAGTGCTGAAAGAGCTTGAAGGAACTGCCTGCTGCTCACCATTTGAGGCAATGAACCTTACGAGGTTGCGCATGCAGCAGCATAGCGTCAGTCTGGTGGTCAAGGCAAGCAACCACAGTCAGCAAATGAAGATCTGCATCACTGGCATTGCGTATATGCTTGGTGCATTGGGAATAACGCTTCACAAGCTGCATCATGGTTTGTTGATTGCACCAGGCGCTGATCTCTACTCATCAGAAGAACAGCTGTTTGAGGGACACACCTGTTCCACCACAACGTAGTAGACTCTGCCAGTCTTGTTCTGCTGCACCACCACATCAAAGGCTGTGGCCTGTATGTTCTGAACATACGGCGTCCCTCCTGTGAAGGCAGGGGGTGTGTGGTCCACAGTCCTGATCAGGAATATGTTGGTCTGTGGAGACCTGCAAGCAATTCACTGGGGACCATGACGCTGCAGTTTCTGGAAGTTGCTCGTGATATGACTCTACAACATGGCAAAGTAGCAGCAGTACTATCAGTGGCCTGCCACACACCCTGTATGCAGCAAGAGGCTTCAAGCGATGACTGCTGACAGGTGATATACACACTGGGCAGTTGAAATTTGCCGACAAGTTGAATACAAAAGTGAGACAAGATGGCTAGATGGATACTGATGACTGGGAGTTCAATCAGAATCAGCATGTCATGATAGGTGCTGCATAGCGGCCTTGCCTGTTGGGCGTTGGGTACAGAGTGTCCTCAGTCACCACCAGCAGCTGGAAGAGGGAGTTCATGTTGAGGTCAGCCACAGTGTTGGGCAAGGACACGTTGCTGCCTGCATTAGGCAGCAGCAAGCAGCCAGACTCCAGCACGTTCAGCCCAGACAGTGAGGTGCCGGCATTTGTGATAGCTGCAGCAGGGGTGATCTTGCAGGAGACGTTGAGGCTGTTGCAGGTGGGCCCCAATGTGCAGGCTGTGCCCACTGCCCCAACCGATGAGTTGTCCTGCTGCAACCGCCTGCAAGCAGCCCACACCAGTTGGTCATGATGTGTCTGTGTCTGGCAATGTTCACATGTTGACAATCAAAGCAGGCATCGCAGTTCTTGAAGCTTGTGGCTCTGGAAGAGCACCAGCACACAACATAGCACCAAGAGTGAGCGCATGAGAGGATGGCAGTTGATATGTGAGGCTACCTACTAGCTTTGAGACATGTCCAGGCGTTTTGCAAGTGGGTAACTGTTTGCAGGCTGTGCTCAAGGTGATGTGCGAAGAGCGTTGTTCTGCAAGGACACATATGCAGACAGTGCATGCGAACAGAAATATACCGTCACATACAGCCTGCGTTGTATGCACTCTGTGTTCCAACATCTGTGAAAGCAAGTTGGGTGGTGCTTTTTGAAGATGTGTGCATTAAATTAGGCATTCACAGCATTCAATATTCAAGCTACTTCAAGATGACAGATATAGCATGCAAACAAGCTTCCCTGCATCATGCAGGGTCTTCCCAAATACATTTACCTTGAGTGTCAATCTTTAGGACATGCTGCTGCTAGAATTGAGCAGGTAAAGTTGCTAGTGCAATCTCGAACAAAGTATGAGCAGGGCACCTTCTATTTGTCCTGATATTTCGCAACACATACCTATGAGGTACACTGTCTCCCCAGCCCTGCGGCAAAGCAGCACCAGAGACAGCACCTGTGCTGCTTCCTGTGGACACCCCGCTATGCCATGGAGTGACCCCCATATCAGCACCAGCATTAGACGCAGCGTCATCTGAGTGACTAGTTAGGCGCCGTCCAGATGGATAGTCCACCTCTATAGTAGTGTCACCACCCTCAATTGTGACAGACTGTGAGGAATAGTCACTCTCTGCTGTGGGGGCAGGGGTCAGCTCTCCAAAACCCCCAGAGACCAAGACTGCGCTGCCTGGCTGGACTGATGTCGATGATGAGGACAAGTTTGTGATGATGTAGTAGATGGCTCCTGCCGTGTCTATGCTGAATGCGGCATCAAAGGAGCTTGTGGTGACCTGCAGCACCAGACATAAGCGCAAACAAAAATGATGCAAACTGCGGTTGACGTCATCAAGGGTACATTCAACAAGAAATGACATAAGAACAAACAAAAATGCTGCAAACTGCGATGGCCATCATCGAGCGTAGAGGCAATGAGGAATGAGAAAGGAACAGCAAATTACAGAACAGGTAAATGTAAACCCCCAAGTAGGGCCGGGCACAACATTGAAAACTTTTGCCCTGTCATTGTACAATCTCAACTTCCTGGGTGAAAAGAAAAGAAAAGAAAAGAAAAGAAAAGAAAAGAAAAGAAAAGAAAAGAAAAGAAAAGAAAAGAAAAGAAAAGAAAAGAAAAGAAAAGAAAAGAAAAGAAAAGACTACGCCTTTCGACGTCAATTTAATGAGAAGCCAAGTATTATACCGGGCTGCCCAGAACTTCCTGGGTGCTTCTATCAGCTACAAGTATGCTGTATCATCTTGGTGATGTCATGTTCTGATGTGAGATTGCAGCAATGGCATCTATGCATGGATGGCAGCAGAAATCATTGATGCTAACAAGTTGACATCCCATGAATGCATATCAGCGCACTACCAAAGAGTTTGTGAGCTAAATGCAGCTACTCACCGAGCCTGGTCCTGAGCCAGCAAGCAGGGCAGGGGGGCTTGTGTCTGGGGCAGTCTGCACAGGCACCAGGGTAGGCACAGCCTGGGCATTGCCAGCAATGTCCACAGCCACAAGCCACACCTGCACGCCCAACACCTTTAGTTGAGAGTCTAGGATTGAGGCCCTGACGGAGGTCAAGCAGCATGTGCCTTGTGATCCCAAAACCCAAAAGACAGGAGAAGCTTTGCAACAGTCAGACAATGATTTGAGAAAGCAGAGTCCTCAGGTCTGTCAGCCAAGCATATTCCAGCCTGCAAGTGTAGCTTGGAACATGGCTTTGGAACTGCAGGTTCGGAAGACATGCATGAGGCATGGCAAAACTCCAATTTCAAATGAAGACAAGGTCGGCAGCAAGTGTAGGTAGTCTGCGTACCTGATAAGGAGTGTTAGGAGCCAGGGCGTAGATGGACTGTTGGCAGATTGCTCCAGAGCACAAGGGCTCTACCAAGCCTGAGGTCAGGGTGTAAGCATGTGGCACAGACAGGCTTCCAGACCCTGCCAGCGCCCCCTGGAAGCTAGAAGGGCTGATCTCCAAGATCTCTTCTGATGTGGGGGCTGCTAGACCATATGCCGCTAGCATCTGCACGTACTGAGTATAGAAGGAGGCGTAGTAGATGCCGTAGAACACAGTGCCTGCACAGCAGACCTTGCACTTGCAATTACTGGCCTGGCCCACAAAGATTGCCTGACTTTCCATCTCCAGGCCAGTCTCTGAGTGAACATGCTTGCAGTCACAAGCCGTGATGACTTTGCATCCAAGCAAGTGGGCGCGGCTTAGAAAGCAGACCTGGAGTGGTGATCCTTACCTGGCTCGCTCAGCTGCACGGTCAAAGTGAAATTGCTTTCACCTATGCCGCTGGCATAGGCAGTGCTGAGGAACAGAGGCGGTGTGACGTCCTTGGTGCTAACCGGCAGGAGCTGCAGGGCACTGTTACGATGGCGGTGGGCGTCACTGACAGCAACCAGCAGCAGGGTGTAGTCTGAGGCAGACTCCAATGTCGGGCAGCGTTGGCAGTACAGCTCTGGAGAGTCGCCTGCACAATCAGACATGCTTGTGGGTGGTTCACAACATGCCTGTTTCATGGGATATGACAGTGACCTTCAAGCCCTATACCCCACAAAGCCCATGGCAATGCAACTCTGCGTGCTGAGGCTTGACAAGAGTTTCTCTGTGGCACGATGTCATGATATATGTTGTGGTTCATACACTGACATGAAAGGCATGGTGCTGAAAGCTGGTGATGTGAGTGACGTGTTTTCCCTGCTGCACAGCTTTATCAACACCAATAGCTCACTTGGACTTGTTCATTAGTGAAAGGGCCATCTTGCCGTGAGCCTTGATGACAGCTCTTGAAATACAGCACTATACTCAGCAAGCAATGCTTTCCAAGCTGTAAGCATGCAAAGCAACCACCCAGATCATGCTTGCATCCAGTTTCAGAACAGACAGGCGCAGGGGTACGCCCAGTGCAGAGAATGCATTACCCTGGTCAACGAGCTGAGCTGCCTGCTGACACTCTGTGCTGTTGTCATCACAGCCCATCACAGACAGAGTGGCATTAGCATATGCTCTTGGTACCCGTACTCGTCCACATGCCACTGATAACGTTTGCAGCTTGGACCTTTGCAATGCATTGGCAGTGGTCAGCACATCAGCAGCAGTGTAGTCCCTGCAGCAGAATGTGCACAGCACTGTTAGGTCACGTCTGCTCTGCATGTCTTTGCGTTTCACAACATGTGATGTACTCAGCACTGAGCTGAACTGCCGGTGAGCTATGCATGCCCTGTACTGCATCAATACTGACGCCAACTATGCTTCAACAGCAGACTATGTGCCTGTTGCTCAAGGTTGCACAAGTAGTAATGACCACAAAGCAGCGTGTTGATGCAGCAACAAGAGCTTCCAAGATGAACTGTCTGTACTATGTTGATAGTCACTGACTTTGAGGCAACCTGTTTCTCTGCTATGCAGCATGCGTAATGTCAATGAAGTCCTTCCCAAATAGCAGCAAAAAAGGCGGTTGTGATGGCATCTGCATCTAATGGTGCTGTGATTTTGACAGCATACAGAATGCATGATAGCTCACCCAGGATCCAGATCACTAAGGAACAGCTGTGAAGGAATGACAGTGTAGTATACAAAGCCGGAACGGTCTACAACCATGCTGGTATCAAACCCATAGCCGCTTGTTGCCAGTATACTGGGACCCGCGACAAACTGGGGGTGGTCATTGCCAACCAGCAGAGCGCACAAGATGATGGTGAGCAGCAATGCCAGAGCTGCCACACAAGCTGCAAGCCATAAGCATGGCTGCCGCCGCCAACTGCACACATCAGAACACTTGAGCGATCATGACTGGTGTGTCAGCCCTGTGGCATGGACTCAGGTCAGCTGCTTACTGACCATGACTGCAACAGACAGACAGACATTCAGAGTAAAGCTGTCCTGGTGGGCATTTGGGCACATGGCATGACACAGTGCCGTGGCATCAACAGACAAGGCAGATGCGGCAGCTACAAAGTGCAGATTCCCCCATTCAAGCTACGTGCTCGCAACAATCAGCAATGCGGCAGCAGGTCAATCGTACTGCCTTAACTCGTGCAGCAATATGCTATGGCAACAGAAACTCAGGTGCAACTTTGCCCAGACAACTCTTAAGCTTGAAAACACAATCAACGTGTCTGGCATATCACATCGTATCATCTGTCATTCAAGTGGTACGATCAGCATGCCTCAACACTTGTGGCATATCTGTGCATGGTGTCCAGGAAATGTGTAGCTCAAAGTATTGCAAGCATGGTAATTGTTGGAGCTTGCTGTACGCACACAATGGAACACAGCTTCCTTCTGTACCAAGCTGACAAGCAGGATTGACTGTCCACTGCACATACTAGCTGCTGCCAGTCAGTGAAAGCAGGTCATCACAGATGGGACAGAGGAAGGTGTACCTGTCAGCGATGACAGCCCACCACCGATATGAAGGATAGGCAGGGAAGAGGTGGGTAGGCATGAACACAAAATGGTACCCACCCTCATCAGACCACCTTCGCCCACTGATCCCAACACCTGTACAACCCAATGGGAGCATGAATTCATCAAGCCAAACATCGCAAAGGGACTGGCATTGAGATGGTCAAATTGAACTATTGACTGCCTTGCTTCCAGCACATGGTGCAGGCCAGGTGCTAGCACAAGGCAAGTGCCATCAGAACTTGGCTATCATATGGACCAGGTTTATCAAAGAAAACATACAATCATTGCCCTGCACTTACCTAGCTCACTATGAGCTGGAAAGCATTTAATTGATTGTTTTATGTTCACTACATTGGTGCAACACATATAATCAAGCAGACTGTGACCAGCTCAGCATGCCCTCACGAGGTGTGCACACGTCAATAGTGACACAGCATGTCAGGTCCATGAGCAATGCTGCATGTATTTGGTTTGGTGAGTTATATGCATTGCTCTGTCCATGCAGCTTTAACAAAGCTGTTATGCTTGATCCAATCCTTGTCCATGTCAAACTGAAATGTGTCACAACATTGAACAGTGCTTTGCAACATGTATGTAGCAAAGAGTACCTTGCCCTCCTGGCTTGCCCTCATCTAGTGCCTCTTTGAGCTGCAGGATCTGCTCCCCCTTAGCTGCAAGCTCTTCTGTGAGCCTGTAGTTGGTGCCTTGCTGCTCTTCCAGCATGACATGATATTTGGATAACCGCTCACGCAGCTCCTCGCTGCATTGCACTTTTACAGTGTCGCCATGCAGCTAAAAAAGGAATGTAGTTGCATTCATTGGCTGACAGTGCTTTAGCAGTGTTAGCAGTGTTGGGTCTTGCTGGCTGACAGGCAACCAGTGTGAAGAAACAAGCAGCATGTACTGTTATACATACGTACAGGCGTTGCGCATGAGGTCACAGCAGATTGTGGCGTATGGGTTGGCAAGGATGTAGACCTGTTATCTGCCATATCCTGCTGTTTATGATCATACAGCTCTTTGAGGTATTCATATAGGTTGTTGGTCTCCCATGTGATCATCTGCTCCAGCTCAGGTCTGCTCAGCAGCCCAGCTTCATGCTTGCCACCCCTATCTAGCTCCACCTCAATAACCTGCATACACATGTCACTCCACTGACAACAACAAACATGGCAACTGTGGATGAGACACTTTACAGGTGTGGTAACAACAAGCCTGCTAACTGAGGGTAGCATTAGTTGCTGACACTTTTACTGCTTTCATGTCTTGAGCGGTTGCTCTATGCTATGGGAGCATTGTCACTGTACGCAGGGAATGCAATGCCTGCACAATGAATGCTAAAACAAATACAAGGACCATTGTGCAGAATGTATTGGTCAAGGCCTCACATCTGGCTGGTTGGTAATTGATCTGAGAGCGGACTTGCTGACAGGAGAGCGCTGAGGAGAATCGTCCGTTGTGGATACTTCTCGCCAGAGAAGATTCTCGCTGCCAGCATTTGTGTTCTCATCTCCAAATGTCCTCCAGCTGGTCTTGGCTGCAACATGCATGTATGCACTCACTTGTGCTGAGCGCAGACAGGCACAACTAACAGAGCTGGGGCCTTGGAGAGTATGCAACAAGCTACCAGCAAACACAGGCAGGTGCTACAGATGTCTGTGATTATGTTATTTGTCACTACCTTGATCCATATCCTGCCATTGGGTGTGAAGACGTACAGGACTTTCAGCTGGCACAGGAGAGGGAGCCCTGCCACTGGTGCTTGCTGTTGTGCTATTAAATCGCCTTTCTGCATCCTGGATGCTACCGGCCCTGTTTCTGTGCCATAGTGAAGCCTGCAGGTGAGAAATTTTTGGTAGCTGCTGTCAAAACAGCAAACATGAATCAGGTTCTGCTCGCTTTGCAGATTTTGCTGGGCAACAGCATTATTAGATACACAGCTATGGTCACCTCTGGACCGCCAGCGCTTGTGGGCCTGTTTGCTTGTAGTCTCCAGCTTCCTCTGCCGGTAATGGAACCTAGTCGAGGAGCAGAAGGACTATTGTCCTTTGCAGAACCAGGCCGTCCAGGTAGCAGTTTCTGTTTCCTCTGGTCTTCATCCATTCCCCGGTAAATGTGTTCAACAAGACTCAAGCTGACAGGGACACCGTGTTAGTGACAGACGTGTTGTGTCCTGCACCGGTCACCTGTGACAGACGTGCTGTGTCCTGCACCGGTGACTGATCAAAGGATCAACCGATCAATCGCAGCTACAGTTTTTAGCCGTGACCAAAACCTGGTCGCGAGCATTGAAATGACACGAACTCTCTTCGCCCGTCAGGTCGATACTGAAGGAGCGTCGTTCATGTTTCAGCAGCAGCAGGTATCAGAGCAGGTATAGGCAGCTGTTTTGAGAGAGAGTGCTCACGGAGCACGGTGTCCGTGCTGGCTCACCCAAACTTGGTCAAGGTACTTTGAATTGCCCACAGTTGTTGTCCAGCAAGCGGTGCAGCAGTCTGCGTTCTTCAGAACCTGATGCGTTGCCTTGTAAGCGCAGCAACCAGCAGGGATCAAGTCTGCGCTTGTTGAGGTGGGGTTGCAAACGGGACATTGACCAATCTGACTGCCTTGCAAAGCTCCTTGTCCGTCGAGCAAGAGCTTAGGTCAGACTAAACAAGCGGCCCTGTTGCACCGTTGCACCATCGCATCTGCTGCACGGCATGCAGAGCAGCGTCGTGCGGCGTCAGTTGCCCGCTGCAGCACGGATTCAGATACCGGGATGCAGACCTGCTCATCCGTTTGCTATACAGCCTGGCCTTTTGCATCAATCCCGCAAGATGCGCAGACCTCGTCAAACACGGAGCAGGCTCGTCAGCGTGCATGCCAGCATTGATATGTGGCAGACCATATCTCAGCTGAAGGCAAGGGCCCTGAGTGTGCTGTTTACCAGCTGTCGTTCAGTCGCAAGCTAGACAAACACCATTTTGATGCAGGGAGGTGCGGCATCCTTGGCTGTCTTCCTCGAAACAGCCCCACCTCCGCTTTACCTTGTATATATGCTAGCTGCAGGCTTTGGCATCCCCGTGAGTACAGACAAGACAAATTTCTGAGCTGATCTTCATGCATGCTTATCAGCATATCCAAAGTCAGCAGTATGACATGCAATTTTCTTTGCAGTGCAGCGAAGATGCACTTGACGTTTGGGTGGGGTCAAACATCTTCAAAGGGGTATATGGTGGCTGGCAAGGCATTGCGTATGTACTGAGCATTGTCTACTTTGGCGTGGTGGTGAGTGACATGGTAAGCTTCTGCTTGGAACACATGCCAAAGTGCATTACCATACTCATTATACTGACTGTCATGCAATTTGCCTTATCCCCTGTTCTGTGTGAGCATCATTGGCTGGTGTAGGGGTCTGTGAGGCATCACGTAGACTGGCTGTGATCATTTGTCTGTTGGAGGCAGTGTCGACCTTGAAACTCGAGGCATGGGCATGCTCAGCCAGTCACAGCGCTGTCCAAAGCTCAGTTCCTATTTTGAACAGCTTTGGCTTGTGCAGGTGACATTCTTTATGGGAGTTGCACTGCAAAAAGGATTCTTCAAGAGCCTGAAGAACTCGTTATTCAGGTACGATCCTGTTGAAGGGTAACACCCTTGCACATCATCCCAGCTGAATTGCTTATGCTGCCCGTATTGAATTTCTTGTCATTAACACTGTGTGTCCTTGCAGCAACTCCAATAGCTTTGACAGAGCAATCAATGTTATCAACAATCGC
>JAABUK010004323.1_pt1 | contig 23214 bp, 23 predicted proteins | sample 5559141 | NCBI WGS metagenome assembly JAABUK01 (sample SAMN10711869, study PRJNA513367) | rock metagenome | isolation source: Antarctica rocks | place: Antarctica: Victoria Land, Pudding Butte nord | collected 2016-01-03
GAGGGGGGGGGGGTTCTGCGGGGAGAAGAAGGACGGGACATTTTCAACGCGTCTGGATTCACGAGTGACATCTGTCCGCGCAATCATGTGCCACTAAATTCGCCAACACTTTTCCACATGGAATGACAGTCCACGAGGAGGGTGAAAGCTTCTACAGAAGCATACCGCAGGCACGAAACTTGCGTTCTGCTGCTGACCACCGTTGGACTGTCCTTTCATTTAATCCATTGAATTTCAATTCCTCCGGTGACACAATTAGAAGCCGTGTTCAGCCCTGCAAGCTGAAACCGCTCCGATCAAACCAGGCCGCGAGTCAAATTGTGTGGCTGAGATCCTGCCTTCTGCGCGTTGCGACTCCTGCTGCTCTTGAAGAAGGATTTTCGAATGCTCTTCTGCTTCCAAGAGTACCAATGTCGGTAGCTCGCCCTGTGACTCACACTTTCGTCGCTCTTCACAGCTTCTTAACGATTCCCCGGCAAGATGCAAAGCGTTCAAAGACACTTCGGGAAGTACATGAAGAGGACGGCGGATGAGAGTCAAATTTCGGTGTTATTGAAAGACTTTGACGATGCGGATCTATTGTTGGCGAAGGTGACTAAACTCCGTTCAAGACCTCCCAATCTCTCACTGTAGTGCTCGACCCTAACCTGACTTGTGGCTATTTAGATCATAGACGCCTCAAAAGCATGGCGCGACTCATGGTCCTCAATTCTCAGCTACCAACATCGATTGATCAACGAGTTTGAGGGGATGTATGCGCCGATTGTTGGTGCTGCTGATTCATATCATGGGCATCAACCTGTAGACACACCAGAAGGCACCATGACCAGGACGGTCAGGTTGAGAGAGGAGTATGAGGAGTTGAAGAAGGATCTCATGGAAGAAGTCAACATGGTGGATGAGAAAATGATCAAGCCCGCCATGGATGCCAAAGATTCCCTTTCCTTGATGAAGAAGACTATTAAAAAGCGGGAAGATCGAAAGGTATAGGCTGTTCATCTGATCAATTGACTCTGGAAGCTAACAACTACGCAGCTTGACTTTGAGCGGTACCAAGGCCGAGTCGAGTCAGGCAGGAAGAGAACAAAACGATCTGACCGGGAAAATGCAGCTTTGTCGAAAGCAGAATTAGATCTTTCCAGAGCCACAGAGGAATACAACGGTGCTGATGACAACCTTCGGCATTGCCTGCCACGTCTCATCACCGTCGTCTTCTCTCTGCTACCGCACCTATTGGCCAGCCAAATCCAAATTCAAAACACACTTCTTGCTCACTACTATACCATGCTGCATAACTATTGCAGTGACGAAAACTTCCCTAATCCATCACCACCGATGGACAAGGTCGTAAGGACGTGGAATGACGACTTCAAATCCATACAACGAGAAGCGGAGTCAATTGCAATGCTCGCCAGCGGCAAGACTGTACGAATGCCCATGAAGCCAGAGGATTCGAATGGCACACTTAACGGCTTTAGCCGGAGACCAAGTGGCCAATTGTCCCTGGGTCGAGCGCCTTCAACAAGTCCAGCTCGGGCTCTCCCTCCGCCAAGTCCAAGTCTTGACCAAAAGCCTAAGATTGCAACGCTCCCATCACCTGGAACATCACTCATGCTTTCTCCTCCAGCAGACACCAAAGTGAGCTTTCCCTCACCATCAGACTACCATACGCCTCACGCATTCTCTCCCGCTGCCCCACGGACCGACTACTTTTCTCGTGATCGCCAGGTATCAAACATTTCGGCGGCTTCGTCAATGGCGAATCTATCTGCTACCATTGCTGGGAAGAAGAAACCACCACCCCCTCCACCTCGGATGCCAAGTATACAGGCACTCTTTGTCACTGCTTTGTACGAGTTCGGCGGACAGGGCGAAGGTGATCTTGTTTTCAAGGAAGGAGACCGCATCAAGGTTGTCAAGAAAACGGAGAGCACGGATGATTGGTGGCAGGGTGAATTGAGAGGAGTGCGTGGTAGCTTTCCAGCAAATTATTGCCATTGATTGATAGCACGAATGGGTTTGGCGTTTATCTGAAACCAGCTTGAAAAGGTTAGGCCTACTACTTTAGTACCTAGCATGGCGGCGGCGAATTACAGCAAAAGTCTCATGGGAATACAGGAACAACATGTTGGCGTTTTTCTCAATTACCTTGCTTCTTGTTGTTTCGATTATCCACAATTCGCCAAGTATGTGTATTGTTGGGAGCCCTGTATCGGACAGAAGCTTGTGACATGCAGTGAGCCTTTCCGCCCCAGGATGTGGGAAGCCCTCTACCATGCTGAGATACAGAGTCCTCAGTCTCGAATGTTTAACTAGCAACGTTCTCTTCTATGCCGGCACCCGTCGCCATACCACTAGTGTCGCAGAAGTAGTAGAGGAAGGCATCACACCCTTGTCCACCAAGCACACCTCTGCTGCCGACAAGTCAATATTCGTACGGCTTATCGGAAGTCTGATGAAGATGTGGTCGGTGTGATGAAGAATTGAAAGTGGGAAGTTGTTGCAGATATCTGTACATGGTATCAAAGGCACACACGTATTATCATCGACTACCCAATTTGGACAGTAAAGCCTTCTCCCTCTGCCCACTCATCCTCTCAAACCGATCAACACTCATCACAAACGTCCCTCTCCCACCCGTAATACTCCTCAAATGCTTCAGATACCCCACCATCTCCATCAGCGGCACCTTCGCCTTAATCGTCCTGGGCCGATTCACCTTCTCCGCGAAACCCTCATCTTGAACCACACCGCTCGGTCCAAACGGGTCTGGCGGCGCATACACCTTGTGCAGATCAATGGCTGGCTTGTCATCATCGCCGTCGCCGGGCCCTTGAGAGAGGCTGTCTTGTTCTTCGTCGTCGAGGGAGATGACATGCCCCCCCCGGCTAGAGGATATGTCGTGGACCACGGGGCCGAGGCTCGCTTCGTCGACGCTGATGGTGACGTCCATGACGGGCTCCATGAGGGAGGTGCCGCCTTTGGCTGCGGAGTCTTTCAGGGCTGCGACGGTGGCGAAGCGAGCTGCGGAGGAAAGGGCGGAGACGGTGCTTTCGGTCCCGAAGATGTGTGAGGATGGATTTAATGTTAGGGTAACGTGGACGTTGCGGACTTGGTAGGACCGACCGGGACCACGGCTGAGAGCGGCGAGAGCACCGTTCAGGTACGCGGTTCGTATCTCGAGAAGCGTGAGATTAGGGCTGAATTCGGGAATTTCAGACGATGGAGATGTCACACCCTCGTCGGGCCTTGGTGTAAGGACTGTTATGAGATTGTCGTCTCGTTCTTGCGACCAGGCCTCTAGGTTTTGTGGAGTTGGCTCGGCGGAGTGCGACTCTGTCTTGTTGTAGGGTTCGACAGTAGCAGTACACCCAGCTTTACCCTTTTGTCCTGCTGTCTCCTTATGAAATACTTTCGTCATTGGCTGTGATGGCTGCAAAATCGTTTCTCGATAGCCTATTTCAATCTGACCCATGGTGGCTTTCGCTTTCAGGTCGTTGACCAGCCTGTCTCGAGCAATCTCGAGATGCAGCTCTCCCATACCACTGAGAAGAGTTTGGCCCGTATCCTCATCTTGCGTGACATGCAGACTCGGGTCCTCTCGCAGTAACAAAGCTAACTTATCATTCATATCCTTCTCCTCGCGCAGACTGTTTGGTTCGATGCTGGCAAAGAACACTGGTGGTGGAATTGCAATGGGACGAAGTTGAAGAAGATTTAATGGCTCTGGTGGGATCGCTTTGCTGCCATGGCAAGCGATCAGAGTATCACCCGTTCGCGCGTGCTTCAGACCAGCAATAACACCAATCTGGCCTGCCCCTATGGATTGAACTGCCACCGAATCGGATGCATACATTCTGAGAAGGGTGTTTGCTTTTTCTGAAACATTCAGGTTGGTGTTGTAAAGCAACGCACTTCGATGAATGGACCCTGAGTAGACTCTGATGTAAACCAGAACACCCTTGCGAGGATCGTTGACGACCTTGAATGCCAGAGCACAACCCTCAAGGGCATGCGCGGGAACAATCTGTGAGATAGCAGAACGCTTTTTGTCTCTTCTCGACGTGAAGTAATTTGCTTTAGGCAATACAAGTTTGCCTAGGAGAAGGTCTTGAAGCCCAACCTTTGTAGCTCCGATGCTGATCTCAGAGTCTGGACGTTCCCTTGGTTCTGGTAGCAGATTGACTACTGCATCTAGTAACGGTTGGACTCCAATATTGCGAAAGCTTGCCCCTGCGAACAGAGGGATGACTCGATTGTCCTCAGCCAGAAGACATCGGCGCAGGCTGGCCAGTATGGTCATGGAAGGAACCGCAAGATGATCTTCATTGCTCTCAAGAAAAGTATCGACCATCGAGTCATCGTGCTCACTCAACAGTTCGACGAGAGCAATACGAGCACGCTTCAGCTCTGCGGCAAGTTCGGCGTGTCCCTCTTCCAGTTCTTGCAAAGATAGAACCTTTATGACCTTTCCATCTCCGCCCTCAGGATACAGAAGACCTCGAAGGTTTACAACGTCGGCTATACCAGTAAGACGTCCTTCACCACCTTCCCACCAAGGAATTTGACAGACCGCAGGCCAGCCTTCCAACCTCGACGCGACTTCTTTGACAGTCCTGCCAAAGGCTGCACCATCTCGGTCGAGCTTGTTAACATACACAATTCTTGGTATATTCCACTCACCAGCTTGCTTCCAGACTTGTTCAGTCTGCGCCTCTACGCCAGCAACACCATCCAGAATGCACACTGCTCCGTCAAGGATGCGAAGAGACCGGCGTACTTCGAATGTGAAGTCCGCGTGACCAGGAGTATCAATAAGGTTGATATGATGGCTTAGTGCTGATTGAGGTACATCCCCATTCTCAACGCTCCTTACCAAATCGGCAGAATCCGGCTGTGGTCGTTTTGGAGGCCATTCAAAGGTGATGGCAGCTGATTGAATAGTGATTCCTCTAGCACGTTCCGCAGGGAGGAAATCAGTAACAGTGGAGCCATCATCAACATCGCCGATCCTTCGTGTATAGCCGCTATAATAGAGCATGCGTTCTGTAGTCGTTGTTTTGCCAGCATCGATATGAGCAATGATTCCAATGTTCCTGGTCCGAGCTATTTGGGTAGCATCGAGGGTGAATACATGAGTAGCAAAGCTGCGCAAGGGACTGGAATGCCATTTTCTTCCAAAGACAAAGACAGACACCACTGAAGCACTTTTAGGAAAATTATGAAGTCCAATATGTGGTTTGAGGATCATCACCCTGGCAAAGAGCACAGAATCTGCGACCACCTTTGAGAGAATAGTCAAATCAGAAAATGAAAAATTACAACATTATCTTTCAAAGCACGAAATACAACTCCAGAAGAAAGAATTAGCGAGCTGATACGAGAATGGGTGAGATGATCTCTTGGTGTCAACTTCAATGTAAGAAATAAATTTGGGAGTGGCGCAATGTCTGGCTTGGCATCGGTGAGCTTCGAAGTGGAAAGGATTCGTAAGATAGTATAGGGTTCTGAGCTGCTCATTGACGCTGTGCATCACGTTCAGCGCATCAGGCTATCTTCTCTGCGGATCATTGAGACATGCTACAATCCCATTTCTTACAAGAAAAGAAGTTTCTGGTTCGAGAGAATAACGAAAGTCCGCTGCAGCATTGCCCGATCCATGCCAGGCGAAATTCAGGATGGATTACTCCAATGTCTCGAACGATTTAGAGCAGCCAGGTGGCTCTTCACCATGGGCCTCTACCTCTCCGCGAATAGATCGCTCAATGTTCTCTCAGCCTGCTAGCGAACCTCCCTCCACACCATCGCCTGCCCAACAGCAACCACCTCCTCTTCAAGGGAATGGCTCTCCTTCGGCCAACAGACTTCCTCCTGTGTCTACGGATGTACCGACCATTTCAGCTGCACCGGCCTCTGCCGATGATGATACTAATTCCCCCGATCTTTCAGAACAACTACAAAGCGCACAGTTGGGCGATCCGGACTACATTGGTGACCACGAACCCAATCCATACCGCCAGCAGCAGGCACAGCAACATGCTGCTCAGCAACAGCGGCATGGTGCCGCCCGATACCAATCTGCTCAAAGGCAGCAAAGACCAAGACCTGCCTACAAGCTTCAAGCAAAGATCACAGCTCTTGAGCGGACTGGAAGAAAGGATACAATTTTGAGGTTTGATGTACACGTGAGGCAACAGTCTGTTGATCATGGTGGAGTTCGCTGTTGACCACTTGCAGACAAACCTACCAAAGTTCCGTACTACACAATTTCGCGACGTTCGGCGGACCCATTCGGAATTTGTCAAACTCGCTCAGCATCTTATTTCCTCTAATCCTGAAGCATTTGTCCCCGCTGTGCCTCCGAGCTTGACCTCTGCTGGTGCTGGAACTGATGAGGACGAGGCCAAAGTCAAAGCCTCACTACAGCGGTGGCTCAATTACGTTTGTGGTAATGATGTACTTATGCGAGATGAAGAGATGGTGTTCTTTGTCGAATCAGATTTTGGATACTCGCCTGTAGTGAACATGAAGCAGCCAGCTACTGGCGTTAGAAGGAAAGTTCTCAAGCAATTCGCGCCCCCACCAGATGATACTCCTGAACTACACGAAGCAAGGCCAGTAGTTAAGCTGTTCTATCTGGGCACACTAGATGCACATCAAAAGATGGAAAGGATGGTGAAAGCTCGAAGAGGTAATTCCACTTCGCCTTGACGAAATGAACTACTCAGCCAACTGACTTATATATATCAGGTCTGGGTCTTGCCGAGTCGTCGCTGGGTGAAAAGCTTACGCAGATGCATGTACAAGAAACGCATCCGGGTTTATCCACAGCATACCGAAAATTAGGCCGGGTAATCCAATCTTGCGGCGATTTCCATGCTGCACAAGGGACCGCCGAGGCTACCACGTTTGGTGATCCTCTCAACTATCACTCCCAAGACGCATTCATCGTTAAAGAGACGCTCACTAACCGCCATATATTGCTAAGAGAGCTGCTACAAGTGGAAGGCGCACGTAAAAGCAGGGAGAACGCTGTTACCCGGTTGAAAAGTAGCACAAGCGTCCGGCGAGATAAGGTTGATGAAGCGATTAGTGGGTTGGACGAGGCTGTAAGTCAGGAGAACTACTTGAAGGGGAAGACTCAACGAGTGACGGCCAACCTTTTGCTGGAGAAGAGGAGATGGTTTGACCGGACTGCGAAGGATCTCAACCTGTCTATACGCGAATTTGTGCTTCGAGAGATTGAAGCAGAAAGGAGAATGCTCAGTACTCTTGAAAGTGTCAGGCCAGATATCCGTGCCATTGATGCTTCGGGTGGACTAAGCCGCCTGGGGCGCGAGCAGAATCCTGCTGCAAGAAGAGCGAGTCTGGCCAGCAGCCAAGGAGTAAGAGGTGATGCCTGGAGTGGCGTACCAAGGACACGCGACTCATTAAGCAGAAGCATCAGCGGAAGCTTCGCCGGAGCAGCTTCGATACCGGAAGATGAGGATGAAGAAGGCGAATCGGTCAACGGTGGTAAAGCAGAGCATTCTAAGGGGCGCCCACGCAGCGGTACCGGCAGTGCAAGCGTAGGAGGTTTGAAGAACGACGATGAGGACAGAGTCGATGCGAGGAACGCTGCCAGTCGCTTGGCTCAGAGTACATTCTGATTGAACCCCATAAGCTGTGCCGTAGGGCCAGTGTGCTGCGTCAATCTACGGTATGCCACTGCAAATATGGATATTACAGCTGTTCTCGCCGCGGCGTCTTCACTCCATAACGTGTCAGCTGCTGTCAGACACTTTCTCAACACCGGCTACCTCCCGCTCTCAGACAAAGGCCTACATGGCAGCAAATACTTCAACTTTCTCCCATTAACACCCAGGACGTTCCTAAGCATTCGATCGACGCTCATTCCAAGCAAATATTCCTTCTCGCTCCCATTGACCGCGATCTCATATTTGTAGGGAGCGTGCTTCAACCTTACATTTCTCTCCGCCCCATTCAAACTTCACAAAAGTTGCTCTTCATCATCTGAATACGAGTCCTGCCCACTTCATCCTGCATTTCCCTCTCCTTTGTCTGCCAGCAGAGCTTGTTCACCAAATTATCTCAATCTGCCCCAACATAGAACTAAAGTCTCTGAGACTTTCATGTAAAGGTCTGGAAGACTTCGCCTCAGAGTTTTTGCATGCAACAGTTTATGTCTATTTGCATCCAGAAAGCTTCGACCGCCTGAACGCCATTTACGACCACCCAAAGTTGTCAAAGCACGTTCGCACCATCAGCTATTATCCGCCACGCTTCCCTAAATATGAGTCAGTCGAACTGTTCCAGAACGAATGCGTTGAGGCTTTTTCAGAACGTAACTACGAACTCAACGAAAAGGGGATTGCAAACGGGCTCCAAATGTCGGACGAAGACTGGTTGGACTATTACAAGAATTACAACTCCTATTATGAGTCACAACAAGCACTCATCAGAGGCGCAAGGCTCCAGAGATTTCTCTCCCGAGTCTTCGCCAAGCTTCCTAAGTTAGACTCAGTCGATTACTGCGATAAACACTATATGCAACCCCCCCACATTTTAAAAGGCATGCTGAAGACCTTGCTCGGTGCAGATCTCTGGGGTTTCAGCTTCGGGCCAAGAGACATAAAGTCCGTTCTGTCAGCTGCATCCGATGCCGACGTCAGGCTCAAAAATGCTTGGTTGAGTGACGTGTCGAAGGCTTTCTTCCGTCCAGCGCACACAAACACTCCAAAGTTGCAGTCGGTATTTATTAATCTCCAGTCTCTGAGGCTCGTTCATGCGGCAAGGGTTGAAGAGCTCGACGACCACGCCATCAACGCATTTCAAGGCCTCATGGGACACTGTCAACAGCTACAACATCTCCACGTCGGCGGTGACTGTAGATCTGTCATGACCTTCGATGTCATAGGACTTGTTCTTCCATGGAAGCATCTGCAGTCGCTGAAGCTAGGAAAAATTGAGCTGGACGAAAGTAAAGTGGTGAACTTCCGTCAACGCCAACCTACATTATCTTGGTTTGAAGCTAGTGGGTGTTCATTGAAGAGTGGTACTTGGGAGTCACTGTCCAAGCGGCTTGAGCCATATTCCTCCAGCATTGACGTTGGTTCAGACTGGTATGCCACCTCCTCATCAAAGCCGTGGCCCCGATATTTTACTCCATTTTAGCCGGCTGAGTTGGAGGACGCTTGTGGCGAGGATACAGTTACCGAATGAGTGAAGATGCTGTACCACGGAAGGTTAGGGAGGACACTGGAGCACGTCGAGCTAAGGGAGGATGCTGGAGAACGTGAAGCATCTACAAAGAAGCAGCGCGAAGTTTACAATCGGGCGCCTTACTCTATGGCGATCATGTCTCACGGATTACGTCGACTAGGTTACGAGGAGATATGAATCTGCCGGGCCGGCTCGCTAACGCCGTTGAAACACATTGCTCGCACAGCCGCCACGTTATTGAAAACGGTATTCATGAGCTGGAGGAGAAGGTGTACGTATTGCATGCTAGCGGCGCTGGCATGTCACGAGTAGCTATCATATCAATGATCGATGCAGAACCCCCTCTCAGCTCCTTTTATCTTTACGCTCCTGTCTTGCAATGACGTCTAATCCTCCTCTCTTTCATTCCTGGACATCTCCATCTCGCTGCCTTTCAGGTCAGAGAACTATGCCAGCCGGTGGAACGTTATGAGCGCAAGCCTGGCAATCACTCAGGCTATGTTGCACTCAGCTCCATCACTTCTATGCTTTGTCATCTACCGCCGTTCATTCTTCTTTCTTTGGTTCCCTTGAAACCCACCGATCTCGGTGTCTCTCGGGTAAAAGTGGGCCACGCTGCTGAAGGACAGATGATTCGAGTTTGCAAACAGTAATCTCATCTGCATTCCCAGAAGTATTTGTGGTTTGAGCCACTGCTTCTTTGTAAAATATGTACTACACCTCCTTCTCCTACTCCCAATCCATCGTATCCTTAACATACATATCTACATACTTATCCACCTCCATCTTCTCCAACCTCTTCGCATCCACCCCCAGCTTCACCAACTCTGTAACCCTTTCCTCCGAATAATGCGGCCGCAGATGCCTTTGATACTTCGCCAGGATCTCAGGCTTGGCCTCCTCCCTCCTCAACTTATGCCCCAGCGGCGCCTCCACCACCACTTCTGGCAATAAGGTGCCATCGTTCAGCGTGACTGTCAAGGCGTTGGCGATTGTGCGGAGAGTCGGGTCGTGGTAGTCCTTTGTGAACTGGGGATCTTCGACGCATTTGATCCGTTTTCGGAGGGATTCAATGAGAGGGGATTCTGCGGCTTCGCCGCCATCAGTGTAATCTGTTGCTTCGAGACGGTTGAAGACGAGCATGACGGAGACCATGTATTGGATGCAGTGATCTCGATCGGCGAAGTTGTCCATGGCTTTGAATTGTTTGTCGATGATTCTTATGCAGGCCTCATGGGTGCGGATTGTGATCTCTTTGATGTCTTCTGCGGATTTCCCCGTGGCTTTGAGTTGGGCGTGGACCTTTTGTGCGGCTTCAATGGCGGTTTGGGAGTGGAATTCGGCTGGGTAAGAGACCTTGAAAAGGACGTTTTCCATCACGTAGCTGGAGTATTCGCGTTGGAACTCGAACTTCGAGCCCTTGAAGAGTACATCGTAGAAGCCCCAGACTGGGGCTGAGAGGACGGTGGGCACGCCGGGTTCTCCTCTGGAGACTTTCAGGGCGAGGTTGACGGCTCGTTGGCAGGCGTCGCCGGCTGCCCAGGATTTCCGGGACATGGTGTTTGGACTGTGGCGGTAGGTGCGGAGAGCTTGGCCATCGACCCAGGCTTGGGAGATGCAGTCTCGCGTTTGGGCTTCGGTTAGGCCTAGCATTTTGGAAGTGACGGCTGCCGTTGCGACTTTGACGAGGACAACATGGTCGAGACCGACTTTGTTGAAGGAGTTTTCGAGTGCGAGACAGCCTTGGATCTCGTGGGCTTTGATCATGGCTTCGAGGACGTCACACACGGCAAGAACCTTGCCGTTGCCCAGTTTCCCTCCTGCTCGGTTGGTCCGAGATATCCAATCTGCGACTGCGAGGATGCCACCGAGGTTGTCTGAAGGGTGACCCCATTCTGCGGCTAGCCAACAGTCATTGTAGTCGAGCCAGCGAATCATGGCGCCAATATTGAATGCTCCATTGACAGGGTCAAGTTGGTAAGGTGTCCCCGGTACTCGGGTGCCATTTGGTACAAGTGTGCCTTCGACAATTGGACCAAGCAGCTTGGTACAAGCCTTGAAGCGAAGAGCTTCCAAACCACAGCCGAGGGTGTCGAGAAAGACAAAGCGTGCCGTATCAAAGGCGAGATCGGAGTCTAACTTGTAATTGTGAATATACGAGGCCATATCCTTAATCTCGGAGTCATATTCTCGAAATGGCCTCGCGGCTAGAGTGTCCTTCTTTGTGGGCATCTGGGTTGAGAAAGGAGTTGCCATGATGGGCTTGTATTGTTTGACAAACGATTGAGCTCGGATACATATTTGGGAGGAGAGTACGGCAATTCGAGGGAGACCGGTGGCACAATTGGCTGTGGGCCGCCGCAGTGGGGTAGCTTTGGAGAACAGAGTAGAGGAGAGCATGTTTGCTGAGCGTCACTACAGCCTCAGCATACCCTCCAAACACTCCTACAGGGCGACGGGAGAGTCAATTGTTGTCGGTGGAGTTGTTTGCTCGAAATATTACAACAATTGGGCTCTGGCATTGGCCGCAGTCTTAAGAAAGCTCGTCCCCCTCTCCCCGAATCTACCCCGAATCGACCCCGAATCCCACTTCTCCACCCAAACCCCGGCCCAACTAAACTCTTGCGTTTGGTCCAACAAAGCCACGATTTAAGCTAGTCTGCCAGAAACATCTTCAAGATTGGATGTCCCTGACACCAAAGAATGCCTGCCGCAGGTCAAGAATATCAAGCTGTCCGAGGTCAAGATATTGTGACTGAAAGAAATGACAGCAAACCTCTTCGTGAGCCGATAGAAGGGTTCAGCAGCGACAATGAAGATGGCTCACCCACGGAACCCTTGAACAAATCACAACTCGATGGCACCCCCAAAAGGTCACCTCCTAAAGCAGGCGAGCACAACACAGTTGACGCGGCAAAATCGCGACGACCATGGCGACGCTTTTGCGCCCTGTTGGTACCTTCAAGAAGAGCCTGCATAATTATTTCCATCGTCTTAGCGGTCGTCCTCGGAGCAGCAATTGGTGGTAGTACTTGGGTGTACAAATCAGCGCCTGAAGATGGCCTTTCACCACCATGGTATCCAACGCCACCGGGAGGAACGGTGAAGAACTGGCAGACGAGCTATGCATTGGCACGTGAGATGGTTGGTAAGATGAGTCTTGTCGAAAAAGTCAATATTACAACTGGTACAGGGTAGGTTTGTTCTTGTTGATCTCGGAATTAAGCTTACTTGTGTTTGCAGATGGTCAATGAACATGTGCGTTGGGAATACTGGCACTGCAGATTCTGTCGGCTTTCCTAGCCTCTGCCTTCAAGATGGACCACTCGGTATTCGCTTTACAGATCATGCCAGCTCCTTTCCTGCCGGCATCACAGTTGGCGCCACATGGTCTCATGAGCTCATGCGTGCCCATGGAGTAGCTCATGGAAGAGAAGCAAGACGGAAAGGTATTCACGCTCTCCTAGGACCTTGCATGGGACCAATTGGTCGGAATCCTGCAGGAGGCCGAAATTGGGAAGGTTTTGGCTCCGACCCAGTTTTGCAGGCCGTAGGTGCCTATGAAATTATTCAGGGTATTCAAAGCGAGAATGTCATGGCGACCGCTAAGCATTTTGTGGGCAATGAGCAGGAGCACTTCAGACAATCTTTTGAATGGGGTCTGCCCAACGCCATGTCTTCGAACATCGATGATCGAACTCTTCATGAAGTCTATGCTTGGCCTTTTGCGGAGAGCGTTCGGGCGGGCGTTGCATCCGTGATGTGCTCCTACCAGATGTTGAACAATTCCTACGCTTGTGGTAATAGCAAGCTTATGAATGGTATTTTGAAGGATGAGCTAGGTTTCCAAGGCTTTGTGCAGTCAGATTGGTTAGCTCAGCGGAGCGGAGTCGCAAGCGCTTTGGCAGGTCTGGACATGAGCATGCCTGGGGACGGATTGAGATGGATGGATGGCAAATCACTATGGGGAAACCAGCTCAGCTTGGCAGTTTTGAATCGCTCTGTCCCCATCGAGCGTCTGGATGACATGGCAACTCGAATAGTTGCCGCATGGTATCAGATGGGTCAGGATAAATGGGAAAAGCCTGCGCCTGAAGGGAAAGGTGGTCCAAATTTTTCATCCTTCACCGATAAGGAAGTCGGCTTGTTACATCCTGCTAGCGACAGCAACGAGACTGCAACCGTCAATCACTTTGTCGACGTTCAAGGGGGCAGACCAGATGATCCTGCGCACAAGATTGTGGCTCGTGGAGTCGCCGCAGAAGGTACCGTGCTAGTGAAAAACGACGGTGTACTTCCACTGAGCAGGAATCACAGTGCTACCATTGCTATCATCGGTGAGGATGCAGGCCCCGGAGATGGACCTAACGCCTGCGAGGACAGAGCATGTAATCAAGGCACTCTGGGATCCGGATGGGGATCAGGCGCGAGCGAGTTTCCATATCTTGTGGATCCTGCATCAGGGTTCAAAGCTGCACTGAGGAATGCAAGTATCAAGGTCAACAAATACTTGCAGAACGATCTCGATCAAGATGTTCGAAACAAGCTGAAGTTCACCAACGTCTGCATTGTCTTTGCGAATTCTGACGCTGGTGAAGGTTTCAGGGCCTGGAATAGCGTTCGAGGTGACAGAAATGATCTGAATCTCCAAAAAGGTGGCGATGATTTGATCAAAGCGACCGCGGAAAATTGTGGTGGTCCCACTGTCGTCGTCATCCATGCTGTCGGCCCTGTGATTGTGGAAAGATTTGCAGACCTACCAAACGTCAAGGCAATCTTGCTTGCGAATCTTCCAGGTCAAGAAAGTGGGAATGCTCTTGCAGACGTCCTCTTTGGGGATGTCGATGCCAGCGGACGGCTTCCATACACTATTGGCAAAACCCTAGAGGATTACGGACCAGGTGCCCAGATTCTCTACTATCCGAATGGTGTCGTACCTCAGGTCGACTTCAACGAAAGCCTCTACATTGACTATCGTCATTTTGATCACCACGGTATTGAGCCTCGATATGAATTCGGTTTTGGCTTGTCGTACACCACATTCGAGCTTTCTGATCTTGTGCTCAACAAACTAAAGCAGAAATCTGCCTTGCCCGCACAGCGCTTCGATGAATTGCCTGCACCTAGTTCAAGCGCAACTGTGCCCAGCCCTACCACGGCCCTGCTTCCGAAAGGCTTTCGGAGATTAAAGAAATACATTTATCCATGGATCGAGAGCACTAAACTGGTGAAACATGGTCAGTATCCTTATCCGAAGGGATTCGATATTCCCCAGGTACCATCACCTGCAGGAGGTGCTGAAGGTGGCAATCCAGACCTTTTTGAGCCTTACCTTGGAGTGGCTGTCCGAGTTACCAACACGGGAAAGCGATCGGGGATGCAAGTTGTGCAAGTGTACGTCGCATTCCCAGAAAAAGTGATTGAGCAGAGCACGGGTGAACACATCGAGTTTCCTCCTAAGGTGTTGAGAAGGTTCAAGAAGATCAAGATGAACCGAGGCGAGTCACAGGTTGTCCAGCTTCGCCTGACAAGGAAAGACCTAAGCTACTGGTCCACTGTTCAGCAGAATTGGGTCATGCCAATTGATGGAGAATTCAAGATTTGTGTTGGACGGAGTTCGCGAGACTTGCCACTGGAAGGCGTTTATTGAAGGGTCTTGCAATAGCCATATCCTCCAACCATCAAGGTTGGAACTTGGTGCAAAGGGAGCACTTCTGCTTTATACTCAGCGAAGGAAAGAAGGTACGGCGAAACTGCCTCCATTAGGGTTCGGACCCTAGACTTCAATGACTCAGGAGAGACATTTCACGCAACTTGTTACGACTCAACACAGGCGATCCTTGCGCGGGAATGCGAAGATGCTGTCGTATTCCCCCCTGTCCCGCTGTCTCCATACTTTGCTCCTCATTCTATCCCTGCACAACCGGCTGCCCATACGGGAATACCAAGTTTCCTGCTGACGGCTTTTCACAGAGACACGGACTGACTCAGGTATTCGCTCTGCCGTGGCGTGCCGGTAATCGTCAGGGTGCATTTTACGTGACAAGAATCAGTAATCAACATTCCCTTTGCGCGCTCCCGTTCAGATGACGACCGCTCCTTCGATTGTGACAGCCTCGGCTAAGAGCTTATACCCCAACCTACGTTTCTCCCTCCTGGCCAAGCTTCCGACTGGGCTTCGAATAGCTATAAGTTCTTTCTTATCTTCATACTTATCGCTTGTCCCCTAGTAGACCAGAGATCCATTGTGAGACATCGATACGGCCTTGTCATGATGTCTCCAGATATTGACTCTCTCACTTCCTACAAGACTGATGGCTACGCGAACAATGGCGTCGACCGTGACGCTGCATACCAGATTCCTGACATTGTTCTCAATTCCCCTGCCACTCGCAAGCTACGAGTCCTCTCAATTGGTGCCGGTGTCTCAGGTATTATGAATGCATACAAGATACAGAAGCATTGCGAGAATGTAGAGCATGTCATCTATGAGAAAAACGAAGACATTGGTGGAACTTGGCTGGAGAATAGATATCCTGGGTGTGGATGCGTACGTCTGGTCTGTCCTTTTTCTGGCAAACCACTGACTGTCTGGCAGGACATTCCAAGCCATGCTTATACCTATAACTTCGCGCTGAACGTGAGTACTGGTTGCACCGACTTCCCGTTTTGGACATTGATACTGGCGTAAAGCCTGACTGGCCAAGATTCTTCTCCTACTCAAAAGACATCTTCGCTTACCTTGATAAAGTGTGTGATTGTTTTGGATTGAGAAAGTACATGACCTTCAATACCGAAGTGGTCGGTTGTTATTGGCAGCAAGAAAAAGGCGAATGGTTGGTTAAATTGAACCAGACTTCGCCGGACGGATCGGTGAGAGAATTTGACGATACGTGCAATCTGCTGTTACATGGTGCTGGTATTCTGAACAATTTCAAGTGGCCAAACATTGAAGGCATGGAGAAATTCAATGGAAGGGTATGGCTGCCAACCCGCCCACCATCAGGAATATTTTTCCTACGCGTGTCTTTTACTGACGTCTTCAGATCATTCACACTGCACGGTGGCCCAAGGACTACCAAGCCGAGGAATGGAAGAACGATCGAGTCGCAGTCATTGGATCAGGAGCGTCCTCAATTCAAACAGTCCCCACAATGCAACCACACGTCAAGCACATGGACATCTTTATCCGAACTGGGGTATGGTTCGTCCAAATAGCCAACAACTATGGTCAGAACTACGAATATACAGCCGAGCAGAAAGAAATCTTCCGCCATGACACCGACGAGCTGGTCAAGCACGCCAAAGACATCGAGGACCAGGTCAACGGGCTTTGGGGTGCCTTTTACAAGAACTCAGAGGCCGGAAAAATGGCGCGAGAAATGTTCACAACTCGCATGAGAGAGTTCATCAAGGACGACCGTCTTCTCAAAGGCTTCACCCCAAAGTTCAGCCTCGGTTGTCGACGCATCACACCTGGTGATCCATACATGATGTTCGTCGCCTCCCCTTCTACTCCAACACCCTCTCAAGCACATCACAAACCACTAACACAACCACTCCTTCCAGCGCCATCCAAAACCCCAACGTTGACGTCCACTTCACACCCGTAACCCGAATCACCGAGCACACCATCATCGGCGCCGATGGCACCTCTAAAGAAATCGACACCATAATATGCGCCACCGGCTTCGACACGACCTACCGCCCGCGCTTCCCAATCATCGGGCTCAACGGCGTCTCTCTGGCAGAAAAATGGAAAATCTGTCCAGAAGCCTACCTCGGCCTCGCCATCCCCTCCATCCCCAACTTCCTCACCTTCATCGGTCCGAACTGGCCGGTCGAAAACGGCTCCGTCATGGGTCCGCTTTCCGTCTGCTCCGACTATGCCATCCAAGCCATCAAGAAGATGCAGGCTGAAAACATCCTGAGTTGGGCGCCGAAACAGGATGTCACGGATGCATATAACGTGCATGTCCAGGAGTGGATGCGTCATACGGTTTGGGTGGAGGAGTGTCGGAGTTGGTACAAGGATAATGAGACGGGGAGGGTCAATGCGGTCTGGCCGGGGAGTAGTTTGCATTATTGTGACATGATTGAGAGGGTGAGGTGGGAGGATTTTGAGATCACTTATGGGAGGTATGGGGGTGATGGGGAGGGGGAGGGGGAGGGCAAGGAAGGGGGCGAAAGGGCCAATATGTGGGCGTTTATGGGGATGGGGACGACGGTTGGGTCGGTGTTGAAGCGGGATCCGAGTCCGTATTTGCAGAGGGAGAATGTTGATCCGAGGTGGTTGGAGGCGGTGAGGTGGGATGAGCGGTTGAAGACTGGGAAGAGGGTTGGGAAGGCGGAGGACGGGGCTCCGACGGGGCAGGTGGTGAGGGAAGGGAATGCGCAGACGGCGGAGTGAACGAGGGAGGGATCTGAGCTTGAAGGGGTAGGGGAGGTATAATCTCTCCCAGCTCGCTTGTTTGCTAGCTAGCTACAGAAACCGCTGCAAATATTCAGGTACATGGAAGCTGCAAACAGGATAGTCTAAACCAGCGCCCTCTATCGCTATGCAAGATGTAGACCTACCTGTTTACACAAAAGCAACAGCGCCAATCACCACAGCCAAGGCCGCCATGGAGGCGCCGGCCCTCGTCACCATGACTCCAGCTTCATTCTGCACGGCAGCGGCAACACCTGGTCGAGTGGAATTTGACAGTGTCGCATTAGCACTACTATTGGACATCGACGCATTCGTACTGCTATTCACAATCGATGCGATATTGGGGACGATGGTGGTTCCATTACCAGCCGCGGCAGCGGGGAACGGCTTCTGTGACACGACACCACCGCCAACAAGTTGGGCGCCCCCGGCTTTCTGCGTCATGCCGTCGCTGCTGGGCATCCCGCTGACGGTGGTGGTTCCATTACCAGCCGTGGCAGCGGGGAACGGCCTCTGTGACACGACACCACCGCCAACAAGTTTGGCGCCCCCGGCTTTCGGCGTCATGCCGTCGCCGCTCGGCATCCCGCTGACGGTGGTCGACGCATTACCAGCGGAGGCTGCAAAAGGCTGTTCAGACACGACACCACCACCAAGTTTGCCATCCGGCGGGGGCTTCATCGTCATGCCGCCATCGCCATCGCCATCGCCGTCGCTATCGCTGGGCATGCTGCTGCTACTGTTGGTTGTACTTGAGCCGGTCGCCTTTACAAACGCCATGGTCATTGTCTGGGTGGTCGTGGTAGCATTTGCGACCTCGGATCCTTCAGATGAGGACGATGCACCGGAGCCGGCAGCGTCTTCAACGTCGACGTTCATGGCTATGCCGGCAATGGGTTGTGCAAGGCCATTAGCGGTGCCGAAGGAGGTGTAATCGAACTTCCCACCGGCTTGGGGCGTGGATTTCAGATCGCTGCTTTCCTGCAGGTAGAGCAGGAAGGTGTACTTGCGTTCTCCTGATTTGCCGAAGGAGCCGGGTTTTGCGTAGGGGATCTTGGGTGTGGAGGAGGCGGAGAGACCGGTTTTGTCGCCTGTCGCTTTGTAGTCGGTCTGTAGGTAGTGCATGATGAATTCGTTTTCGTCGGTGGTGTCCAGCATCATGATCATGAACGCAATCTGGGTGTTGACTCCGGAGGCATCGCCTAAGGCGAAGACGGGTTGGTTGGCCGTGTCGGAGAAGGGGATGGTGTCGCCGTCGTTGAATCCGAGGGCGGAGTCGCCTTTGAAGTTGACTTGAATTTGAGTGTTGAAGCCTTTGGAGAGTGTGGCGGGGACTTGGGCGAGAACGGATGGGAGGAGGGATGCTGTGAGGGTGAGGAGGGAGGATTTGGGGAGGAGCATGGTGGAGGATGGGTTTGCGTTGGTTCTAGGATGTTAGATCTTGTCGCACTGCGACTGCTAGAGATGGGAGAGAACGTCCATAAGCCGTCAAGGCAATTGAAATCTCGGACTAGGAAGAGATAGAGAAGTTGTACAGAAAGAAAGGAAGGTAACAAAGAAAGACTTTCCGAGGGAGACGACTGGGGATGGCCTTGTTCCCCGAGGGAGACTCGAGCACCACAGTCTCTGGTCTAAAACATTGAGAAGAGAGCGAGGCGACCATGAGGTCTGCACATAATGTGCCAGCGTGTACGGCTCCTTCTTTAATGCCGCTGAAGGTGTTCCGAATTCGTGTGCGAGGAGATAGACGCTGCCTGGTCGCGGACTGCTCACGTTTCAGTAGCGTTGCAGCTCTCTCTTCCTCAATGCAAAAGAAGCGCTTCAACTATTTTTTCAGGCACTTCGAGTAACGGCTTGTTCGAATGGTTCATCGGCAGAACATCTTGCTGAGTTGTTGATAGTCGAATCCTCAGATACGTGGTGGTTGAATAACGAGGCTTCATTTTCCGTTGACTGATCGATGGCTGAAGTCAGTGATGCCGAGGCCGTAGCCTTGGCCAAGTCAAGCCAACACGGTCCAGCCAAACTTGAAGCTGAGTACAATCTGGTGAGATTACACAGCTCTCTACGGAGTACAAGTTGACAAGATGGATTCAGCGGAGGTCGACCGATCTGAGATACTCATCGTTGGTGCTGGCATCTTTGGTACTAGCACAGCGTATCATCTAGCCAGCATCCATCCGGACCCTTCAGGCATTACAGTACTTGACCGAGCACCATGCCCATCTCCAAAAGCCGCATCCTCCGACATCAACAAGATCGTTCGCGCCGATTACAGCAGTCCATTCTACATGGATCTTGCATATGAAGCCATGGATGCGTGGAGCAACTGGTCTGTCTTGAAACCGTTCTACCATCGCACAGGATGGATTGCGCTGGATGAGAGAGACAGCGACCTTGCTGAACGGATACGCAAGAACTTCAGAAACAGTGGGAGGCCGGATGAGTCTAGAGATATCAGTCTTGAAGAGGTCAAAAGCAGGTGGGGTGGAATTCTGAAAGGCATTGACACCACAGATTATAGCAAGGCATATCTCAATCCTAGTGCTGGTTGGGCCGACGCATCGCTCGCAACGGAAGCAATGATGCATGAAGCTATTTCAAAAGGCGTGAGGCATGAGGTTGGTGAAGTTCAAGAATTGACATATTTTGCCAATCGTCTTCGAGGAGTGAGGACGACAGATGGCAAGCTCTATGTTGCTGATAAAATACTGCTTGCCACAGGAGCGTGGACACCCTCGCTAATGTCTCCATTGGAAGATGGCCTGGGCATCGAAGAAGATCAGAGAATCGAGAAACAGATCAATGCTGCAGGTGTCTGTGTCGCTACATTCAAGTTGTCTCCCAAAGAGGCGGAACATTACGGGAAACTGCCTGTTTTGATCTACGGCGCAAGAGGAGAGATGATGCCACCGAACCGAGACAGACTGTTCAAATTCACCAACGCCAACACCTTTACCAATTATGAGACCTTGCCCTCGGGACGCAAGATTTCAGTAGCTTCATCCAAAGATCAAAGCTATGCACCAGAAAAGTTGAAAGAGCAATCGATGGAGATCATCAAAGCAAGACTGCCTCAAATCCTTGACGGCGGACGAGTTCCTGACGAGTGGCGGCTCTGCTGGGATGTCATCTCTCCAGATCAGAATCAATTAATCACACAGCATCCAGACCCACGATTATCGAACCTGTACTTGGCTACGGCCGGTTCATTTCATAGCTGGAAGTTCCTACCTATCATCGGCAAGTATGTTGTCAATGTACTGAAAGGCAAGTCCAATGGAGAAGAAAAGGACGAGGCTTGGAGGTGGAAGTCTAGGTGGGCGGACAGAGGAGCACACGAGAAGATACTACCCAGAGCGGATTTGAAGGATTTTGAATAGTTCAGTCTCCATTGCCCCATGCAAAGACTCCATTCTGTTCCGGAAGAATCGTGTTCGCTGGCGTACCGAACTTAGCTCCTGGAACACTACTAGTGCTCCAGGTTGCCGTGTGGAAATTGTTCCAATGGTTACTCCGTACAAGTACCCGGAATCTGGCCTGTGAATTGTCTTGCGGTGGACCCTGCCGAAATGTGGAGGCGCCTCAATTGCCCCTCTGGAAGATACCGAGGTTGGTCTCATCGGACTCGAACTTCTCACAAAAGAGATTGTGGAGGTCGTCGACGCTCTTGACGCGCACAGACTCTGCTGCGGTAGCTCGAGAGGAGAACAACTCCTTGTTGACAGTCGAGGAGGCGCATATTTGGGTCACAATGGCACTTGGTATGTGCTACTACGCTACCGCGGTCTCCACATTCTGAAGGCATATCTTGAATCCTGAAGGATAACATCGCTGACTTGCATACAGCAGCTACAGCCGCAGTTGCGGGGAGTACCGCCATAGTGGGATACCTGAATGCCAAATACCATCTCGGGAAAGATCTGAGCATGCTCATCCTCCTCAAAAGAGCACAACGAGATTACGAAAAAGCTGGTTCGTTGCCGGGTCACCATTACAATAGCTACCCGCAAGTGATGACTTGCTGACACGTAGCCGTCTCCAATAGTCAAGGACGATCGTCTATCACTGTGGTATCTCTTCGAAGCTGCTGCCCTCAAATATCCCGACACAACATGTCTCTGGTCAAGGGAAGGCACTTACACCTGGTCCGAGACCCGCACCCTAGCGATAAAATATGCCCAATGGTTTCTATCTCAAGGAGTCGAACCAGGCCAACTGGTTGCTTTCTACCTCACAAACCAACCAGAACTTATTATCGGCTGGTTGGGACTCTGGTGCATCGGGTGCGCTCCGGCATTCATGAACTACAATCTCGAAGGTGCAGCCTTAGAACACTGTCTCCAAGTCTGCGATGCCAGACTCCTTCTCGTGGATAAAGACGAAGCATGCTGCCAGCGCATCAACCGCAGCCGCCCCCATATCCAAAGCCAAATGGGAATAAGAATCCACGTTCTCGACCCTACCCTCACAAACGCCATCGCCCAGATCACTCCAAATACCCCCTCAGACACTTACCGCACAGGCATAAAACCCTCCTCCCCCATCTGTCTAATCTACACCTCCGGAACAACCGGCATCCCGAAAGGCAGCGCCTTCACCCTCTCCCGCGTCCGTCTCACGGGCCCACACCTTAAACCCCCCCTTGACGGTCGCGCCGGCCCTGACGGCGACAGATGGTACGTCTGCATGCCTATGTACCACGGCACCGGGGGCTTGGCCAGCATCATTTGCATGATCAGCGGAACAAGCCTCGCCATCGGCAAGAAATTTTCCGTCTCCAATTTCTGGAAGAATATCCATGATTCCGAGGCTACCGTTTTTGTGTACGTGGGCGAAACGGCGCGCTACCTCCTGAATGCCAAGCCGGATCCGGTGGAGAGAGATCACAAAATCCGCTGTGTATTCGGGAATGGATTGAGACCGGATGTTTGGGAGCGGTTTAGGGAGCGGTTCACCATACCCGAGATTGCGGAATTTTTCAACTCGACGGAGGGAATGTTCAATCTCCTGAATTGGGATAAAGGCGGTTGGCTGGGCCCGTGCGTTGGACACCATGGCCTGATTTTCCGGGCACTGATGCACAACACATACGTCCCCGTCCTAATCGACCACGACTCAGGCGATATATGGCGAGACCCCCAAACCGGATTGGCAAAGCGCACCAAATACGAGGAAGGCGGCGAGATACTGGTCAAAGTCCCCGACAAGAAAGCCTTCCAAGGCTACTGGAACGCAGAGGAAGCCACCGACCAAAAATTCGTTCGAGACATCTTTCAGAAGGGGGATATCTACTACCGGACCGGCGACGCCCTGCGCCGTCTCCCCGACGGACGATGGTACTTCCTAGACCGACTAGGCGACACCTTCCGCTGGAAGAGCGAGAACGTCTCCACCGCCGAAGTGGCGCTGGTCCTCGGCCAATTCCCCGGCGTCGTTGAGGCGAATGTCTATGGTGTGCTTGTCCCCAACCACGACGGACGAGCTGGCTGTGCGGCGCTTTTCGTGGAAGACGATAAAAGAGAGGGATTCGATTTCAATGCCTTGTTACGGTTTGCGCA
>JAABUK010004324.1_pt1 | contig 23213 bp, 26 predicted proteins | sample 5559141 | NCBI WGS metagenome assembly JAABUK01 (sample SAMN10711869, study PRJNA513367) | rock metagenome | isolation source: Antarctica rocks | place: Antarctica: Victoria Land, Pudding Butte nord | collected 2016-01-03
TTCTTTTCTTTTCTTTTCTTTTCTTTTCTTTTCTTTTCTTTTCTTTTCTTTTCTTTTCTTTTCTTTTCTTTTCTTTTCTTTTCTTTTCTTTTCTTTTCTTTTCTTTTCTGAGACTCATGCTGGGGTGGCAGATAGAGGTCTCACATGTCCTCTGATCCATCATGTGCTGTGATGTGATTGCCCAACACTGCATGCAGAAGATCTGTGAATCATGTCCAGCAAGTAAAATAAATACATCTTACAGAGACTGGGCTTTCTGTGGGCCTGGCTGTTGCAGGCGTGTGCACAATTTGCAATTTGTGTCAGTCTCTCTTCTGTTGTAAACAGTTTATCCCTGTCATAATCTGCATACACATGCACATGCTATACACAATTGGGTGCAAGGTTGTCTGTCATGCTGTGCTGCATGTGCTGCCAGTGAAGCTTGCACAAACAACGTCCTGGATGTGCCTGCATGGGTTCAGCCTGTAGAGTCTGCACCATACAGAGCGGTACTAACCCACTCTACCTGAGCTGGTGTCTCCTTAGAGCCTGACGTGAGTACTGACGCATGCTTGTGTTGTGTGTCCAGTATGTGGAGCTGGCATACCTGGCGTACAAGGGCTACTGGGTGTATTCAGTCATCTTTGGCCTGCTGGCTGTGGTGGCACTTTCTGCAATCGTGAGTGCCAAGATGAAGCAGCACAGGAGCCTGGCGGGGTTGGTGAAGCAGCAGGGGATCGTGCCCATTGTGCAGGGGGGGTGGGTCAGAGCCATACCCTCTTACAGGCTGGTCCCAGGGGACATAATAGTTCTGCAACAAGGCCGGCCCACTTGTGACATGGTGCTGCTGCAAGGAAGCTGCTTGGTTTCGGAGGCCATGATCTCTGGCGAGGTGGGTTATGCTGTGCTGTGCTGCAGTGTGCTATGCTGTGCTGTGCTGCAGTGCCCTATGCTGTGCTGTGCTGCAGTGCGCTATGCTGTGCTGTGCTGCAGTGTGCTGTGCTGCTGTGCGCTATAATAATAACAATAACAGCGCTTTCCAGCTCATGATGAGCTAGGTGCGTGCGCTATGCTGTGCTGTTCTGCAGTGTGCTATGTTAGCATATCAGGCGCTCTCCTGCTGTTGCTGCTCAGTCTTATGCGCTGTTTGGTGTCTCTGTCATGGGTCCTGTTTTATCCTGTTCAGTGCTGCATAGGTTGAAATTTTATGCACATTAGGCATCCACGGATGAATGGAAAAGCAAATATGTATGCCTGTGCTGTCCAGGCAACACCTTTTGCCTGCCTCTGTGCCGCTGCTCACTCTACTTTTGCAAGCTGAGTTGGGCTTTCACCCCCTCAATGAAGTATACAGTCAAAAACATGAATGATGATTGCCAACCAGCATCAAGGTCTCTGCATGCAGCACTTGTCCTGCTGCTGTATGCATCCTAACATTTAGACATTCAACATACCATATGCACTAATTCTATTACACATATTCCAAGTATGATATGAAATCCATTCAACATTCTGTACAGCATTGAAGCGGTTTTCGTGCAGGCAAAGCAAGTGCGCAAGGCTAGCTATATTCCAGAGGCTGGTGGGGAGTACCATCCAGATGCTCAGCCTTCATGTACGGTGTATGCTGGCACACTTGTCCACCAGGTCATCCACCTACCTTGGCTGCCAATGGCTTACTACAATCCCGCTTGCTGCAAATGTATGCTGATGTGATAAAGTTTGTGGAGAAACTACCTGCTAAGAAGCTTAACACTTTGCTGTGAAGCGTGCTTCAGCTGATGTGTTCAATTTTGGTGGCATCAGCTGACAATGTACATAACAACCAGGCTGGCACAGAATTGTTGGCTTTGCAGCTTTGATGTTAGTGTAAGGGGAGTTTTGACTTTGCCCTTTCCTGGCACTCCCATCTGCCTTTTTCCCCCTTTTGCCTATTTTTCGACTACAGTTGCCTTGCCTGTCCTTTGGTGCCCTGTTAACTTGCTTGCAAGGAGCAACCTGAAAAGCCAACGTCCAGTATAGCCTCCTAAATCAAGTTTCTCTCTAATCTACACAGATTTGCTGCATTCAAGGCACTCAGCTGTCACAACTTTTCAGGTAGCTCACCATGCAAGTTCCAGAATGTATGTGCCGCAGTAGCCTGCAGCAACACACACAATTACGCACTATAATCATAATTGTAACAGTAGCGGTGACGCTTTCCAACTTATGATAAGCTAGATATTCGCAGGGCTTGTCTTGTCTCTCCATGGCGGCTCGTTCTATGCATCCCTGTCAGGCCTACTGACACATCAGTCTTGATGGCCACACATGAAAGCTAACATAGCCCTCAGTCCTAGACACAGTCTCTTGGTTGGCAGGTGTGGAACGCAGAGGATCTCTTCAAAGCCTATTCACACGACAGTTCTGTTGGTCATGTATGGTTGTTGGCACAGCCTTCAGTCCTACTTACAGTCTCTTGGTTGGCAGGTGTGGAACGCAGAAGATGCTAAAGATGATGTGCTGGCAATGGTGGTGCGCACAGGCATCAACTCGACCTTGGGCACCCTTGTCAAGCAGTTCATCTCCCCCACACAGCGACCGGGACATGACCCTTTCATCAATGTGAGCTTCGCATGCACACGCCATGCTGAGCTGTTAGCTGCGGTGACAAGAGCACAGACAGGCAGCTGTTGTTCAAGCGTGTCTCTTGAAAGACATCAGCCCATTGTGTTTGTTGTGGCCATGTGCATCTGAAAGTGCACCAGTGTGCCATATGCTGGGTGCATGTGAAGGGTGGGGAGGGGGGGTAGGGACCACCCAGGCAGTGTGTACAAGCTCACTTGTCTGCTGACATGCATGTGACAACTGTGCTGTGGTATGCGTGCTTGCTAAGCGCAAGCTCAAACCTGTCATTCGGCAGAAGTTTGCTTGTATGCATCTGGAGCCCAGAAGAGGCTTTGCTTCATATGTCACATACACTGCTGGTCATCCTCCTGCTCAGGCAGTCATGCAGCTCTTCTAGAAGCTGGACTTCAATGGACTGCATTCAAAGGACTGCTTTCAAGCTGTGGACAAGCAGTCCAGCAGCCATTCACATGTGAAGCAAACACAGATGATTTAGTGAAGGTGATGCCGCTCTCATGTTACATTGTTACCGTGCAGGATTGCTTCCGACTGTACATACGATCATTCATCACACAGCTCCTGATCTTCATTGCCTATGCCCTCAACATACCTCGCTTCAAGCCTTCCGCTGGTGCAATCGCAAAGCGCATCCTGGACATAGGGCTACATGCAGCTCCTGTTGGGGTTCCAGTCATCATGATCTTCTGCTCAATCGCTGCTCAAGAGTGGCTGAAGCCAAAGAGCATCGAGGAGCTTAGGCCTGGTACCTTTAAGATTGTTGGCGAGACCGAGGTGGTGGCTTTTGACAAGACAGGAACATTGACTGGAAGCTTGGTAAGCATGCATGCCAGGCCTGATGTAAGAGCAGTGAATGCTGTTTTCATTGCAAAGCTGAGCAGAAGCATGATGGTTCATGCCCACGTGACGTACCAAAGACTCCACAAGATCCCCAGAAACTTGTTGTATGTGGTTTGGTGTAGTGTTGACAATTGATTCTCTGGTGTGTTCTGACCCAGTCTTATCCACCTGCTGACTCCAGCGGATCTCTTTGGGCCCCCAGAATGTCACCCCACCCTTGTGGGTGAATCACTCTTCTCTTCTTCTCTCCTTTAGGACAAATTCCCCCCTACCTACTATTCTGACTCATGCTGTGCTATGCTGTGACTCGCTGCTTTGCCTTGCTTTCAGTCAGCCTGGCACAGACAGCAAATGCTCTGACCTGCCTTGACTTTTGTAGACACATTCTTGAAACATAACATCTCAGCACTCTGGTATCAGCACCATAACACCCAACAGTGTTGATAGCCTAACTGCATCCATCTGGCACAGCACACATCTGGCTGACCAAAGTAGCTTCAGCAACAAAGTATGCTTTACCTAATCTCCTTATGAGTCTGGTCATTATACCTCTTTTTCTGCCACCACTCTGAAGTCTACAGAGCAAATGTTGGACAACATTTTGTTGTGTCCTGAACTCATTCCAAATGCTGCATGTGTACGTTTACATGCATACATTAAGCAGACACATGCATTTCTATGTCATCTAATGTATACATACATTAAACGCATGTGATACACATATGTATGTTGATATGTACACATTGCCAGTTTTCAATTGTTTGCTGCGTCCATAGGCAAGGCTGCATGGCATGCTGCCAGTCACGAAGGGTGTCTTTGAGCCACTTCAGAGCAATGGTGTGAGGTGGAGCAACAAGCTGGCACAGGCTGCTGCAGTCTGCCATGGCCTGACCATGATCAACAAGTCTACCATTGTGGGGGACGATGCTGAGCGCCAATTGTTCCAGACTGTGGAAGCCCGTTTTCTGGTTTGATTCTGAAGCTTTTGATCATTCTGAAGCATTTGATCATGGAACACAGCTACAGATCTGCGTTCCGAAGTGTTTGATACGGAAACACAGCTGCAGATCTGTTTCCTGAAGTGTTTGACCTGGAAAAACAGCTGCAGATCTGGGTTCTGAAGTTTTTGGTCCGGAATTACAGCTGCAGATCTGCCTTCTGAAGCTTTTGATCCAGAAACACCAGCTGCAGATCTGCGGTCTGAAGTGACTGATCCAGAAACACAGCTGCAGATCTGCGTTCTGAAGCGTGTGATCTAGAAGCACAGCTGCAGATCTGCATTCTGAATCATTCTTTGAGGAACAGCCGCTGCATATTTGGAGGGTTGGGACAAGACACTCAAGCTGCTGATCTGCATGGTGATCTGCTGGCATGTATTTGTGTTTGTTATCCCATGCCAGAGGCGTGTGGCACATTCCGTGTGTTTGTGTTTGTCCTCTCATGCCAGAGGCATGTTCCATATTCTGTGTGTGCTGATCAAACAACCGTATTGATGGACGTATGCCTGATGCATCATCGTATCTCATTTGCAGAGCTCTTTCCTTGGCATCTATCCATGTCCTTGGCATCTCCCCATGTCCTGTTGGCTTTGTTTGTGGCTTGGTTGACAATTGTTTGCTTCAGGTGACACCACAAAGCACATGGCTTTCTGCGCACTGCATTAGCAGAGTCAAGTAAACAAAAGGCATGATTCAAAAATTGGTGCTCAAGAACATGTGCTTGCACCTGACACAGCAGCAAGCGCAAGGACAAAGGGCACTCTGCATTCGTCTCATTATTGCAGTAGATCCATGCCGAATATCACTTTTTGCCAAGCTGGCATCCAGACCAAAGTATTCAGGACTCAACCCTGAACAGACCTGCTAAGCCTTCTGCCCTACAGCTTCTGCTTGAGCGTGTGTGCGATGCCTGCTGGACTGAGAGTCAGTGGCCCTACAGCTTTTGCTTGAGCGTGTGTGTGATGCCTGCAGGATCGAGAGTCGGTGGCCCTGCCCCGCAAACCAGACCAGCATTCGGGATCAAGGCAGGCTGAGCTGCACATTCTGAGGGTCCTGGAATTCAACCCTGAAAACCTCAAGTGTGGCGCGGTGGCCTTGTCCAATGATGCACCCCTGGGGCCGGCCCTGTTCTTTGTGAAGGGGCCCCCCCTTGTCATCAAGGAGCTGGTTCAGCCCTCAACTGTGCCTCACGACTTTGATGAGGTAACTCAATTGTCTGCTGGATGTGTCTATCAAGAAACTGTTTGTGAAATCTATGCCTTTGGAGCTTGGTCCCCAATCCCCAGAGACTTGGGATGGACTTGAACAGGTTTCATCAAAGAAGGACAGAAAGAATGATGCAAGCTTTCTGTAATGAACTTTGTATTTTTTGATATCTACAATTTCTAAAGAATGCAAAGGAAAAGCCAAACGCAGAGGTGCCTGACTGACGCGCAGGTCGTCCAAGACTGGAACAGCAAAAGTTTCCGTGTGACAGCTTTTGCAGTGGGCGTGATGCCCCATGTGCACACCCTGGACCTGTCCCTCATGTCCTTCCAGGATATTGAGTCCTATGCCCAGAGTCTGGAGCTGCTGAGTGTGCAGGTGCTGACCAATCACGTACGGCCTGACTCAAAAGCCACTGTTTCCTTGCTTCAAGAAAGGTGAGCACCTGAGCTTGTTTGCGTGGTTTCACCCTGTGCTGTGGGAGCCACTCTCGGGAGTGTGTATATGTGGCCCTGTGGGAAGACATTTACATGATGAATGGATGGATGAACGAGTGGATGAATCAATGGATCTGTCAGTGAATGAGTGAATGTATGTATGAGTGAGTGAGTGAATGAAGGAATGAATGAGTGAGTGAGTGAGTGGATGCACAGTTGAATAAATGGCCACTTGGAGGCAGCATGCAATGAGGCATGTCATGTCTGTCATGGCCTAGACTTTGGCTCTTCTAGCTGCTTGGTTGCTAGCAGGATTTGACAGCAGTTTTCAGGACATGCTCATGGCAATGAGGTGTATCGTGATCAAAGTAACCATGAGGTACAAATGTAGACTTGGTTTGGGTGCTGTGATGATGCAGGTTGAAGTCAAATTAGCACATTCATGATGCTCACAGCAACCCTGTCTGGAGAGACCTGACTTGCATGTCACGCATCTGATGCGTGTTGGCTCAGCCTGCGTTTTGATGATCATATCCATTACTACAATCATCACTATTGTTATTAAAATAATTGAGATTTTGTTTATTGTATCGTTTGTTGTTATGTTAAACATTATTTTACAACATTATTGTAATAATAATATTTACAACATCATCATTATTATTGTTATTGTTATTATTAATCACGCTGCTGCAGGGGTGCAATCAGAACGGTCATGATCACGGGGGACTACCCCCGGGCCAGCCTCTCAGTGGCCAAGAATGTCAGCATGCTGCACTCGCCAGCTCAAGTGGTGGTCATCGACATCCTGGAGCAGTCAAAACAAGCCAAGGGCCATGCGCCATTGGCTGCACACTCTGCCATGTCAGCATCACATTCTGCCACGTCAGCATCACATTCTGCGTCCAAGCATTGCTGGACCACATCAGCCGCAGCTGCTCATTGTCCCAGTCCAAATCCTGTGCCAGTCCAATCACCGTCCAGTCACCGTAAACATAGTCATGAAGTGCCTGCTGGTCAACGTGACGCCATGACGCAGCCTGCTGCAGATGCCGCAGCACACAGCCAAGTGGGTTCTGAGACAGCATGCCCAGCATCCACAGCATGCCCAGCATCCACAGCAGCAGCAGCAGACCATGCGGGATCATTGCAACTGAGTGAGCTTGATTTGCATGCCCACCAAGTTCTGCCTCGCCACGTTTCGTTCCTTACAATTCCTGATGATGAGGAAGCCTACCATCACAACGCTACCCTCCCTAGGCCCCTTGCCTCCAGCAGGGGTTCCCTACGGCCCATTAAACCCCCTGGTGCAGAACCCCAGGGCCCCACAACTGATGCTATCAGCCTCCCGGCTGCTGATCCGGAGCCTCTGTCAATGCTCAGTTTTGTGATGTCAGTATCCGGGCAAGCTCTGCCTGCTGCTGAAGCCCTAAAAGGCCTGGCAGAAGGGCAGCTGCAGTGTGCCCTGACTGGGGATGCCTTCAAGCACATGCTGCGCCAGTGCGACCTGTCTGTGTTGGAGACCGTCATGCGTAGTACGGTGGTATTTGCGCGTATGAAGCCACACCAGAAGGGGCAGGTGATGGACCTGCTGGGAAGCCGAGGGCTGCACCAAGTGAACCATGGTCAGTGGTGCCACATACAGGTCAGCACTCATAATCAGTAATTTTCATTATAGTCAGTTACACGGAATAGATATGACTGTCTGCAGAGTCATGCTTTTAGTCAGAGGCTCTAGTCCAGACAGCTAGCCTGGCTGCTGTGGATTTGTACACTTCTCACACAATGTAATATGAATGCAAACAGTACTATATTCCCAAACGGCAGGGTCTGAAAGCGCTGTTGCTCAATGCTAGACAGTGCTGACAATGTTTTGTTTATAGTAGCGCATGCTTTCATGCCAAGTTTGTGTGTGTATATGTATGCGTGTGTATGTATGTATGTATGTATGTATGTATGTATGTATGTATGTATGTATGTATGTATGTATGTATGTATGTATGTATGTATGTGTGCATGTGCAAATTCATGTGTAATTACATGTGTAAGTACATCTGTAACTGCATGTTCAACAGCATGTGTAAATACATGTGTAGATATGTTTATGTGTTTGTGTGTGTCTGTCTGTATGTATGTATGTGAATGTGTCAGCATATGCTTACAGTACAAGCTGTGCAACAGGGGCTGGGACACAGGACCATGTTCTGTGGGCTGGGCATTGGCAACTTCGCTGCCCTCACAGCGGCAGATGTGGGCTTTGCCGTGGGATCAAATGAGGCCATAGTGGCTGCACAGATCATGACTCGTAACACCTCCATTGCTGGTATACAGTCTCCTGATTTGCAATTCGACGTTAGATGATGATGGTGGATGTCATATGTTTGAACTCTGTCTGTGTGGCTCATCTGATGTCACCTGAGCAACATTGTGGCTTTGTTCTGACGCCATGCTGAGGCCAGAAAGGTGCGAGCAGGCATGGGTTGCCCATGTGCGGCAGTCCAGCTGATGCGCACTCAAATTGGATCCGGGATGATGCCTCAAGGCCTTGCAATGCTTGGTTGCAGGCGTGGCTGACTTGATCAGAGTAGGCAAGTCCATGGGTTGTCTTGTTACCTCATTGCTCAAGGTACCATGCCTGATTCCTTGCACAGCAGCTTGTTGTGTGATTGACACATAGCCAGCTCCTGAATTCATTGTGTGTGGCCTGTCTGAAGCATATGATGACATTCACATGTGGCATGCATGTGTTGCTAGCAAGCCTTCACAAGTGGTCTTTGTGCTGGCATGCATGGTACATCACGCTGGGGGGTGCGCCTGCTGGGGTGGCCCCCTCTGAGTGATGGGTTTGCCTTATGCGTGGCTATAGCCTCGACAAGTTTCAGCTGCACACCACAACATGAGCCTGTTGTGATGTGCAGTATCAGATGTTGTACCAGCTCACTCTGTCAGTGGCTGATACTGTAGCCTTCTGCTTGGATGGGTCAACCTTCTCAATCATACAGGCAAGTCACAGCTGTAGTGAGGATTTGCCGTCTGTGTCAATTGCCCCAAAGCAACGATGATCAGCTGTTGTGCGCATTGTGATGTGCTATGTAGCAAGTATGTATAAGAAAAGCATTGCCGACTGCGATGCAAAGCTATTTGCTTGTTGTACACACCTTGGAACGCATTGCTTGTCTAGGTGAATCAATGAATTCACCAGCAAAGGGGAATGCATGAGTAGACAGAAAGTGCCAGTAGCACATTTTGCAACAGAGCAATTGGTCAGAGCTTTGGATTGTTCCCTTGATCAATTGGTTGGTTATTTGCTTGCTTGACAGTTTGACCAAGTTCAGTTTCTCTGCATATGGTTCCATGCTTGCTGGTTTTGAAGTCTGTTGAGACATTGACCAAGGCTCAATGTGAAATGATCAGACATGCACAAAAGCGCAATGTCATGCAGCTATGCTACCTCACGTAGGGTTAGCACGTTGTAGTCATGACTCTAGTTTGTGACTGCTGCAAGGCAACCAACTGAACCATATGTGAGACCCACAAGAGGTTTTGTTGGAAAGATCAAGACTTTCTCTTCTTGCTTGTGTGACTCTCTGCTTGGCCTGCAGTTGGGAGAATTTGATGGTGTGACACTCTCTTCTTGTTTTGGTGACACTCTCCTTGGCCTGCAGTTGGGAGGATTTGATGCTGTGGTGATGACCCTGGCTGCTGTGACTGCCATGGTGCCTCCTCTAGAGCAGCTCACACCCAAGAAGCCAGGGCCCATCTCCACCGACACTTCAGCACGTGCTCGCTTGGGAGTCATGGCCACCATGCAAGCGGTTACGCAGATCCTGTATGCCACCTTTGCTGCAGCACAGCCTGAGTGGAAAGCAGGCAACCATACTGCTCGTCAGGTAATATTACTGATGTGACTATTGTCTGTTTAGCATGTTTGGGTTCAGAATTAGCCCCATTTTGGCTGAATGTGGATGTTTGGCAACCTGTTCAGCTTTCTGCGCCATAGATTATGTTGTTAGCGTCTGTTGTATACTTACTTGTTCTGCTGAAGTTGTTTTTTGGGGTTGAGCGCTCATCACACTTCCTTGGCCTTGCTGTATGTGCTAATTTATTGTGTCTGTCAGCAACATTAATGTGCAGGCATGGTGCTTTGTTTTTGTTGACATGCCTGCTTGTCAACATTTTGTTCTGAAGCCGGCACTCACAAAAATCCTGAGTATATCACGTGTTCATTTTGTGCATCACAATGCAGCTCTGGCACAGAGACCCAGATTACACCCCCTTGCTTTGTTGATGTTTGCAGGCATTCACCTCCCATGTTGCATGCACCACTCACACATAATGCTCGTGCCATGCTGCATGCACCACTCACACATAATGCTCGTGCCATGCTGCATGACCCAGTAACTCACTGTGCTCTTAGTGTGCTGCATGAACCAGGAACTCCTTCTGCTTTTAGTGTGCTGCATGACCCAGTAACTGCTTCTGCTTTTGGTGTGCTGCATGAGTCAGTAACTCACTGTGCTTTTGGTGCGCTGCATGAACCAGTAACTCCTTGTGCTTTTGGTGTGCTACGCAAACCAGTAACTCGCTGTGCTCTGGGTGTGCTGCTGCAGAACCCAGTGAATACCATGGCTTTCACCATGGTGCAGACGCTGTTGTTGGCGCCTCTGGTCACGCTTGTGAGCGATGGCACAGCTTTCTGTGTCTCCCCACTGCGCTTCAAGCCCTTCCTCTTCCTCGCGGTGCTGCAGATTGTGCTTGTGACGCTGCTCATCTTGTGCGGGCCAGCGGTACATGCAAACCTCTTCCACTTGTATACTTTTGAGTTCAGCTTCCGCTGGAAGCTTGAGACGCTGGGGCTCTGGACCATATTCATGTATATTGTCGCCATGGGTATCGTCGGACGTGTCCTTGCCATGCGCTCAAAGAGGGGAATCCAACCAGCGCCTGCAGCTGCAGCCAGCATCACAATCAATGAGCACTAGCCAGCTGGCTGACATTGACATGCTTCATGCTGGCAACGCCGTGCAGCTTTGAATACTATCAGTAAAGGGCTGCAACCATATTTGCAGATAGGCAGAGTATATGGTCTGCCCAGGATGTTTGTGTCTGCATGATGTTGTGTGGTTGTGTGAAGATGCATAGGCCACTCTATGTGTGTGGGGTCGAATAACATGTTGGTATTGAAGTTGAAAGGCATGGCAATGTGAACCAGATGTTGATGGGCAGTTCTTGTCTTGATCTGTGGAGCGTACACAGCTTTTCCCGACGCCCAAGTTAGAATTGGAGACTGTTGCCTGCCTGTCTGCAACGCTCTCTGTCTCTTGGAGAGACAGAATATGCAAGGCATGGATTCGGCTTTTGTTTTTAAGTAGAGTCATTGTGCAGGTGACTCATGAAGTGAGCAATTGAACAGAAGCCTCTGTGTTGCGTATCTTACTACATATACTTACACCACATTCACCCTGTGCAAAACATTCATAGACCAGTCATGGTTCCTTTACAATAGTGCCACATCATGTTATTTAACTTGTTCATTGTGGAACTCATATGATGTGACGTGATGTGATGCATGGTGCAAAGCAACACATTGGCACAAGGCTAATATGCTCAGCTTGTGCAGCACAGATGTCAAGGAGCATATTGTCTTGACAACTCCAAGTGACAACCCCAGACAGGGGTTGTAAATAGTCCTTGTCAATAGCCCCTGGAGTAGCACCCAGCCATGGGTTGTACCAGTTCAAACAAGGAATGAAATGGAAGCCATTCATACTGTCTTGATCTGAGATAAGATGCAAAAATGTAGCATGTGCACGTGTGAAACTTACTTGAAATCATGTAGAGCATTGTCAACAAGTCCTGTCTGGTATGCATATGGCGTGACTAAGTAAAACATGTCGGGGACATAACACACAAAATGGCCCATTCAAACTAAGTGATGTGAGGGTAGCGCCTGCAAAAAGGTCCAACTGTGTAAGGTATATACTCACCTATAACACCTAATGCGATACCACTGCGACTCATTGCTGACCATCATTGCGGACCACTGATGACACAGCTGCACGTCATGTTGTAAAACAAGGCCAATGACACAGCATCATTGCAAGCCTTGCAAGCTGTCGCTGCTGTACCATACACAACATGCAAGGCATTTTGATGTTGGCGATGCCTATACTTTTGTATACATATTACAATCGCACGACATGTGCTTGTAGCTGCAAAGCTTCTTTTCTGGAAGCGTGTTGGGATTTTGGGATTTTGGGCTTTTGGTTGGTGGCTGGGCAGCAAGGCTGATGCTGGTGTCTGAGATTTTGAGTTTCTTCATTGGGATTGCAACACCGCAAGGCTGTAAAGCTGCAGGGCGGTTGCCTGGGGCCGTAGGGCGGTTGCTTGGGGCTGCCAGGCTGCAGATTGGTGCTGCAAGGCTACAAGGCTGCAAGGCTGCACGGCTGCAAGGCTGCAAGGCTGCAAGGCTGCAAGGCTGCAAGGCTGCACGGCTGCAAGGCTGCACGGCTGCACGGCTGCAAGGCTGCAAGGCTGCACGGCTGCAAGGCTGCACGGCTGCAAGGCTGCAAAGCTGCAAGGCTGTCTGAGCTGAAATTGCTGCAAATTGCTGCGCTGCTGGTGCAGCTGAGCTGTAATAGCTAAGCTGCTGCTGCTGCTGAGCTGTAATAGCTAAGCTGCTGCTGCTGCTGAGCTGCCAAAGCTGCACTGCCGCTTCTGTCATGGCTGCAATGCCGCTGCCGCTACAGCTGAAGAGCTGGAAGGGCTGCATTGCCGAGCTGATGGCTCAACTAAAATTCAGGGTCTCTCTTATGAGGACAATGATTTGTTTAGGAGGGAAACGAAGTATGGGACTGTCCATACTGATGAGTCTACAGTCTAGTCCGGTATATCATGTGCACGCGCACCGAGCTTCATCGCTGCTGCTCCTTCAAACGTATTTCGCGATCTTCATGAAAAGTTCTCTTGCTCAGCTTGACGTGTTTGTGCTGTTCGATCTGCTGGTCGTGATCAGGGCGTACGTTGGCTTTTGGCAACATGGACGTGCGGTCTTGCCGGGTCGGCACCAGGTCCGGTACAGCAGCAAGCGGATCGGATCGTCTGCATTCACCCTGGGCAATCTCTCTCTGGCTACACCTCATGTCCCGGAACTCATCCTTTGTGTCTGGCTGTGTGCGGATTTTCACGTCCACGTTCAGTGTCGAATCTGTCAATCAAGAGCGTGAGCGTCGTTTGCTAGTGGCAAACATGCAACTACAGAGCCTCGACTGTGTGCATTAAGGGTTCTGCTATGCCAAATATGCCTGTGATACACCTATGGATCAGACTGACCAGCTTCAAGAGCTTACTTTCAGCCCTTGCACAGATGCTTGAATTTGCCTTGGCGACATTCCCACTTTGCCAGTCTCCAAGCTGCATCTCACTTGAAGTAAAAAGTTGCAGTGCTGTTGCAACTTGCCTTTGCTGCACCCTGCAGCCCCGTGATAGGTTGCTGAAGCAACATGCACTGGTTGAGACTGGTCTGCTTTAGTGCAAGTAAACGAGTGGCTTTTGAGTATGTGCAGCAGCTAGTCCATAATGGAATGTGCAGTGATGAGCCTTAGCAGGTTGCCCAGACCAACTTGGCATGCACGTATGCTATATAGGCAGTGGCCTGACCTGACTTGTGCAGGGTGAACGGTCTCGTTTGGCATCAGCAGCAACTAGTTGATCCAGCTTGCACAGCAGTGAAGACTTACCTTAGCATCCCAGCCCTTCCACAGGTTGGTACCCAATGCGCAGCCCACTCAATTTGATGTCTGGATTGCTGGTGTCACAGTCACTGGAACACTGTGAATACACGTGACTGCGACAGCATTATGTGTTGAGCTTCTGTGCTGATCTGCTGCTCATATCTTCAAATGCAAGTGCTACCACACTTGCATTTGAGAATATGAGCAGCAGATCAGCACAGAGGCTTATGACATAATGCTGTTGCAGAGGTCTAAGGTGTGTGAACCTAATAAGGTCCAGAATGACATTGTAGAGTCACATTTTGGATGTCTGCACCCACTGTTATGCCTGGAACCAGCCAGTGTGGCAAGACAAATGTGTACAGCAGCTAGTCCATGATGGAATGTGCATGCTCGTTTCATACACAATCGGCATGGATGCTTTAGTTTGCACTGTCAAACATATTTGTTTGTCTGGCACTCGGGCCATCCAACACAACTTTGGGACCAGCTGTAGTGTACGAACTGGATGCAAGATGCAACATGTTTGTTTGACCTATGTTGCGTGGTGAAGCACCACAGCGCTATTCGGAACAGGAGTGATTGAGGCAGGTGGCCCAAGGGTTGTGTCTGCAGGGGGCCGAACCAAGTCAGCAGGTGTAATGATGGGAGGAAGGACTGTTGAAATTGAGTGTGATGCATGTGCAAGAGGGGATGATTCATAAGTCTTTTGGCAGGGCTGTAGGAGCAAACACGCCTGCGCATAGCAGACATGTCTGTTCACAGGACATATATATGTCAGCATGCACATACTGATCAGTCAGCAGTCATTGATGCTCCGTCATGCATTGCCACGCGCATAAACAGTCTGCTGTATTCATGAATTTATTTTGTTTTGTGTCTCAGATGTTTTCTGTCCTTCCACTAGTCCGCAAGTGAGTGACAGTGATAGCTCGAAAGGCACCTGCTAATGTACCTATAGGTTGTGTTAGCAGCAGTAGCAGTATCTACCCAAGATCAATGTTCACTATGTTCACTTGCAGCCCTTCAACTTCAACACAACAGGAAAGCAAATGCAGGGCATGAGTTACTCACAAATAACACTTCATAACGTGGTATTTAGGTGCATAAAAATCATCAGAGACACAGCAGCTGGTGTTGCACACCAAATCATGGACATTTTTGGAGCCTAAGTGAGTTCTGTAAGTGTATGATAATGCTGATATCATCGATGACATCACAAGCTGTGGCACAAGCTGTTCTGTTCAACAACAAAATTGCAATCTTACCAGCTCTTTTCAAAAGGTCATACCAGAGCACCTATACAAACATGCCTACGCGCAGATCTGTCACATGCAACACTGCATGAGACGTCATGTCAAACAAGGCAGACATGAGAATCAAAATAACATTGGACTTGCGACTTGACATCGGACAGCATAATCAACATGCAGCTATCAGACACATCGTGTTCATGGTATCAATCCCTGGTCAAGCCAAAGGCTGCTGACTACACCATGGAGCTGCCGTGTTGAGGTAGAGCTTGACCATTGGTGCCGTTCATCATGGCACCATTTGGTACTTCCCCGTTTGTCATAGCGCCATTGGGTACCGTGCCCTTTGTCATAGGCCCGCCCTTCTGCTTCTTGCCAAAGAAGTCCGACTTCGGCTGCACAACCCCTCTGGTGGGTTGGATCAGCTCTTGAGGAGCAGCCCCATTCCGTCTGTGAGTGGATGTGTACCTCGACGGGTACAAGTCCAACATCATGCTGGCGATGTATAAGCAGAACAGCGTCGTCACAAACCACTCAAGAGATGCTGCTGCGCTGTCATCACCATTACAGGTGATGTAATCAGACTGGCCAGGTGGTGTTCTGTCATCACATCTCTTCATGAGACATGCTAGAATGATGATGGCAATGATTCCTGGGATCACAATGGCCACCTTGATGTAAAACGATAATCTGGTTGCTTTGTCATCCCGATAATCTCTGGCCAAACCTGCAGGAGCATCCAAATAAACATAGCTTCAGCTGCAGCACAGAGAATACAACCATGGCACCAGGTATCGTACAGAAACATACTGTGAAGCTGATTGGCCCAACTAAATGTGCCAGTCATAATTCGCTTGAGTTTTGGGACATGAACTTGGGAGATGGAAGGATGCAACGTTTGGAAGCAAGCCAATACAATGCTACAAAAGCAAGCAAGCCATGTACCAAGTAAGGGACTGGAAGATGCGTCATGAATTGTCTCACCTCCAAGTTCAATCATGTTGAACAGTCCTGACAGGAGCAACGCCACAAAGAATATCCCAGAGAAGGTCCAGTGCAGGGTGGGGTGCGCAAAGGCATCAAAAATGGTCAGAAGAATGCATCCCAGTGCACAAATGAAGGCAAAGATGAGTGAAAGCCCAGATGCGGCCCTCTCGTATCGCCTGACACGTGTAGGAATTCTGTACGTATGGCGCAGTCTATAGTCGAGGTAAATAGACGCAAAGAAAAGAAGTGCTGTGAGAGTGCCCAGGACTATAAAAAGGGCATGGTTGTCTGCTCCAACATCGCTGATATACACCACAGTGGACTCATTAGATCTGTATCTGGGGTGTCCTTGTGCAAGCCAGATGACAAGCAGAGATATGATGGTGGCAGCGCCAAAAATGAAGCCAAAGAATGGCACCCAAGCCCAGTGCAGACCAAATCCTATGCCACCAGGCAGTGGCACTGGCATGATGTCTAGGTTGCTGTGCCTGCAGTGCCAAGCAATCATCAAAGATTTGCTGGCATGCATGAGTTGCGTGGCATAACAGGACCAGAATGTGCCTAGGACGTCCTAGCAAACAAAAGACAGCTGTTAAGCGTTTTCACAGAGAGCACAGCGAGACCAGTATAACTAATGGGTTGGACACCTGGACAGCGAGTGAATGCGATGTGCGGTGTCGACGACTTGCCTTACAGGAATCCAAGCTGTTCGCAGTCGTGACAGATCCGCAGTATCAGGCCTAGATCCCCAACACCTCCCACTTGGGCGTCTTTCAGCGAAGAAGTCTGAGGAGTCTGTGTACCTTGGATGATATAAAGGTCAGCAAAGTCCTACAGCGACGCTGTATCCGTTGAGCTTTTGGCTGAACTGACCAGCATTACGACATTCTATCACAGCTGCACCTGGCAAGAAGAAGAAGAAGGATTTTACAAGTTTCATGAAACGGACAGAGCCAGCGTCAATCCAAATTACGCCATGATGGCGTCAGTGACCTGCAGACTGCTAACCTCTGCAAAGTTCCCCCATAAATGGCTAACCAGCCACATCCCAAATTGGGCGGAATCTATTGCAGCCACATTGGGGTTTTTAGTCATCAAGTATACCGCAGCCGGTACGGAACACGGCGCTGCGGGATCACGCAGAACAAGTCAACTACGATGAGGATGAGTGGCATTTTAAGTTCAAAGTTGTAGCCATGACAAGGAAAGGCCCAGCCAGTTGCAGAAAGCACATTGGCGTTTGACGGTTGCTCCGTTTAGCGCAGCAGTTTTTGACAAAACAGTAGTATATAACTGTCATGTGAAGTCTTGTATTGTTACCTATGGCTGGTCGCGGCAGAGCTAAGTCAAGAGATGATATCACAAGCCTTATGCATGTGGTTTACTGTGGAGAGGACTCTGTGCCGCTGCAAAAAGACACCGAGCTGTACGTTATGAGCAATCTGCAGCAGGTGCTTTGTTTTCCTATAATATACTCAGCTGTGCCAGTAGCGTGCTCTTGATGTGCAGCATGAGTGCACAGGACATCTGGGCTAGGAAGTACCATGAGCTATGGGAGAAGCTAGAGAAAAACACAAAGGACAGCTTTTGTACTGCTCTTTGGAAGTGGATTGTAAGTTTGGTTAAAAACCTGTGTAGTCTGAGTGATCATGCTAAACCTAGTCACCACTGTTGCTTAGTCCCTTACAAACACTGCACCCACAGGCATGGTGCAACAATAAGGGCTATGACACAACAATACATCCAATTGTCAAGTGTGTGCTGTTCCTTGAGGACCTATTGGCTGAAATGGTTGCAAAGAACTCCAAAGATCCCTTTGGGAACATCAGGGTTGCTCGGAAAGCACTTTCCAAGATTCGGTGTGCCCTTCTAACAGCTCCATGTCCCGTCACTGTTTGCCATGTGTTTGCCACTTGATGAGTCTAGTTCAGTGAACATGCATGATGTCCTGTTTGCTGCAGAGAGCTACAGCGAGGTGTTCCGCCCCCCTATGGAGAGGCTTTCAGCAAAGAAACACTGATCAGAGCAGCTAGCAGCAAGGCATTTGCTGCAACCACAGAAGCTCGCATAGGTCTTCAAGCTACACCATATCCTCCTGCCACTGCATGACCCAAAACCAATGTTGACTGTCAAATACTATTGCTGTAGGGCCAGGGCGCGACCCTTTGAGAGATGGTTTTCAGGCAACATCGTTGGACCATGACGAGGTTGAGCGTATTCTGGATGCCTGCATACAACACGCTGACCATTGGAACGGGTTCAAAGTTGCTACCATGGTCTTGCTCGGTACTGCAATCGGGTTCCGAGGCAAGACGAGCGTACAAGCTGATTGTAGTCTACTGATGAACAGTGTTGATACAACAGTAAGTCTGTGATGCAGGCGATGATCTTATGGATGCTAAGCCAAGCTTGCTTGCACTAACACCAGTGGTCAGATGCACTCCTGTACCCATGCAGCCTATCACATGGTAAGCTCATTACAGAACAGCCAGCAAGTACCAAGCTGCACCATGATGTCACTGAATACAAAGCAACATGCATGCAGCTCATTGCGCACTGGGAAGGTAAACAGCTTTGGGTGGTTGAGGTATAGTGGCTTTGTGAGGCACAAAGAGCCTCACCTGGATGCAGCTGGGGCACTAGCTGACCTGCTGGTGTTTACACTCAACCTGACAGGGCTGGACATACTCGCAAAGATAGAGAGTCAAGATACGGCCTGGTAAGTCCAGTCATGAGAATGCAAGCCTTGATGCAGGAGTGTACAAGAGCTTACTGGGTTGTGCGTGCTTTAGGTGGGAGTACAGAATGTTGTTCAAGGCAAGAGAGCTCTCTTCCTCCACACACACCTGCATGCTCATGTGTGAACATGAGTGTGTTGTTGCTGGCTTGCTGGTCTCAATCAACACATACTAACCACTCTTTTGCTTGCAGGATTTGTACCATGCAAACAAGAAACAAGATCGCAGTGCGCTTGCAAAGCCGCTGCATAACATCCTGCAAGAGGTTGAAGGCAATCCTGTAGTCAAGACTAAAGTGCTTCACCTTTTCAGGTGGGCTTGCTGTGAGGAATCTGTGCTGAACTCTTAGCACCATCCCAAATACATCACATGCTGATTGCTGTCCAGAGACTCTGGTGTGCTCATGCTGGCAGCTGGAGGCGCAAGCAGTGAGCTGCTTTCTATCTGGGGGCACTGGTCTTCAGGTGCAAAACAAGATGATCCTGCACACAGTACGCACAATGTATAAAACAGGAATGGCAACACTGCTTGTAACTGCAGGGACACTTCAACAAGCCTATCTGGACAAAAATCCACTGAGTGCCCTGGTAGCTTTTGCAATTGCTGGTGGTTGGGACCAAACCTCATTCATGAGGAGGCGCTTTTGTGGTAGAGCTTTGGTGAGTTGCTGACAGCATGCATGTAGAGATTTGGAATTGGATCTTGAGTGCGCTCCATGACACTGTGGTTGACCTGTAGGTTCCAGTGCCTGATGAGTGGATTGACAGCCTGTTTCCAGAAGTGCGCAGAATCCTTGAGTGTGTCAAGGCAAGGAATGCTAGGCTTCAGTCTGCCAATCCCCAAGCACAGGACAGGGTATCTGACAGAGCAGCTGAGGGCTTCCTGCAGACTGTGTTGTATGCTGGCATCTGCTTTTGGCAGAACCTGCCGCTCAGGACAGAACGGTAGGTGCAACATGACAGGACTTGTCTAAGAACCTGGACAAAATGCCAAATGATAAGAATGAGTGCAACTTCAAGTGTGACCTGCAGGTATGGCATGTCCTACATATTACACAGACTGCCAGCTGTAGCCAGCATCATGACCACTCAAGAGTATTCGCAGTTTGCGAAGCAAGTCTGGTCCAGCCACAACAAGGCAAACAAGCAAGCAGAGCTAGACGTTTCTGCCGGCATGGGCGACATGTCTGGCCTGGCTCCCCCAACACAAACTCCTCACAACCATCAGTAGCTGTGGGAAAAGGAGCGTCCGTGACGGCATTCAGTAAGGAAATGGGTGGCCGCATATGTGCCGCTACTTGCGTCAGCTTGCAACGTCCTTGCTTGGGGTTGCTTTTTGTCATCATCAGAAGATGAACCGTTCCTTTTTCCGTTGGACCACCACATATAATAAAAGAAAAGAAAAGAAAAGACTACGCCTTTCGGCCTCAATTTAATGAGAAGCCAAGTATTATACCGGGCTGCCCAGGACCACATATAATATAATAATCAGTCAATAATTGTTTAACATGGCAGCTTGTCAGTGCAGCAAGATGTAACTCGCGACAGTTCTGCCGTGCAAACGTGTTCAATTGCATGTCAGGAAGTCAAGTAGGAAAAAGACGCATCTTGCGAGAGATGCAGATAGTGGATTTGGATTCAACATCTGTGACTTTCAGACGAGTTACCGGCAATACAACGCGTTAGAATCTGCTGTCTCAAATGGTAACCTTGATTTTTGAAAATAATCTAGAAGGGATGTCATATCTGCTCACTTTGACAAAGGTCTGGGTAACATCCATTGTGTATTTAATTCACAACGCAGAAATGATCACCATTCCGCCACAGAAGCATTGATTGTGCTTCTCAAAACAAGCTTTTAGAATGGGAATCAATCATAACAAAGCAACCCAGTTATGGCTTGTATCATGTGCGGAAACCCACATTAGCTCAACACACTAACCAAATAACATTATAAATGACTTGTCTCAGCCGGTTCAATGAACCTCATTGAGCTCATCAGCTCTTGTACATCTTTCAGTTGCACATGCAGCTGCATTGAGAGGGGATTTGGATTCAGGCAATTGCAACAAGCTAACACATCCAGACGTTTTCAACAAGGTAACACATACAACTCAGCCATGCTGTCAGCTTTGAGATAATCATCTTAAGTACTCCATCTCAGTGATGTGCATGCTTGGGATGGCCGTCAAGCAAACTGCAGATCTTATCACACAATGCCACTCTTGCTTCCACCATGTTGGGGCGTTGTACCCTCCACAAACGCTCGTACCCTGGACGGCAAGCGGTTGCAACTGGCTTCACGATATGCTCAATGTAGCTTGGCAAACCTTGCTTACAGTGCTCACTCAGCTTGTGAGACTTAACTTTGATAAGTTTCTCCAGGAAACCACTAACAATCTTCAGCACACCAAATACTGAAAACCCATCCACGTCACCATCAAGCACATCAGCCTTCGGTATTGCCAGCCACACTTTTGTGTACTGACCATATGCGTTGCCAGCCTTTTGATCTCGCTTGATTGGTAACAAATCTGAGAGCTGTTGTATTGGCATGGTGCAATATTTTGATGTTGTGGGTGCTTTGGGTTGAGGAAAAGCAGCCCAAATGCTGCAAGCGCCACGTCTTCAGGTTGGTGGGAGGCCAGGCCCAGCTGCTGGAAGTCGCTGTCAGGCATTGAACTCAGCTCTTCACAAACTACATCAAGCACAACGTGTTGCATGTCAAAGCTCTCCAGCGTCATGTCAGCAAGACAAGTATGCTTCCTCAGCGTTGATGCCCCAAGTTTGCATTGTTTTGCACATAGCAAGTTTGCATTGTTCAATCTCCTTGGGTTTGCACTTGGAGTACTTGTTGATGTGTTTGTTGTACTTTCCAAGATGGTCGGTTGCATACTCACATCTAAGACAGGAATAAGCTGGTGTCATCTATAACACAACATCTAATCAAAGTTTATATGAGTTTCTAATCGTTGCACCTTCATGCATATAGGAGGGCACTGTTCTGGAACAAGCACGGCAAACTGCGATGGCAACTAATCAGCCAGAAGACTCCATTGCCAAGCAAGGAACAGATGGACTAAAATTGTGCATTGATTTGAGTGACATCATAAATTATCAGGGTATGAAGATTGCAACCCTTGAACATGCTGTACAAGAGCTACACCAGTTGCTGCCAAAGTCAGACATGTCCACAGAGCTGGTTGAGATCAGGGCAGCCAGAGAGAGCTGCCAAACTTACTTCTTGTCAGTACCAGTCTTTGTGCACACGCCAGGACTGGCTTGCTTTGATGACTTTGCAAATGCCATGTGCAGTGGCAACGCTGACCTGTTTGATTGGATGAGCATGAGTCTATCCTCATGGTCAGAAGCGCATGAAGACTTGTCTGAGCTCAGGCTGAAGAGGCAGATCAGCTACATCAACGGAGTGTTTGGCGCCAAAATCTTGGACTGCAACAAGATCAAACAAGCAGTTGAGCATGCATGGAAGGGAGCTTTAGTGCCAAAAACAGCTATTGCTGAGCTTGTTTATGGTACTGGAAGCATCACAGCAAACGATGGTGAGGTGGCTGGCTTTCTGCAAAAGACATCATATGGAATTGTGTGGGCAAATTTGGTTGCAGAAGCTGAGGACTCAGGATTTTTGCATCCTGATGGTTGGAATGGCCATCGCTTCAAACAGAGCTGGACACCAAATGGCTATGCATGCTATGGCGACCATCCAATGGCTTGGTTTGCACAGTTCTTTGCAGCAATAGCTCACGAAGAAATCAAGCTCAGCAGCCTCAAGTCAAGAATGAAGTTGATCGAGATGATGCAACGAATGCCAGATCCTCAATGAGTTTGTCAGAACCTCAGATGCAAATATACATCAAAGTAGTTCCTGCTGGCTATTTGTGACAGAATTTGTTTGCCTGGCTTGTATTTTCCCCCCAAATTTGCTAATGCAAATTCAAATTTGGTCAATACCCAATAGCAATATGTAAACTGTGAAATATTTGACAAACTCGTAAGTCAATACAAATACAATTAAGCAAATTGCATTTGTCAATTCAAATCTATAACCAAATTTGCACATTGATTGATTTTTGAATTAAGAATTTAAACCGGTATCGAGCGGTATCTGCTTGATACCACTCAAATCTTTTTTCACAAGCCAACATAGCAATGCCTAGCCTTGATCCAGCAATCGAGGCAGTTCAAAAAGCAGAGCACCTCAGCGAAGAGACAAGACGTGTGTACAGCAGCAAACTTGGAGTCATTGCAAAAGCTGCAGGCAATCAGCCTATCTTGAAGGTCCTTAGTCACTACCCTAACAAGGTCATTCAATACATCACAAAAAGCTATACTGAAATTGCAAGCCAGAAGACAATGCTAGTCAGCATAATGGCTGTGTACAGGCTGCTGAACATCAA
>JAABUK010004325.1_pt1 | contig 23209 bp, 20 predicted proteins | sample 5559141 | NCBI WGS metagenome assembly JAABUK01 (sample SAMN10711869, study PRJNA513367) | rock metagenome | isolation source: Antarctica rocks | place: Antarctica: Victoria Land, Pudding Butte nord | collected 2016-01-03
ATCAGCATCTTGCCGGTTTTCAGCCCACAAGCTTTGGTCTTTGGTGGCATTCGACAAGTGCCTGTTATTGCTTGGTTTCTTTGATCGTTCCGGAGATGTGTGACCACCGTAGCCCTCCGGGAGAGGGAGCAGGCAGGCTCCATGGGTCCTCATAGCGGGGCCACCCGGCGGCCATCGGCATAGACGTGCATCTGCGCGGGATCGAGCCACACCCGCGCTTCGCTGCCGTCCAGCACCGTGTCCGGCGGCACCGTCGCCACCATGCGGTGCCCGCCCAGCCGCACCCGGGCCAGGCGCACGCGGCCCAGGTCGTCCACGCGGTCCACCTGCACCGGAAGGCCCGGTCCGCTGGTCAGCGTCACGAAGTCCGGGCGCACGCCGACCTCGATCCGCCTGGCCCCCAGCGGCGCATAGCGCCCGGCCAGCGGCAGCGCGTGGCCGTCCACCCACGCCTGCTCGCCCGACACCTCCGCCGGCAACAGGTTCATGCCGGGCGAGCCGATGAAATGGCCGACGAAGGTGTGGTCCGGACGCTCGAACAGCTCCGCCGGCGTGCCGACCTGCAACACCTGGCCACCCTCCATCACCACGACCTGGTCGGCGAAGGTCAGCGCCTCCGTCTGGTCGTGCGTCACGTAGATCATCAGCAGGTCCAGCGCGCGATGCACCGCCTTCAGCTTGGACCGCAGCTCCCATTTCAGGCCGGGGTCAATCACGGTCAGCGGCTCGTCGAACAGCACCGCCGCCACGTCCTGGCGCACCAGGCCGCGGCCGAGCGAGATCTTCTGCTTCGCGTCCGCCGACAGGTTGCGGGCCGGGCGGTCCAGCACCTCCGTCAGGCCCAGCATCGCCGCGGTCCGCGCCACCTGCGCCGCGATCCCGACCCGGTCCACACCCCGGTTGCGGAGCGGGAACGCCAGGTTCCCGGCCACGGTCATGGTGTCGTAGATCACCGGGAACTGGAACACCTGGGCGATGTTCCGCCGCTCGGTTGGCAGGTGCGTCACGTCATGGCCGTCGAACAGCAGGCGGCCCTCAGAGGGCTGCACCAGGCCGGAGATGATGTTCAGCAGGGTCGTCTTGCCGCAGCCGCTGGGTCCCAGCAGGGCGTAGGCGACGCCCTGTTCCCAGACCAGGTTCAACGGCTGCAGGGCGTAGTCGGCCGGGCCGGCGGGTCGCGGCGCGTAGGCGTGGCCGATGCCGTCCAGCGTGATGCGCGCCATCAGGCCACGACCCGCTGGGGCGCCGGCTGCGCCGGCGCGGCACGCCGCCCGTCCAGGTCGAACGCCATGATGCGGCGAGGGTCCACGTGGACTTGCACCGCCTCGCCAGGCGGCAGGTCCGTGACGCCGCGCAGCAGCGCCACCCAGGTCGCCACCCCGGCGTCCACGTGGACGTAGCTTTCGGACCCGGCGATCTCCGTCACGTTCACCCGGCCGGCAAGCCCGAGCGACCCCGGCGGCGGACGCCCGACCTGCAGGTGCTCCGCCCGGAAGCCCAGGCGCCAGGACCCGTCAGGCAGCCCCGGCAGGCCCGGAAGCGCCTGGCCGTCCGGCAGGTGCAGCAGGCCGCCGCGCGCCTCCACCGGCAGCTCGTTCAGCGGAGGGTCGCTGAACACGCGGGCGGCAGGCAGGTTGGGGGGAGCGCGATAGATCGCGGCGGCCGGGCCGCTGGCGGTGACGCGGCCCTCCCACAAGGTCGTGGTGCGCCCGCCCAGAAGCAGGGCCTCCATCGGCTCGGTCGTGGCATAGACCAGGATGGCGCCGGTCCGGGCGAACAGGGCCGGCAGCTCCTCCCGCAGCTCCTCCCGCAGCTTGTAGTCCAGGTTGGCCAACGGCTCGTCCAGCAGGACCAGGGCGGCGCGCTTGACCAGGGCGCGGGCGATGGCGGTGCGCTGCTGCTGCCCGCCCGACAACTGCGCGGGCGTGCGGCGCAGCAACGGGTCCAGGCGCAGCAGCCGGGCGGCGTCCCGCACCCGCGCCTCGATCTCCGCCCGGGGCAGCCCGGCGACGCGCAGGGGGGAAGCGATGTTCTCGTAAACCGACAGGGTCGGATAGTTGACGAACTGCTGGTAGACCATCGCGACGGACCGGCGACGCACCGGCACCCCCGTCACGTCCGCGCCGTCCACCAGCACCCGCCCGCGGCCCGGCCGGTCCAGCCCGGCCATCACCCGCATCAGCGACGTCTTGCCCGACAAGGTCGGGCCGAGCAGCACGTTGAGCGACCCCCGCTCCAGTTGCACCGACACGCCATCCAGCACGGGTGCGCCGGGAACGCCGAGGCTGACATCTTCCAGCACCAGGCTCATGCCAGCGCCCGGCCCTGCGGCGCGTCCTCCTGGATGCGGGCAGCCATCACGCGGTCCAGCGCCGCGATCTCGGCCGGCGTCATGCGCAGGCCGAGCTTGGAGCGGCGCCATGCCACGTCCTCGGCCGTCCGCGCCCATTCGTTCCGCATCAGGTAGTCAACCTCCGCCCGCGTCAGGTCCGCGCCAAGGCGCTGCCCCATCCCGTCCAGGCTTGCGGCGGCGCCGACGACCTCCGCGGCCCGGGTGCCGTATGCGCGGACCAGGCGCCGGGCCAGGGCGCCGGGCAGGAATGGTGCCCGGGCGAGCAGGCTTGCGACCTGGTCGGCGTAGCCATCGGGCGGGAAGTCGCCGCCGGGCAAGTGGGCCGTGGCGGTCCAGCCGACGGGAAGGCCGGACGGCGTCGGCAAATGCGGGGCCAGGCGGGCCAGGGCGGCTTCGGCCAGGCGGCGGTAGGTAGTGATCTTGCCGCCGAACACGGACAGGCTGGCGGGGGCGCCGCCGGGCGCGTCCAGTTTCAGCACGTAGTCCCGCGTCGCCTCCTGCGCGGCGGTGGCGCCGTCGTCGTACAACGGCCGCACGCCGGAATAGGACCATACGACATCGGCCGGCGTAACGGGCTTGATGAAGTACTCGGACGCCGCCTGGCAGATGTAGGCGACCTCGTCCGCCGTGGCGTGGACCGCTGCCGGGTCGCCTTTGTAGTCGCGGTCGGTGGTGCCGATCAGGGTGAAGCCGATTTCATACGGGATGGCGAAGAAGATGCGGCCGTCGGCGTTCTGGAAGATGTAGCACCGGTCATGCTCATACAGCCGCCGCACGACGACGTGGCTGCCCTGGACCAGCCGCACGGTGGCCGGCGCGTTGGACCGCAGCACGTTCGACAGAACCTCCGCCACCCACGGCCCGGCCGCGTTCACCAGCGCGCGGGCGCGCACCGTTCGCGCCGTGCCCGCCGCGTCCAGCAGCGTCGCCACCCAGGCGTCGCCGTCCCGGACAGCCGACGCGACGCGGGTGCGGGTCAGCACCTCCGCACCGTGCGCCGCGGCGTCCTGGGCGTTCAGCACGACCATGCGGCTGTCCTCCACCCAGCAATCCGAATACTCGAACCCCCAGCGGAAACCGGGTTTCAGAGGCGCCCCGGCCGGGTCGCGGTCAAGGCGCAGCGTCCGCGTGGGCGGCAGCAGGCGCCGGCCGCCCAGGTGGTCGTACAGGAACAGGCCCAGCCGCAGCAGCCACGCCGGACGCTGCCCGCGCATGTGCGGCAACACGAAGCGCAGCGGCCAGACGATGTGCGGCGCCATGCGCCAGATCACCTCACGCTCCTGCAACGCTTCCCGGACCAGGCGGAACTCACGGTGCTCCAGGTAGCGCAGGCCGCCGTGGATCAGCTTGGTGGAGGCGGAGGAGGTGCCGCCGCCCAGGTCCGCGGCCTCGGCCAAGATCACCGACCAGCCGCGCCCGGCTGCGTCGCGGGCAATGCCGCAGCCGTTGATGCCGCCGCCAATCACCAGCAGGTCATAGATGCAGCCCTTCGGCACGGCGCCCCCTGGGAACGTGCGTTCGTTCGCGCGTTCGCTTTGTTCGGATGAGAGGCTACGGGGGCACGATGCGAACTGCAAGCGGTTATGGCGGCGCCGGGTTCAGTCCTCCGGCTCCATGGGTCCTCCGGCCTCGATCACCTGGACGTCGTGCAGGCGGCACAGCCCGGCCGCGGCCGGGCCGAGCCGGTCGGTGACGAGGACGTCCACCTCGGATAGGTGCGCCACCTGGACCGGGGCGCTGCGGGCGAACTTGCTGCTGTCCGCCACCAGCACGACCCGCCGGGCGTGGCCGATCACGGCGCGGATGACGCGGACCTCCCGCAGGTCGAAATCCAGCAGCGTCCCGTCGCCGTCAATGGCGGAGGTGCCGATCACCGCGGCGTCCACGCGAAAACCGCTGAGCATGTCCACCGTGGCCGAGCCGACGATGCCGCCATCCGCCCGGCGCACGACGCCGCCGGCCACGACGACCTCGATCCCGCGTTGCCCATGCAGCTCGGTCGCGACATGCAGGTTGTTCGTGACCACCAGCAGCCCGGCGTGGCCGCCCAGGGCGCGCGCTACCTCCTCCGTCGTGGTGCCGATGGTCAGGAACAGGGAGGAGTTGGGGGCGATCAGCCGGGCCGCGGCCTCCCCGATCAGGCGCTTGTGCGGTTGGGACACCAGGCGGCGCGCCTCATAGGCCAGGTTCTGTGCACCGGAGGCGACGATGGCGCCGCCATGCACGCGGGTCAGCGCGCGTTGCCCGCACAGGTCGCCCAGGTCGCGCCGGATGGTCTGTGGCGTGACGGCGAAGCGGGCGGCCAGGTCGTCCACCCCAACCCGTCCGGCCTCACGTGCCAGGGCCAGGATCTCGGCTTGGCGGCGCTGGGATGTGCTCACCGGCCAACTCCTGCTCGTTCACGCGGGCCAGCATAGCCGTTTGCCAGGACATGCTGGGCGCTCCGCTCGGGCCGTCCTGGCCGATGCAGAACGCTTTGCCAAGGGGGTACCCCGCCCCGCCCTAGCCCTGCCCCACCCCAGCAGCGCTGGCGCGTCCGCCGGCGTCGCGGCCTCAGCGCCGATGCCGCGCACCAGCGCCGCGTTGCCCGACGCCAGCACGCCGCGGGATAGGTGAAGGTTGGCAGCGCAAGGGGACGTGCCTCCCCTCTTTCCTTGAACCCCGGCGCACGGCGGAGATCCAAGAGGCTTACGTCCAGGGGGCACCGTCAACTTGGCTGCTGGCTGGCTTGCGGGATCTGGCTGTGGCGCGCGGTGGACCAGACCGCCTCCCGGCTTCGCCGAACCGGGGTGCTGGACATCCTGGTGCAGAGCCGGCGCGACGCGCGGGCCGCCAAGCGCCTGTTGCACAAGCTGCCGAAGCGGCAGTGCCTGGCACCGCGCGTCAGGATCACCGGCAAGCTGGGCAGCTACGCCGCGGCGAAGCGCAAAGTGACGGTCTCGGTCGAGCACCGAAGGCACAAGGGATTGAACGATAGGGCGGAGAACCCGCACCAGCCGACACAGCGGCGAGGACGGCGGATGAAGCGACTCAAGTCGGCAGGCCAGGCGCAACGCTTGCTGTCCGCCCATGATGGGATCAGCAACCTGTTCCCGCTCCGCCGTCACCAAACGCCCGCCGTCCAGTATCGAGCTGCCAAGACCGAGTCCCTCGCTGTCTGGGCGAGGATCGCCGACACTCCGGAAGCGCCGTAGCTGACCATTCCTCCGGTCGTTTGCAAGCACAGTCAAACCGGTTGACGGTGCCGGATGAGGAGCGGCAGCCCTGGACTGCTATTGTCAGCCCTTGCCCGAAAGGCCATGCGTCAACCACCGAGATGGAGACCGTCATGAATTCGAACTCCTTGCACGCCCGCGACATCGCAAGCCTAGTACACCAGCAGACTGACCTGGACCGCCACAGTCAGGAGGGTTCAATCCTGATCGACCATGGCGAGGGCTGCCGGGTTTGGGACACCGAGGGCCGAGAGTACATCGAGGCGATGGCGGGCCTGTGGTGCGCCAGCCTGGGGTTCAGCGAGCGCCGCCTGGCGGACGCCGCGCACAGGCAGATGCTGAAGCTGCCGTACTACCACACCTTCTTTGCCAAGGGGCACGAGCCGGCGGTGGAACTGGCGGAGCGCGTGTTGGCCCTGGCGCCGCCGGGGATGGCGCGGGTGCTGTTCCAGTGCAGCGGGTCGGAGGCGAACGACGCCGCGATCAAGCTCGCCTGGAACTACTGGGGCGTGCACGGCCAGCCGGAGCGGCGCAAGATCATCGGCCGCGTTCGCGGCTATCACGGCAACACCGTCGCCACCGTCAGCCTGTCCGGCCAGCCGCATATGCACCAGGGCTTCGGCTTGCCGCTGCCAGGCTTCCTGCACGCAGATAACCCCAACTACTACCGCTTCCACGAGGAGGGCGAGACGGAGGAGGCGTTCAGCGACCGGATGGCCGCCAACCTGGAAGCGTTGATCCAGGCCGAGGGGTCCAGCACCATCGCTGCCTTCTTCGGCGAGCCCGTGCAGGGCGGCGGCGGCGCCATCACCCCGCCGCGCGGCTATTGGGAGGCCATTCAGGCGGTGCTGCGCCGGCACGACATCCTGCTCGTCGCCGACGAGGTCATCTGCGGTTTCGGCCGCACCGGCGCCATGTGGGGCAGCGAAACCTACGGCATCCAGCCGGACATGATCTCCTGCGCGAAGCAGCTCTCGGCCGGCTACCAGCCCATCTCTGGGCTGCTCATCAACACCCGCGTGCACGAGGCGCTGCTGGAGGCCAGCCGGCGCTACGGCAGCTTCGGCCACGGCTTCACCTATGGCGGCCACCCCGTCGCCTGCGCGGTGGCGATCGAGACGCTGAAGATCTACGAGGAGCGGGACATCATCGGTCACGTGCAGGACCTGGCACCGGTATTCTTGGCCGGGCTGGAGGCATTCCGCGACCACCCCCTGGTGGGCGACGTGCGCGGCGTGGGCCTGATCGCCGGGGTGGAGCTGATGGCGGACAAGGCTCGGCGGGAGCCGTTCGCCGCCGCGGCCGGCGTCGGCGCACGGGTGATGACGGCGTGCGAACGGGAGGGCCTGATCGTGCGGGCGATCGGTGATCGGATTGCCTTCACGCCGCCGCTGATCCTGGACCGCGCCGAGGCCGGCGAGTTGTGCGCCCGGTTCGGGCGAGGGCTGGACCGCGCCTGGGCCGAGATGCAGGCCAAGCCGGCCCTGGCGGCGGAGTAGGACCTCGGCACCGCGCCGACCTAGTACTCCGCCTGTATCGGCGCGGCACTGACCTGACCGGCCGCTCCGGTGGCGGCTGCGAGATCGGCAAGATACTGGTCTCGCGCCGGCTCATGCAGGAGCGACATCATCATGTGCAGGCCCGGCGGGTCCCGCAGCATGCCCGGCACCCAGCCCCGCTCGCCCATGCCGGCCGCGACGGCGGCCATGTCCCGCGACGGGTCGCCGAAACCGAGGATCGACAGGTCGGGCTTGCCGAAGACCTGCATGCCCGGAATGGCCTCGATCCCGGCCACGTAGGCGTCCCGCATCGCCAGCAGGCGCTCGGCGATGGCAGTGTAGCCTTCCCGTCCCAGGTAGGTCATGACCGCCCAAGCGGCCGCTACCCCGCCGCCGGGCCGTGTGCCCACCAGCGTGGCGGTGGCGAAGCGGCCGTTCGGCCAGACATTCAGGTCAAAGCCCTGGGCCGCCGCCCGTCCGGCATCGCGGTAGAACACGGTGGATGCGGGCTTCGGCGTGAAGCCGAACTTGTGCAGGTCGGCCGACAAGCTGGTGACACCCGGCAGAGCGAAGTCGAATGATGGGATCGGACGGCCCAGGTCACGGACGAATGGAGCGAAATACCCGCCGACACAGGCGTCCACGTGCAGCCAAACGCCGCGCGACAGCGCAATCTCCGACAGCGCCGGCAGATGATCGACCACGCCATATGGGAAGCACGGCACCGATCCCACCATCATGATCGTATCGCCATCGAGCGCATCGGCCATGGTGGCCGGGTCGGCGCGGAAATCCCGGGCCAACGGCACGCGCCGGATTTCCAGGTCCATCAGGACCGCGGCCTTGTCGAAGGCAGGGTGGGCAGAGACCGGCAGCACCAGGTTGCCCCGGTGCGCCCGGTCATCCCGGTGCGCCCGGCTCCAGTCGCGGCAGGCCTTCACCGCCATCACGATGCTCTCCGTCCCGCCGCTGGTCATGAACCCGGCGCCGTCCGGTGGCGCATGGAACAAGTCGAGGCCCATTCCAACGACCTCGTCCTCCATCCGCCGCAGGCTCGGAAACGCCCGGCGCCCGCCCAGTGCGTTCTCGGTGAAGTAGGTGTTGAAAGCCGAGCGCCCGACATCGGCCACCTCGGCCGTGGCCCCGAACACGAACAAAGGCACGCGCCCGCCGCGCCAATCCGCGTCGCCCTGCGCCATAGACGCAAGTGCCGCTTCGATCTCGGCGCGGGACCGCCCGGTGTCAGGGAAGCGTATCGGCATGGAGCGGAGTGTCGGATCAGGGCATCAGCGGCGCAAGGGCGCATCGTGCCCTTGGCAGGGCAATCGAGTGAACGCTCATGTTGTTTGTTGGATGACCTGGGTGAGGTAGTTTGTGTTCCAGCCTGCTTTCTTGCGCCGGTTCTTGAGGCTTGTGGTCGGCCTGGCCTGGGTGAGCAGGTTCAGCGCCATGTGTTTGACCACGGCCATGTTGGCGGGGCCGTGCCCGGTCCGCAGCCGGGCAAGGTCGTCGTGGAAAATGACGTCGAGCATCCAGTGCAGCCGGTTCTCGATGCCCCAATGGCTGCGGACCGCGCGGGCGAAGGTGTCGGCGTCGAGCTTGGCCGAGGACAGGTAGTAGCGCCTCTCCTGCTCGACCTTGCCGTTCCGCTCGGTGGTGCTTTCCACCATGCCGACCATGGCCAGGCCCGGGAACCGCGGCTCGCCGGGGTAGCGGCGGTCGGAGACCATCCAGCCGACCTCGTGGCAGATCCGGTGCGCGCGGGTTTCGACCCGGCCGTGCCCACCGTCCACGGTGTCATGCGCGCTGAAAGGCAGGCCCGGAGGCGGATGGGCGAACAGCTCCTCGACGCTTGCGAACGTCTCGGGCCGGTTCTGCTTGAGCGCCAGCAGGTAGTCGCCGCCGCGGTCCAGGACGGCCTGGGCGATGGCGGTCTGCGTGCCCATCGCGTCGATGGTGACCAGGGCGCCCGCCAGTTCGAGGCGTTGCAGCAGCAGCGGGATAGCGGTGATCTCGTTGGACTTGTCCGACACCGCCTCCTGGCCCAGCACCAGCCGCTGCTGGTGTCAGGTCGCGCAACCGCCCGATCCAGCGGGCAAAGCACGCCTTGAACAGCTCGGGGTCGAGGGCGGCGACCACCTCGCACAGCGTGTCGTGCGAGGGCACGCCGCGCGCAAACGGCAGGAAGCGGCGCAAGAAGGCCAGGTGCTCGCCGCCCCACAGGGCCAACTCCACGAAATCGTCAGCCCCCGCGACGGTGCCGCACAACAGCAAGAGCAGCACCTCCGGCAAGGGATACAGCACCTTGGCCGCCTGGCGAGGGTCGCGCAGCGCGGCAAACTGCGACAGGAACGACGGCGCAACAGGGTCGGACATCAAGCGCTCCCAACGTGGAGCGCCCTTCAACCCCGAACAACGTCAACCAGAAACCCCTCGTTCGTTCACTCGATTGCCCTGGTGCCCTTGGCGCGAATGCAGGAGCCGGCATAAGGTTTGCAAGCTCCACCTCGGGAGGACCGCGCCGCTCATGCTGACACGTCGCCGCCGATCGTTGCTCGGGCTAGGATCCGTAACCGCCGCCGCTTCCGCGTGGTACCTGCTTGGCGCCCTCGGTTTCGTATCGCCGGAGCTGCTGGCCACGCCGGGCCAGGTTTGGCTGGCGCTGGTCGACATCCTGCAAAACGGCTATCGCGGCACCACGCTGCTGCAAAACAGTGCGGCCACGCTCGGACGATGCCTGGCCGGCTTCGGGCTGGCGGTGCTGCTGGGCGTGCCGCTGGGCCTCTGGCTCGGCATGAGCCGTCTCGCGGAAGCCTTCCTCAACTTCATCATCCAGTTCCTGCGTCCGCTGCCGCCGCTGTCCTACCTCGTGCTGCTGATCCTGTGGTTCGGCGCCGGGGACTTGTCGAAGGTCGTGCTGCTGTTCATGGGCGCCTTCCCGACGATCACCACGGCCGCCATGGCCGGGGTAAGGCAGGTCAGCCAGCAACGCATCCAGGTGGCCCGCTCGCTCGGCGCCTCGACCCTGCAAGTGTTTGGCTTCGTCGTGTTCCCCGGCGCGTTGTCGATGATCTTCACCGGGCTCAACATCGCGCTCGCCGGAGCCTTCTCGAGCGTTGTCGCGGCGGAGTTGATGACGGCCAGCGACGGCCTTGGCTGGATGGTGTTCTCGGCAAGCCGGTTCCTGCGCAACGATATCATCCTGTTGGGGATCATCCTGCTCGGACTGTTCGGGATGGCGCTCAGCCGGGTGCTGGTCGAAGTCGACACCCGCGTCGCCCATTGGCGCGGACGCGACTGATGCGGCAACCGGCAGGGTGGCGCTCCCGCTGGGCCGCGACCACGCTCAGCGTCGTAGTGCTGGGAGCCGTCTGGGTCGCGCTGACCTGGAACGGCGCGGTCAGCGACCTGTTCTTGCCAGGGCCGGATCTGCTGTGGAACGCCCTCGTCGATCTGCTGGAGGATGGCTACAAAAGCCGGCCGCTGTGGGAGCACATCGGGGACAGCCTGGTCCGCGTGCTGGCCGGTTTCGGCGCCGGCGCGCTGGTGGGCACGCTGCTCGGCCTGGCGATGGGATACCTCCCGACGGTTGACGCCCTGTGCACGCCGTTCATCGAGTTCCTGCGGCCGTTGCCGCAGCTCGCCTACCTTGTGCTGCTGATCATCTGGCTTGGCATCGGCGAGACCTCGAAGATCACGCTGCTGTTCCTTGCGGCCCTGCCGGTCTCAGCGGTCGCGGCCCGAGACGGGGTGCGCAACGTGTCCGCGGTTCGGTTGTCGGTTGCGCGTTCGCTCGGAGCCAACTCCTGGCAGGTATTCCGCTATGTTGTGTTCCCGTCCGCGCTGGCGGAGATCTTGGCCGGAGCGCGGCTGGCGATCGGAATTGTGTATGGAACGCTGATCGCCGCCGAGATCATCGCCGGCAGCACCGGGATCGGCTGGATGATCCTTGATGCCGGACGGTTCCTCCGCTCGGACTACGTGTTCGTCGGCATTCTCATCATCGGACTGATGGGCGTGGCCCTGGACCGCATCCTCCTCGCCCTCGAACTCCGCGTCGTGCATTGGGCGGGCAAAGCTTGAAAGGACTGACCATGATCAGATCAGGAGCGACACGCCGTGGATTGCTGCAGGGCGCCGGACTGGGTGCGCTTGGGCTTGCGATGCCCGCGATCGTCCGGGCGGCGCCGGCACAGGTGAATATTGCCTACTTCCTGGGCACGAGCCCATTCATGATCAGCAAGGGCGAGGGCTGGATCGATCAGGCCGCCGGGACGAAGGTGAACTGGATCGAGGTGGGCAGCGGCGCCGAGATCAATACCGGCATGGCCGCGGGCAGCATGGACATGGGCTTCGGCATCGGTTCCTCGCCCACGGCATCCGGCATCAGCCAAGCCATCCCGTTCGAGGTGATTGCCATGATGGACAACATCGGGCCGGCCGAGGAGCTGACCGTCCGCGCGGCCGCCAACATCAAGGTGCCTGCTGACTTCAAGGGCAAGAAGGTCGCCACGCCGTTCGGCTCGACATCGCACTTCCGGCTGCTGGGCTTCCTCAAGACCAATGGCCTGACGCAGCGCGACGTCACCGTGCTCGACATGCGCGGGGACGCGATGGTCGCAGCGTGGACGCGGGGCGACATCGACGCGGGCTACGTCTGGAGCCCGGCGAGGTCCAGGCTGCTTGCGGCGGGCGGCGAGGTGTTCAAGACCTTCGACACGCTCGAGGCGGCGGGCTACGTCATTGCTGACGTGATCATCGCGCGCACGCCGTTCGCCGCCACCAATCCGGACATGATGACGGCAATGCTTGCCGCTTATGGAAGGTCCCTGGACGTCTACACCGCCAGGCCGGACGAGGCCGCGGCCATCGTCGGCAAGCAGGCCGGAGTCAGTGCGGCCGTAGCGAAGGCCGACATGGCCGATTACGACTTCGTGCCACTGAAGACGCAGCTGACGTCCGCCTGGCTCGGCGCGCCCGGCAGCGCGGGGAAGTTCGCGACGGTGCTGAAAGGGACGGCAGACTTCCTGGTCGAGCAGAAGAGCATCCGCACCGCGCCGCCCGTGGCCGCGTTCAACAAGGCGATCAACACCAGCTATCTCGCCAAGGCGGTCGGGTGAACGAAGGCTTCGTGCAGTTCGACGACGTCTCAGTGCAGTACGGGACGGGCGCTTCGGCGGTCCGGGCGCTCGACCACGCCTCGCTCGCCTTCGACCGCGGCGACTTCATCTGCATCGTGGGCCCTTCTGGCTGTGGCAAGACGACGCTGCTGCAGACCCTGGCCGGCTTCCTGGCGCCGAGCAGCGGCCGGGTGCTGGTCGAGGGTGAGGCGGTCACAGGACCCGGCGCCGACCGGGGCGTGGTGTTCCAGCAGGCGGCGCTGTTTCCGTGGATGAACGTGATGGCCAATGCCGGCTTCGGCCCCATGGTGCGCGGGGTCGGGCGCGCCGAGCGGGCGCAACGGGTCGAGCACTGGCTGCGGCTGGTCGGCCTTTGGGAGTTCCGCGCCCGCTACACCTACGAGCTGTCGGGCGGGATGCAGCAGCGCCTGGCCATCGTAAGGGCGCTGTGCAACGAACCCAAGCTGCTGCTGATGGACGAGCCGTTCGGCGCGCTCGACGCACTGACCCGGGAGAAGATGCAGGAGGAGCTGCACGCTGTCTGGAAACGCAGCGGCATGACGATGCTGTTCATCACCCATAGCGTCGAGGAGGCGGTCTATCTCGGCACGGACGTCGTGGTCATGTCGCCACGCCCCGGCAGGATCATCGAGCGGATCGCCTGCCCATTCGCCCGCCAGCAGGGCGAGCGCGACATCCGCGCCATCAAGTCGAGCGTGGATTTCGTGTCGATGCGCGAGCGCGTGCTGTCCCTGATCTGGCAGGTGCCGCCTGAGGCGCAGGCTTGAGCTGCTGGCTCTTGTCGGGTTCCGGAGTGGTGGCTGCTTCTGCGAGGTCCGCGTCAACGCGACGGAGGGGGTCCGGTCGCTGTTGCGCTCCTGCCTGCGCCCGCACCGGGGCGTCTCGCAGGACAAGCTGCCGCTCTGCCTCGGCTTCTTCCAGGTCGTGCACAACGCGCGCCGACGCGGCAAAGCCCTGCTCGGCGCTCCCATTGCGGCCCTGGTCGCATGATGCAGCCACCACTCCGGAACCTGACAAGAGCCGGCCGGAAAGGTTGATCAGGTCGGATGCCGCCATGACGAAAGCTCCTTGCGCGAGCCGGTCAGCTACTCCCGCCTTTGCTCGCGCACCAAATGCTCGCAGCCCAACTGCCCCGTCCTGGCCTCACCACCCCGGAACCCAATAAGAGCCACTGGAGAAAGCCGAAGCAGTCCCACAGCCCGAAACCCGTCCGCATCGTCCGAAAGCAAACGGGGTCGGGCGTTATTGCCTCTACCCTGCCGACCGGTGTGGCGCCACCGGCGGTCTCCAACGGCCCGGCACCGGTCCCCCGTGCAAGCTTGGCAGCCGCATGGGAGAGGACATCTCGCCCCACCCGCGGCTGCTCGTTCCCACGCCGCGGCCGCGCCAGGCCCTCGCGCCCGCCAGGGTCAGGGCCGGGATCAGCCCCTTTCGTGTCCGTCAGCGAGGACAAGACGCGCGAAGCCGCATCGCTACCGCCGTCGCCGCAGCTGGTCGAAGTAGACGATCACGATGATCAGCACGCCAGTGATGATAAGCTGCCAAAACGGGTTGACGTTCAGCAGGTTTGCCCCGTTCGCAATCGTCGTCAGCAAGAAGCTGCCCAGCAACGGGCCATAGATGCTGCCCACGGCGCCGAACAGGCTGGTGCCGCCGATGACCGAAGCGGCGATGGCCTGCAATTCCAGGCCCTGCCCGGTGTTTTGCGTGCCGATGGACAGGCGTGACGTGGCCAGCACGGCCGCCACCGCGGCCAGGAATGCCGACAGGATATAGGCCACGTAAATCATGCGCGTCACGTTTACGCCCGACAGCCGCGCCGCCTCGGGATTGCTGCCGATCGCGAACAGGTAACGGCCCCAGCGGCTCAGGTGCAGAAAGACGTACGACGGCACGGCAACCACGATCACCATCCAGAACAGGCTGGGTATCCCCAGGAAGCTGGACGGCGCAAACGAGGTGAAGGCGTCCGGCAGGCCGGAAATCGTGCTGCCGTTGGTTATCAGGAATCCCATGCCGCGCAATGCAGTGAGCGTCGCCAGCGTCATGATGAATGGCGGCAATCCCAACTGCACGATGCCGAAGCCGTGGAACGCGCCGATGGCCGCCCCGATGGCCAAAGTGAGCAGGATCGCGGCCGAGATGGGAATCTGCGCCTTCAGCAGCAACGCCAGGATGACGCTGCAGAAACCGATGACAGCGCCCACCGACAGGTCAATCCCGCCGGTAATGATAACGAAGGTCTGCCCCACGGCCAGGATCGCCACCAGATAGGCTTGGCGCATCAGGTTGGTGACGTTGATCTCGGTCAGGAACGTGCGCGTGCTGAGCGCGAGCGCCGCCCACAGCAGGACCAGCAGCCCGAGCAAGGTCAGGCTCAACAAGAGGTTCATGCGCAACTGGGAACGGCGGGCGGCGGCGAGGCGGGCCTGATCGGCCATGGCCGTGATATCGCTCAAGAGACGTCCTCCCGGTCAGTTGCCGATGGCTTGGGTGAGGATGGTTTCAACCGGCGCCTCCCGATGGCCGTAGCTCGCGATCTTGCGGCCGCGGCGGAACACGTGCAGCCGGTCGGCCAGCTCATAGACCTCCGGCAAATAAGACGAGATGAGGATGATCCCGGCGCCTTGCTGCAACAGCGCGCCGAACAGGCGGTACATCTCAACCTTGGTGCCGACATCCACGCCCACCGTCGGCTCGTCGAAGATGAACAATTGGGCACCGTGCGCCAGCCACTTGCCGACGACGATCTTCTGCTGGTTGCCTCCGGAAAGCGACTGCGCCAGCGTGGCGTGACTGGCCGTCAGGATGCGGAGGTCGCTGATCTGCGCGTCGGCAGCCCGCGTCTCCGCCCGTCGGTCGATCACGAAGGCGCGGGTCAGCCGGTCGAGGATGGCGAGGTTCAGGTTGGCCGAGACGCCCAGGTTCAGGCACAGCCCCTGGTCGCGCCGGCTCTCGGGCACCAGCGCCATGCCGCGTGCGATGGCCTGCTGCGGCGAGCTGATCTCGACCGGGACGCCCTCCCAGCGCACGGTGCCGGTGGTATGCGGGTGGCGGCCGAACAGCGCCTGGACGAACTCGCTGCGGCCGGCGCCGATCAGGCCGTACAACCCGACGATCTCGCCGCGCCGTACGCCAATCGAGATGTTCTCGAAGCCCTTGCCGGAGAGGCCGTCCGTCGCAATCAGCTCCGGGCCGATCGGCACGGCGTCCTTGTGATAGATCTGCTCGATCGAGCGGGCGATCATGCCGCGGATCAGCCGGGCCTCATCGGTCTCGGACACCAGCTCGGTGCTGATCAGCGCGCCGTCGCGGAGGATCGAGACACGGTCGGCCAGCTCGAACACCTCCTCCAAACGGTGGCTGATATACACCAGCGTCACGCCCTGCGCCTTCAGCCGGCGGATCAGCGCAAAGAGCTGCGTCGTTTCCTGCCGGGTCAGGTAGGCGGTCGGCTCATCAAAGATCAGGAAGCGCGTGCCGCGCAGCGCCGCGCGGGCTGCGGCGACAAGCTGCTGCTGGCCGATGGTCAGCGTGGACAGCACCACATCGGCCGGAATGGCGAAGCCGAGGTCGTCCAGCACGCCTTGCGCCTCGCGCTCCATGCGCCCCTTGCGCAGAATGCCCCAGCTCGTGTGCTCGTCGCCCAGGAACAGGTTGGCCGCAACCGTCAGATGCGGGCACAGGACGACCTCCTGATGCACTGCGTTGATGCCGAGCGCGATGGCGTCCTGCGGGCCGGACAGGCTGATGGCGCGACCTTCCCATAGGATCTCGCCACCGGACTTGAGGTGCACGCCGGTCAGCAGCTTGATCAGCGTAGACTTGCCGGCCCCGTTCTCGCCGACGATCGCATGGATCTCGCCGGCCTCGAACGACAGGTCCACATGCCGCAGGGCGTGAGTGCCGGTAAACCGTTTGTCGAGGCGGCGAAGCTCCAGCAGCGGCATGCTGCCTGCCCCGGGGAGTTGGCTTCACTTCACCTTGGGGTTCAGCAGCTCCTGGCTCCGTGCGCTGTTCATGTCCGCCTTGGTGATGGTGTTCACCCCGGTATCCACGAACGCCGGCACCGTCTCGCCCTTGCTGACGGCCAGCGCAGTTTTTACGCCGTCATAACCCATGCGATACGGGTCCTGGACGATCAAGGCATAGATCACGCCGTCGCTCAGGAACTTGACCAGCTTCTCGTCATTGTCGAACCCGACGAGCGCGATCCTGTTCTGCAGCTTGTTCTCCCCGATGGCCTGCCCCGCGCCCTGCGCCATGATCAGGTTCGACGCGAACACGCCCTTCAGGTCCGGATTGGCGGTGATCAGGTCGGTCATGATGTTCAGCGCCGTGGTCGCCTGGCCGTCGGCCACCTTGTCGGCCACGAGCTTCAGGCCAGGGTATTTCGCAAGCACCTCCTTGAACCCCTTCGCGCGCTCGTCGAGCGAACCGACGCCGGGCAGCGAGGTGATCAACGCCACGTCGCCGGTGATCTTGCCGCCGTTCTTGCTGGCGATGCCCTGCGCCAACGCCTCGGCGGCGGCCCGGCCGCCCTGCACGTTATCGGTGGTCAGGAACGAGGTGAACGCCTTGCTGTCGGCGCCGCTGTCGATGCCGATGATCTTGACCGACTTGGCGGCGGCATCGATGGGCTTGCCCAAGGCCGCGAACTGCGTTGGCGAGATGACGATTGCGGCCGGCATCCCGGCGACGGCGTTCTCCAGGATGGAGATCTGGCCGTTGATGTCGCTCTCGCTCTGCGTGCCCAGCTCCGGCACCCGCACATGCAAGTCCTGTCCGGCCTTGCGGGCGCCGGCCAGGACGATCTGCCAGTAGAAGCTTGTCGTGTCCTTGACGATGATGGGGATCGTCGGCTCCTGAGCACGCGCCGGTGCAGACAGGGATCCGAACACCGCGGCAGAAATGACGATACCGGCGCGAAGTAGGCTTTTCATGGACGGTTCCCCCTGCATTTGATCGCTTTGCAGGGAGGGTGCCTCGTCCATTGGAGAAGAGCAACCGCCCGTGAGCCTCGGTGTCAGGTGATCGCAAGGCCAATTGCGTCCGCAACCGAACGAAGGTGCGCGTAGCCGGCCTTTGCATAGGTCAGCGGGTGTGCCCGCGCCGGGTCCTGCTCGGCCTCCACGATCAGCCATCCGTCGAAGCCGGCCGCGGCGACCGGACGCAGCGCCGCGGCGAAATCCACGCAGCCGTCGCCGGGCACGGTGAACACGCCGGCCAGCACGGCATCAAGGAAGCTCCAGTGTTCCCGCCGCGCCTGCGCGAGCATGTGGGGGCGGACGTCCTTGGCGTGCACGTGGTTGATGCGATGCGCCCAGCGTCGCGAAAGCGCCGCCGGGTCCTCCCCCGCAAAGACGAGATGCCCGGTGTCGAGCAGCAATCCGACGCTGTCGGGCGTGCCTTCGAGCAGCCGATCGATCTCCGCCGCGGTTTCGATCACGGTGCCCATATGATGATGGAACGCGATCCGCACGCCATGGCCCGCCATCCAGTCCCCGAGCCGGCCTAACCTGTCCAGGAAAACCGGCCACTCGTCCTCCTGCATGACCGGCCGGTCGGCGACCGGCACGGCCCGCCGGCCCTGCACCGTATCCGAGGTCTCGGCGAACACCATGACCGCGCAGCCGCACGCGCGCAGCAGGTCGAAATGCGGCCGCATGGCCTCGATCTCCGCCTCGACGCCGCGATGTCGCAGCGCGGCGCCATACCAGCCGGAGACGAAGGACAGGCCGTGCCGCCGCAACACGGCCAGCAGCGCCGCGGGGTCGGCCGGAAACTTGTTGCCGTTCTCGATACCCGTGAAACCAGCCTCGCGTGCCTCGGCGAGGCATGTCTCAAGCGGGGTGTCGCCGCCAAGCTCGGGCAGGTCGTCATTGCTCCAAGCGATCGGGTTCGTGCCGAGGCGGACCGTCATGCGACGTCCCCCTGCGACCGCCGCGCCTCGACATAGGCCGCGCGCGCCTCCTGGACCGCCGCACGCGGCGACACTTCCGGCACCGTGACATCCCACCAGGCGCCGCCGGCCTGCGTGGCCGCGAGCGGGTCGGTCTCGATGATGATCACGCTGGTGCGGTCGGCATCCCGTGCCCGGGCGAGCGCCGCCTCCAGCTCGGCCAGGCTTGCGGCGGCCTCCGCCCGTGCGCCGAGGCTGCGGGCGTGCGCCGCGAAGTCCACCCAGGACCCGTTCGCCCCGTCCACGTCGGCGATCAGGTTGTTGAACGGCTCGCTGCCACAGGCTCGCTGCAGCCGGTTGATGCAGCCGTAACCGCGGTTGTCGAGCACGGTCACGACCAGCTTGCGGCCGAGCATGACCGAGGTTTGCAGCTCGGAGTTCATCATCAGGTAGCTGCCGTCTCCGACCATGACGAACACCTCCCGATCCGGGTGCGCGATCTTCACGCCGAGTCCGCCGGCGATCTCGTAGCCCATGCACGAGAACCCGTACTCGAGGTGGTAGCCTCCGGGTCCGACGGAACGCCACAGCTTGTGCAACTCGCCCGGCAGCCCCCCGGCTGCGCACACCACGACGTCGCCCGGCCGGGCCGCCCGGTTCACCGCGCCGAGAACCTGGGCGTCGCTTGGCAGCGCCGCGTTGCCCGGCGTCGTCGCCGCGTCCACGACCGCGGTCCACTCCGCCGTGAGCGCTGCGGCGCGGGCCTGCCAGGCCGGACCGCTCGCATGGTCGCCCAGTGCCGCCGTCAGCGCGTCCAGCGTGGTCCGGGCATCGCCCACCAGCGGCATCGCGCCGTGCTTTCCGGCGTCGAACGGCTGGATATTGAGCTGGATCAGCCGCTCCCCGCCGGGCAGCAGCGCGCGCGAACCCGTGGTGAAATCCTGCAGCCGCGTGCCCACCGCGAGGACGATGTCGGCTTCCCGCGCCAAGGTGTTCGCGGCCGAGCTGCCGGTGACGCCGATCGCACCGACGGCGCAGGGGTGGTTCCATGGCAGCGCGCCCTTGCCGGCCTGGGTCTCTGCCACGGGGATGCCATGCCGGGCCGCGAAGTCCTGCAGCGTTCCCGCCGCCTCGGCGTAGAGCACGCCGCCGCCGGCGACGATCAACGGACGCTCGGCCCGGCGCAGTGCGTGGACGGCGTGCGCCAGTTCCGTCGCATCGGGCGCCGGGCGCCGGCTGCGGTGCGTGAGCGGGTCGAATAGCGCCGTGGGGAAGTCATGGGCCTCCGCCTGGACATCCTGGCACAGGCTCAAGGTGACCGGACCGCACTGGGCGGGATCAATCAGCACCGCGACCGCACGCGGCAGCGCGGTCACAAGCTGTTCTGGCCGGGTGATGCGGTCCCAGTAGCGCGATACCGGGCGGAAGCAGTCATTGGCGCTGATGGTGCCGTCCCCCCAATCCTCGATCTGTTGCAGCACCGGGTCCGGCCGGCGGCCCGCGAACACGTCGCCAGGCAGCAGCAGCACCGGCAGGCGATTGACGTGCGCGACGCCGGCCGCGGTCAGCATGTTCATCGCACCCGGCCCGATCGAGCTGGTGCAGGCCATCATCTGCCGGCGGTTGCGCGCCTTGGCGAACGCAACAGCCGCCAGCGCCATGGCCTGCTCGTTATGCGCCCGCAAGGTCGGCAGCGCGTCGCGCGCGTGGAACAGCGCCTCGCCCATGCCGGCGACGTTGCCATGGCCGAAGATCGCCCAGCACCCGGCGAACAGCGGCGCATCCCGTCCGTCGAGCAGCACCCGCTGCGCCACCAGGAAACGCACGATCGCCTGCGCGGCGGTCAGCCGGATGGTGGCCATGTCTTCTCCTTAACCCAGACGCACCGTGCATCCGCTCGCCATGCTCTGCAACGCCGCGTCGGCCAACCGCAGCGCCTCGCGCCCCTCGGCAAAGCCCGCCAGCGGCGCCGTGCCGGTTTCCACGCAGCCGATGAAGTGCTCCAGCTCCGCCCGGTAGGCGTCCGCATAGCGCGCGACGAAGAAGTCCTGCACCGGGTCCAACGCCCGCGTGCGTTCACGGCTCCAGGCTTCGACCGTCGTGCCGTGTTGGTTGTGCGCCTGCAGCATGCCGGCTGCGCCGAACACCTCGATCCGCTGGTCGTAGCCATAGGCGCAGCGCCGGCTGTTGTTGACGTGCACCAGGGCGCCCGATGCGGCGCGCATGACCAGCATGGCGCCGTCGATGTCGCCCTGCTCCCGGATTTCGGGGTCAATCAGGTTGGCGCCCATCGCTTGCACTTCGACGATGTCGCCCGCGAGATACCGCGCCATGTCGAAGTCGTGGATGGTCATGTCGCGGAACAGCCCGCCGGAGGCCGCAGCGTAACGCGCCGGTGGCGGCGACGGGTCGCGGCTGGTGATGACGACCTGCTCGACACGGCCGATCTCGCCGGCGGCCACGCGGTCGCGCAGCGCGCGGAACGACGGGTCGAACCGGCGGTTGAAGCCGATCATCACCATTGGCGCGAGGTCCGCGATATCGCGCCAGCACGCGTCGACGCGCGCGATGTCCAGGTCGATGGGCTTCTCGCATAGCACCGCCTTGCCCGCACGCACGCTGCTGGCGATCAGCTCGACGTGGGTGCCCGTGCTGGATGCGATGAACACGGCCTGGACGCGCGGGTTTGTGAGCACCGCCTCGACGGACTGCGCCTGGATGACGTGCAGCTCGGCGGCGGTCTCGGCAGCAGCCTGCCCGGCCACGTCATAGAGTGCGACCAGCTTCGCACGTGGGTGCGCCTGGATGTTGCGGGCATGCATCCGGCCGATGCGGCCGCAGCCCAGTATGGCGAAACCCATCATGCCGGCGAACTCCTCCCTAAAGGCTTGCCGCGTTCAGCATGCCCGTCCGCGCTTCGCGAGATAGATGCGGGCCGCGTTGCCGCCGAACACCGCCGCGCGCATGGCGGGCGAGAGCGGCGCGAGAAGGCGCTCCGATGCGTCCATCCAGGCATCGTAGGAGCCTGCGAGTTCGACTACCGGCCAATCGCTCCCCCACAGCAACCGGTCGGGCCCGAACACGTCAACGAGATGGCGAAAATAGCGCTCAAGCTGCGCGACGGTCCAGCCCGGGCCGGCTTCGTTCGCCAGACCTGAGAGCTTGCAGACGACGTTCGGACGCCGTGCCAGCGCCGCCATGTCGTCGGCCCATGGGTCAAGGCGCCCCTGCCGAATGTGCGGCTTCGCCCCGTGGTCAATCACGATCGTCAGGCCCGGATAGCGGTCGGCGACCAATAGCAGGCGTGGAAGATGGCGCGGCAGCACGAGCGCGTCGAACACCAGGCTTGCAGCGAGGAGAGCATGGAAGGCCGGGGCGAGTTCGGGCCGGATGAGCCAGTCGTCGTCGCCGATGTCCTGGACCATCGGCCGCAGCCCGACCAGCAGGGGATCGGTTGCGGTTTCGGCGATCAGGCGCGGCGCATCGGAACCGGCGAAATCGGCCCAGCCTACCACGCCGGCCACGAATGGCGTCCTGGCCGCGGTCTCCAGCAGGAACCGCGTCTCCGCGAGGGTCGGCGCAGCCTGGACCAGGATGGTCCGGTCGATCCCGTGCCGCTGCAGGATTGGCTCGAGGTCGGACGGCCCGTAGTCACGGAAGATCGGGCCGGTTTCGGGCGTGAGCCAACCATAGTCGCCGCGCGCTACGCGCCAGAAGTGATGATGGGAGTCGATCCTCATGGGGCCGCCGCTGCCTTGGCTGCTCAGGGCTTCGGAACGGGCGCCTCGTCCGGCAGAAGCCCGGCCGCTTTCAGCTCCGCCCATAGCTCCGCCGGGATCGGCTGCTGCATCATCGCGGCGTTCTGCTCGACCTCGGCGGCGGTGCGCGCGCCGGGTATGACCGCCGCCACGGCCGGGTGGGCAGCACAGAACTGCAGGGCTGCCGCCCTCAGGTCAACGCCATGGCGGGCACATGCCGCCCCGATCAATCCCGCCCTCGCCACCAGGTCATCCGGCGCCCGTTTGTAGTTGAAGGTGTCGCCGCCCGCGAGCAGGCCGGAGTTATAGGGGCCGCCGATTACCACTCGGACGCCGCGCGCCGCGCACGCCGGCAGCAGCTCCGGCAGGCCAGCATGATCGAGCAGGGTGTAACGGCCAGCCAGCAGGAAGATGTCCGGATCACTCTCGCGCAGCGCTCGCAGGCAGGGTTCGACCATGTTCACGCCGAGGCCCCAGGCGCCGATCACGCCCTCGTCGCGCAGGCGGGACAGGCCGAGGGCGGCCCCCTGCATTGCGGCGGCGAAGTGCGTCTCCCATTCGGCGCCCAGCCAGTCGGAGGACACGTCATGGATGTAGGCGATGTCGATCCGCGCCAGGCCGAGCCGGCCGAGGCTGTCCTCGATTGATCGCAACGCGCCGTCATAGGAGACGTCGAGGCGGCGGGTGAAGCTCAGCCCGTGCTGGAAGTCATCCTCCCACTCGCCGACTCCGCCCGGCGCAGGCACCAGCATGCGCCCGACCTTGGTTGACAGCGTAAAGTCAGCGCGCGGCCGGTTGCGCAGGGCGGCACCCATCCGGTGCTCCGACAGGCCAGCCCCATAATGTGGCGCCGTGTCGAAGTGGCGGACCCCTACGTTCCACGCCGCGTGAACCGCCGCGTGTGCGGTGGCCTCGTCAATCGCCCCAAGCAGGTTGCCGAGCGGCGCCCCGCCCATTCCGAGCGGGCCATGGGGAATGAAGCGGGCGGTGGAGATGACGTAGCCTCCGACTTTGGCGACACGGCATGGCCGGGTTCACGATGCTGTAGCAGAACGAGGGTCAACGCACGGCGGGCGACGAAGCGCGACCGCGAAACATCGCTCGTTGATCCCGTGCCTCCACGATGCAGCATGGCATGGCCCGGCGCAAACTCCCAAGGTCGGTCTTGGGTTCCAGGGTGGTGTGAGGTGAGCCCCTGATTTCGGGCAGTTGGTTAAGACCCCGTTTGCGAAGTCATGGTGCGGCCAACCGCTTGCGGTTTGGGTGGACGGCGCGGTGGAGCATAAGGCGGATCATGGCGAGCGTGACCATGGCTTCGGACACCTCGGGCAGGTGCTCGTA
>JAABUK010004327.1_pt1 | contig 23206 bp, 34 predicted proteins | sample 5559141 | NCBI WGS metagenome assembly JAABUK01 (sample SAMN10711869, study PRJNA513367) | rock metagenome | isolation source: Antarctica rocks | place: Antarctica: Victoria Land, Pudding Butte nord | collected 2016-01-03
CTGCCACCATCTGTTTTTTTGTGCTACAGACACCGCTGGCGGGCTGTCCAGGCAAGGTCGTGAGCTGAAGCAGAATGTGGTAGGATGTGACGGCGCGAACGTCGTCGCTCAATGCCCCTCAGGCTTCCACTATCTTTGCTCTAAAGGCTCCGCGAAGGGAGGCTGCAGGCCCAAGTCACAGGGTCCATTTCCCAATGAGGACTGCCAGAAGCAGTGCCATACTACTTGACAAGCTGATCTTAGGAACTTGTGATATGTACAGACAAGCTACTGGATCACAATTGATGAGCACTAGAAACGTGATGCATGCATTGCTCTGACATAGTTTGTACTTGAGCAAATGTGTTCAGTATATATACATGTCATTGAGTGTGATACTGATAAGCAGCTTACCAGCTTAGCTAGACAGGAAATGTTTGACAATAGCAGAGATGAACAAATGAATTGCAACAGACTTCTGCTACCTTGACTCGCTGGTCTCCTGTAGTACTAGTATACACTCAGATCGTGACTGCCAATGGTGGCACGACCATACACGCTGCATCCAAAGCGGTAAGCTGTCTTTCTTTGACCTGAGCTTACCTGCCTTTGCATGTGCACAAGCAGTGCTAATAAGGCCTTTATATGGAATTCTGAGGCATATTATGTATGGCTCTGTGTATGCACTGCCTGAATAGCATGTGTGCATTGACCATTGACATCATTCACATTCCTTCTTGACCCATGTCGGACACTCTTACCTCAGGAACCAATATGGTGGTCAGCCATGCTCTATCACAAGACATGCATGGTCTTACTGAATACTTGCACACATCAGGACTAGAAGCACCATCGGTGTACCGGGCAGGATACTCCACAGACATGTCCATGCCCAGAGTTGATTGCGACAAGCCATGTTGAACTGACCCTCGTGGGTTGTTGCACCCTTGCCCTTGATGTCTGCTGTGTCGATACCAAAAAATGTTGGCTTCTTCAAGTGTTCTATATAGGCCTCATATATGCCTCACATTCCAGAAGGCAGGTGCCACTACACCTCTGTTCAAAATGAACTAAAAGAAAGAAAAGAAAGACTACGTAGGTATACCTGAGCTCAAGGACATATCTGCTCACCAACGCATCTAGAATTGTGCTAATCACATGGAAAACCACGTAGATACAGCGCTTTGCCTGTGCCTACTTACATTGAGCTTGTCAAATTCAAGCAGCATCAGCAGAGCATGGACAAAGTGCTGACCAGCCACAGAGCTTCTGCCAACCCTAGGCTTGCTGCCAGACCTCAGCCCTCTGCACATGCCAGGTTGGTTATTTCAGGCACCCCTTTTCATAACACTGTGAAGTTGATGGTCAGCCTGTCGTGTTGATGCCTGTCTCCTGGCAAGGACACATCACATGTAATTTGGTAACTATGTACTGCTGGGCTGCCCTGGGCAAGCCAAATGGGTCTGCCCATTCTGTCATTTGTTCAAGGGTAAAACACCACGTTACGCATCAGGTGACCTCTAGCTCATTGTACCCTGCTACACCATTGACATGAGAGTCAGAAACTGGACAGCCTTGGAGGCCTCGGCTAGCCTCAGGTTGGCTGCTTAAATGTACCAGGACCTAACAGGAGTGCACGTGGTCTGTCACAAGATACATGCATGTGATGTGCTCATGAAACTTAGGTCATGCCAACTGTGATACTAGCGCCGTACAGCCAGCAGCCTTTTCAGTTTGTTCTGCGCTGGCCAAGCAAGCTCACCTGGTAACAGGGGGTTCTCTACTCTAGGGCCAAATGCAGACATATCATGTCACATTTGGCTCATACCAATTACGGTAAGCATGACCCAGTTAGTTTGTTTGTTGGTGCCATAGTGTGACTTGAGAAAGTGTCATTTGCCAAGTTTGATGGACAGCATTGCTGCGGGCACTGCGGACTGTCCATCACCCGACTACGAAGTGCATGCATGCAACAACTCGTCAGTTACGCAAAAGGCCCTTAGTCATTTTACCTCATTGACCTGACCCAAAATCGAGATGCGAAACGCTCCAGTTCGTGTGATTGCGCATCGCAGCTGCAGCACAGACTGATTTGCTGCTTCAGCTCTAGGCCTGGCGACTATCTCGAGGTTTCCTGCGATCGCGCCAGGTATAAGCTTGCTAACGCGTGCTGCAAAGTTGCCGTCGCACTTTGTTTGTCTGCTAGACCCGCTGCTTGGCTGCCTCAGCAAACTGACTTACTGACGAGCATCCTATGTGACACTTGTTCCAGTTGCACACCGAGGAGCGGTCGTCGTAAGCCATGGCCGTTGGCTCTAATTTGTTGAAGATCCCAGCTCGTCAGGGCAAAGCACTGCACCTGAAGAAAGGTCAATTCATTCGTGTCATCAATACTCACGGCAGTCAGGTCGTTGACACATGGGCATTCAAAGAAGATGACCTAAGTGAATTGATGTCCATGGAGCACACACGATCTGCCATCCTCTGTCTTTTGCCCAAGGTGATCTACCCTGCCAGACAAGCTTGCCTAGATACCCCAACACATTGCCTTATACCGCCATGGTTACACACAGGTTGGTGACGTTCTTGTGACAAACAAGCGGCGGCCTATCTTGACGCTTGTAGAAGACACATCACCTGGAGTTCATGACACTTGCATGTCAGCTTGTGACATCTACCGGTATAGAGGCCTCGGTGTGGAAGGACACCATGACAGCTGCACAGACAACTTGTTCCAAGGTGTGCTAAGATAACTGGAGCCTCTGCCATGCAATCCAATGATGCCAGCTTGCTGAGGCAGAGCAGCTTGCATCTGTGTTCCATGCAATGCCTTCCAGCAAGCAAACAAATCAGTGACTCAAGTTCTGCAAGAGCACATTTCTGCTGCAGCTATGTCTCCTGTTTGCAGTTCCTTCTGCAGGCAGGCAGGAAGCTGTTGTCCTGTTCACAGACCAGAATGCAACACATCAAACTAGACATGCCATACCATCATACACCTGGAATGTTCAACTTTGCGCTGGCCTGCTCTTCTAGCAAATACAACATGCACTTCTCAATGCATGCAGGCATCTGCAGGCATGACCAATGTACACTATCAAATACAGTGTTTCAGAACGATGTCAAACTTTGTAAGATCCTTTTTGCCTCTTCTGTTGCAGGCATGAAGGACATAGGGCTGGTGCCTCCAGAGTGCCCTGCCCCTTTCAACCTCTGGATGAACGTCCCCATGACCTCTGCACAAGATGGTGGCAAGCTTCACTTTGCTCCGCCAGTCTCAAAGGCTGGGGATTATGTCACGATGAGGGCAGAAATGGACTGCGTCATGTGCTTTTCTGCCTGTCCCCAAGACATGTTGCCTATCAATGGCACCCTTGCAAAGGCTCTTCTGGACCCTTCTGAAAGGGCAACTATCTACGATGCCCACTATGAGGTCCTTCCTGAGTCTGCCTTTCCAGCTGACCTGTTCCCTGTACCCAAGTCCAAGTACTTCCTGCAAGGTTGAGGGAACGTTATATGCGTCAAGGCATGCCCAAGCTCATGTCTCCTGAGTTCACCAAAAAGAAGAGAACTGCACATGCTGCAGCAGGAAGCATGATGTTGTATGGCACATTGGGAAGTTGAATGGCGAGGCCTGCATCTTGCCTTCTCTTTGGGCAAAATTCTGTTTGGTGGCAGCTACATACATGCCTACCAGCATAAGCTAGACAAGGCAGCGCCAATGTTTACTTTCAGGCGTGTGCTTTCAATGAGTGTACACATGTGGCATGTCAATCCCTTTCCTGCTGGATTGAAAAGTTGCGAAGGTGCTGTTGGCCAGGGACTAAAGTGAAACTGAAAGTCAAGTCTACACTAGCTTTTGGCACATACTTGTGTTCCCCCTCATGTTGTTTGAAGGTTTTAGAGTGCAGATAAGAACGTTGTCATTGGGTAATTACATACGCTTATAAGAGATGTGAACTTTAACATTATCCCAGTGCAAGTAGCTGTATAAGCCTCCATGCAGGGAGTCAGCTGATGTCTGTGAAGCTGTAAATAGGCCCTGACTCATGCCCACAGTGCTGTTGTCGTTACTGCTTTGCTGTATATGGTAATAAAGGTCGACAAAGCATGCATGATGCTGGCCATGTGTTGGTGTCATCATCACAGACATGTACAAGTACAAAAAGACAATTGTCTGTGGCTTTCAGTGCTACACTAGTGTAGCACGGCGCCCCTTGGTTACTGAGGCTAGCTGACGACCCAAGCAGACTGTACTGCAGCATGATTTGTGATGTCCTAAGCTGTCAATGGCCACGGCTGTCTACCGTAGTACTGCAGCAATACCAGACAAGGCCGGTTTGCTGTGTTGCAACATTGGTATGCGAACCATTGCTTGACAATGTCTGACTTCAGAGATGAATGTATAGATTCTGATGTCTGTTGCAGCATTTGCACAGGTGCAGTTGCAATGTCGGTGGGAGCGTGAAGGTGCAATGCTCATGTGCAATTGCATCAAAAAGCTTGCATGCATGATGAACAAGCTTGCTCTTGAGAGATGCCTGCCAAACACATTGACTGTATTGCACAGTCGTCCAGCTCTGAATCAGGTCAGAGAGGTTGCACACGATCATCTTGACTTGTCTTTTAAGTCTAATTAGTGCATTCAAAACTCAGCATTCTAGAACTATAGGCCACAGACTTGTAGGAAAGTGGATAGCTACAAGAGTACAGACGATACAATGCGCAGGTAACTGACATGGTGAGCTGGTGTCATGTAGAACAAAATGAGAACCGTATGCCACAATTGTTATGCTGAAGGCAGCAGCCACAAACATGTACAACAGCGTGTCACTGTCACGTGCACACACAATAAATGCATACAGGCTGCGCAGCTGCTGCCGTGGCACAACACATGACAAGATTCTTTGAGAAAACAAGGAAAAGACTCAAATAGTCAAGTTGGCTGCTTTTTTACAGCAAAAGAAACATGCTCACACTGACTTTGTTGAGACGTCTGATGAAGGTGTGTGCTCATACAAATTGTCTTGTACCCTATTTATAGCACCAAATTCAAGCTTTTTGAAAGAGCAGGGGCGCCAAAGGGAGACTTCAGGAATTGCCATCAAGGTCAAAATTGTGTCAAATTCGAACAGTCAACGTCTTAACAGCTTCGGCTTTAGATGCAAAAGTGACTGCCTGGTGCCAAAGGGGGCCAAGTGATTGGTGACAAGCATTACGATGTCATTCTACGCATGCAAGCTGTCATCACAGCACTTGGCAACTCAACATAATCCGAGCTACCCTATTTATGGCATACGCCAAACACAATACATGAGGGTCTATCAGCATCAATAGCAACCACTTGAAGAATTTTGTCTTGCACCACCTGTAAATTGCACAGAGCTGTGCTCTGCTGCATCCAGCAACATGGCATTTCAGATGCATCACAGACACCACCAGGTCTCAACAGCTGAAAGTCCCCACAGGCGGCAAAACCAGGCTGCCTCAATTTTAGGACAGGCTGGTGTGCTGCCTTTTGCAGTGTGAAAGGCTCTGCCCTTCAACTAAGCCACGCTGATAGGCAGCTTGTGGCCAGCAATTCCCTTTGCAGCTGCCTCCTTAGCCTCATGGCCCTTCAACCAGTCCAGCTCCTGTGAGCGACAAAGGGAAAAGCTCCAAATCAGAATATTGCACAACAAATGATGCCTTGGTGTCTGAGAAGTCATCAGCAGGGGGCTTCAGAACATTGCAGAGGCAATGGTCACCAAAAGAAAGTACACAAGCACCGCACCAACTGCATCCAGAGCAACCCAGCGCACTTGCTGCAGGTCTGTACAAGTTTTACCAACATGCCATGCTAGGAACATGCCCACCATGGATAGCTGCCTCTGTCATATAGTCAAAGGCGGTGACTCACAGTGTAGGGGCATTGCATCTGAACTAATGCCATGCAGGAATGTATGATTGAGGAGTGCTTACCATGTAGCGAGACTCAGCCATTTGTTGACCAGTGATGGGAGGGTACTTCTTCAAAGGCCCCTGGCAGACTGCTGACAGGCAGGGCTGGCAGAAGTAAGCCTGCAAAACCCATCATGCCTTAGTCAACCAACGTCATGTGAGTGACCAGATCAGGCGCTGAAGTGGGGTTTATGCGTCAGCTGCATTGCTGATGTTGCCATGTGCAGGTGCGAACGGTAGACAGACAAGCAGATAGACAGACACACAGACAGATCAGCAGGCAATCACATTGCAGGCAGGCAGGCAGGCAGGCAAACAGGCCCACACACATTTGAGATCACAGCAGCAGCAGCATAGCATGCAGTACTGACTGTGTGTCATTACTGTGTGTCAGTACTGTGTATCTAGCATTTGTAAACAGGCATTTCGCACAATCCTAATGATGATGGCGCATCAGCTGAGGGGCAGAAGCAGATCTGGTGCACATCAATGCAGGGCATAGTATCTAAGGAGCAGCACATGCATTACATGTAAAAACGATACTGACAGTTGAACAGATCCAGATCAGCGCCAAACGCGGTGTCAAGTGCAGGACAACTTACAATGCTGCATCGTTGCTTCTGGTACTCTCCTGGGTTAGGTGCACGCACTCTGTGGAAGTTGGACTGCAACACATCATAACATGGCATGTCAGCAATTGCAATACAGAAACAGGAGAGAGACAGCGCAGCAGATGCAGCACTCATTTGCAAAAATAGGATACTAGAGACAGAGACAATGGGAAGCACATGGTCTACCATGTATACTGAAGTATGAAGCCCACAGGGGCAGGGCAGGGCAGGGCAGGGCAAGGCAGGACAGGGCTTAATAGGTGTCTAGCAAGGCCAGGCATGATGAGTCACACATGAACAAGTTGCTCACTTTGCTGCTTCTTTTGATGGCAGCCATAGATTGAGCTTGTCACAATGCAAGTCACATCAGCATCCAAGCTGGTGTGTACCCTGCCTGTGGAACATATACCTTGAGTTTGTCATCAGACCAGTACATGAGGGCATCCCCAATGTTGACAGTGATAGCCCCCTGCTGGGGGTTGCAAGGGGTCCACTCATCCCCCATGGCATATTCAGTGGTGGCTTCACGCCCTGGACACACCTCCAGACCTGTCTCTCCTGTACAGAGTCAGCAAAGAACTGACTTGTTGGAAGATGCTCTTTTCCATTTTCTGAACTAGAACAAGAGACTGTCATGGGTTTCACAATCAAAATCATTGTTGCAGAACTTTTAATGATGACCTCTGGCATGGAGTATCATAGCAGAGCAAGGGAGCGTCAGCATGTGGGACACATGGAGGGCAGGGGGCAGTCAGGTGCAGGAAGGAGTAAAAGCATTAGGGCTTTGGGAGGGGGGGGTGGGGGGGGGGGGTGGGGAAGGGCTGCTGTGTCCAGAGACTGCCAAAGACTGACAGAACAGGGTGTCAGGTGCATACACAAAAGCACAAAAGTGCCTTGGAGGCTTACCGACACGCTGGAATAGCAGTGTGAGTGCTGACATATCAGTGTGAGGCATGACCCTCATGTGGCCGGTAGGGAAGGTACGCCCTGTCACGTCATAGTCTGCAGCAACAGAAAGCATTTCTATTGTTATTCTCATCATAGTCTGCAGCAACAGGAGGCGTTACTGTTGTTATTGTTATCATAGTGTGCAGTGACAGGAAGAAGGCTTGGTATTACCTTGTTGATGGTGGAAGAAGCGGCAGTGCATTGGAGTTTGTGGTATGATGTCCATGAACATCTGAGGGGACTGTAGACCATGTGTACATGCTTGTGTTCAGGCTGTCTGATGTGCATGCATCACACAACTGCGAAACTCGCAGAAACCCAGAAAGAGAATGCGCTTGCATACAGGGTGTGGGATGTGCGTGTCTTACACAAATGCAGAACTCACGGACAGGCTGCGTGATGTGCATGCATCACACAACTGCGAAACTCGCAGGAACCCAGAAAGAGAATGCGCTTGCATACAGGGTGTGGGATGTGCGTGCCTTACACAAATGCAGAACTCACAGACAAGCTGAAAGAAAATGTGAGGGAGGGCTTACAGTTCATGAAGCGCATGGCGCTGTTGCAGTCCTGAGCAGAATTGTCCAGGGCCTGCAAATGTGAACAAGATTTGTTCTGAATGCAGGCCTGGGGAAAGATAGGACAGCACAAGCAGCAGTTTCAGAGAGCAATGCAGCTGTGTTACCATATGGTGCCATGCGTGCATGCATCACTGAGCGAACACTGCACAAGGCAAAGGCACAATCATGAGCAATGGGCAAAGACACAGGTACAAGTCACCTTCTTGAAGTCTTCATAAGGCATCCCTAGGCCAATGGCAAAGCACTCCAGCAGCTTGTGAACAACAGATTCACAGTCGCCCATGAAGGTCAAGGCTTCGTCACGGAAGCCTGGACAGTTGTTATCCACAGGCCAGTGGCTTCCCCACTGCCTCTGGTCATAAGCCACTTGAATGCTCTCCTTGTGATCAGCAAAGCCTGCAGACAAGCCTGGATTGAGCACCAAATGCAGTCCTACGCCAGGTCATTATGCTACAAGTAGATAAGGAAGTGCAGCATGTGCGCATCTCTGAGTGCTGGAAGGGCTTGCTGCCAACAAGTTCAGCTCTGGGTGTGAATGCCCTGGGCAAAGCATGGGAAGGCCTGCATGCTGACCCGTGGCTGGAGAGACCTCTGCATCTCTCTCCCAGCCTACAAATGTGGCAGGATCACAAGGCACGGCAGCCTTGACCTTGTCGTCTAGTGCAAAAAATTGGGCGCCACGAGCAAACATGGAGTCGATCTGCAGAAGAAAACTGTACGTTCACGAACGCCCTTGCAATTGCATCACAAATCATTTCCGTTGCTACCAGCAAATTTGGCCGTGAGTTGCTCTCAAAACCGAACGCACGCAACGCTAGTCAGTATCAAAAGGTGAGTGTACCTCTGCTTGCGAGATGCCAGTGTCCTCTATCATGAAAAAGCCCAGATCAGTTGCTGCTTCCATCAGTTGCTTAGTGATGTCATCTTTGCGAGTTTCGAAATTGGCCAGACTTATGCGTTGAATTTTGCGCTTGGACAACACAGGGGGATCAGGTGCAGCACTCATCTGAATACTATTGCGGGCTAAGCGGACAGCGACAAGCTTCCTGCTGCAAATGGGCGCTGGCAGCGTGTGCCTACAAAATTGAAGAGCCACGCCTGGAAGCTCTGAAGACAAGCGCCCGTGTAACAGTTTTGGATCTCGTGTCTCCTCGTAGATCTCGTAAATTTGCACCTACTTGAACCTACAGGCCACAAAAACGAGCTCAGCATGACTAACTTTACGTGCATTTGATTTCTGCCTGTATACTAATCTACAGTCGGTAAGTACTGGTTGTCTCACCATGCGACAATGCGCAAAAGGTCACTTTGACCTTTACCAAACGTGAAATCATACGAGATACTACGAGCTGAGTTGTGTCAAGAACACTGGCGTGTGCATCAGCGCTGAACACATTCTCGCAGCCAATTGCTGATACGCTGCCAGTTTGCAGCTGCGTACCTCATCTGGCTGTCAGCAATGGGTGAGTACACCAGAACCGGGGATGGGGTGCCAAACCTGTTCGGTCTTACCCAGTTCGACGGCAAGACGCAATTTTTCGACGGCGATACATATGCCCTGCCTCAGGTCAGTCTGATCCACAGGGTTGATTGCACAAGTGATACAAGGCTATCAAAGCGGTGGAATATAGCTTTGGGTTGCAAGCAAAGTACAAAGATATTTGGCCAACAGACTGCTTATTTCGTCTGCACTGCGCCTGCGGGTCTATGCCTAGATGCCAGGACTGCTTGAGTTTGTGGTGGTTGTAATCCTGCAATACTCTCATGAGTCCTTGCTGACTGTCAGTTGTAGAGGTTGATCCCGTTCACCACGGCCTTGCTGCGGTACCGGTAGGGCCGCGTGAGCGTGCTTTGCTTCTCGTTTAGACGTAACCATCATGTCGTAGGCATGTAGTGTTGGCAGCTTAGGCTGTTCCGATGGTGCATCAACAGGTGCTCCTGCCTTTTCTTGAGAGAAAGCATTTCTGTCAGCTTCTGCAAGGGTCACTTTTGCTATGTTGCTGTAGGTTGCTGGCTGGGTCATTGTCTGCGGATTTGGAGTGTTCTTTGCCTGCATCGCTCTGATTCTGGTGTGGATTGATGTCAAGTTTGCTGGTCATAACTACAATTCAGAGCAGTTTAATACAGCTGGCCGAAGTGTCAAAGCGGGGCTCATAGGAGTGGATATTGTGTCTCACTTCACATGGGCTTCCATTCTCTTGGCTTGCGTGTCATTGACCTATCTGAATGGCGTCTCAAACTCCATGTGGTAAGCACTGCTGCTGACAAGCTGTTCTACCCTTCCATGCTATTGCATCTTGTAGTCAAAGAGCCCCCAATCTGGCCACTGCATGTCTGCATCAGAGCCCGGCTACTTTGTTGGGCATTTCTTCTGAAGATACTGGGTATGCGTGATGCAGGTTTGCCAATCAAGGGCTCAACACATTCTTGTTTGCCATGATGTCCCTGGAGCTGAAGCACCGAGCACCCAAGGTATCAACAGCAACATTGCACGCCTTGCTGGTGCCTGGTTGTCATTGCAACATGCGTACTGCTCATTTGCATGCTTATGTGTGACACACATGCACACCATCAATCACACCTACGTCTACAATTCACATTGCACCTACAAACAGACACCTACATTCAGCTCTTGTTTTTGTCTTCAATGCACCAATGCCAATCATGTGCTGTCATTGTGTGGCCACATGACCTATCATCAGCTGATCTGCTGAGCAGACTCACACATTGTTGAAAGATCGCATTGTTAAAGATCATCCAATGTTGCCACCTGACTAATCAACAACTGGTGTGCTGTGCAAGCTCACACATTATTGAAAATCATCTAACATGGCCATTTGACTAAATCAACAGCTGGTGTGCTTTGCAGGCTCACACATTCCTGGAGATCATCCAGTGTAGGTGGGGAACCGCAGGACACCTGGTCTTTGGCTTCATTGCCTTCATGACCAACTTCATTGTGACCATCATGATGGTCATGGGTGCTGTGGTGGTCACCAATGTTCTAACTGGAGTCAACTCTTACGGTGTGTGCTGCTGCTTTTTCAATACAGAGCATGTATTCCTTGCTGATTACAAAATAGCCAGTGGCAGGAGCTACTACTTAGTTCACAACCCAAGTAGGAGGGAATATAGCTCCGGGCTGCCGCCTTAGGAGGCTCCAGTTATGATCGCTGAAAAGCGTAAACTTTTCTTTTCTTTCTTTTCTAGGAGGGAATATGCTCCAAGCTGCCACCTCAGGAGGCACCTGCTATGATTGCTGACATGCACAGACTGTTCTGTTTTCTTTCTCTTTCTGTTCTTCTTTTAAGTGTGCAAAGCGTCCTTGTCTAGGGTGTCAACATCAGCCGTTACCAACAACTCACCTTGTCAGAAGCAGTGTCACGCAAGGCTGTACGTGCCGATCTTGTATAAACTGTCCGCTTTGCATGCTTTGAGTCGATGCTACTTACTGTAACATAGCAACATCCCTGGCTGCAGCCACAGCTGTAGTCCTGCCAGCATCCCTTGTGTGCACATTAACGCCATGCCAATACTGCTCCTACAACCTGAGTTGTCCTGGAAACCATGTCTGTCTGTCTGGATGCAGCTCTGAGTATTTTGATTCCCATGGGGGTGGTACTGTACGCCGTGAGTGGGGGTCTGAAGGCCACCTTCACCACCTCCTACATCCATACAGTCATCATCTTTGTGGTGCTGTGTGTCTTCATGTTCAAGACCTACTGTGGTGGCGGGGAGCTGGGCAGCATTTCCAAGGTAACATCAAAGTCACTACATGTCCAGCAACATGCCTACAAACCCTAAATATCATGCCTACAAACCCTAAACATCATGCCTACAAACTCTCAATATCATGCCTACAAACCCTGCCCTGTTACGTACTGTGTATGCATGTGTTGCCTACAGGTTGCAGCCTCAGGAACCTCCAATTATACTGCCCCTTGTAGGTAAGGGGGGGGAGGATGGAAGACATTCTGTTAACAATGTTCTCTTGTTGTATTCTGATGTGCCGAGCTAAAGAGGCACAGTGTTGGTCTACCGTAGGCATTCCACTGGGTTTTGTCCACTAGATTGTCCTCTTCCCAGTGAGTAGACGTTGTCCTTTCACTGGCATTTACCACTAGCATGCTCTCAACTGATCCCTTTACTACTACAGGTGCATGAAGGTATCATGATGCTCATATGACCTTACAAGCCAATACCAGACACTTAGGGCAGGCTGCAATGATGCGCTCCCTTTGAACTTGCACAATGAGGCTTTTCTACTAATTGGCTTGTGTGCTGAGCGTGCTGTCAACTACTTCAGGTGCATGAGAGGTTGGTACTGATGGGTCCCTACAAGCCCATTCCAGGCAACAGGGCAGGCAGCTACCTGACAGCTTTCAGCCTGCAAGGCTTCTACAGCAACATCAATGGAATCATCATCGGGCTGGTGCAGATCTTTGCTGACCAGAGTTACTGGCAGAGTGCTGTTGCTGCTAGCCCTATTCATGCAGTGAAGGTAAATCTTGATGGCTTCGCACATATGCACTGTCACACTGTCGTTGATGCAACAAGACTCCGTAGTCATTGTCTGTTGACTCCTCTGACAAGTGCTACAGCCAGGTCATGTTAACTGACATTGAGCAGATGCATGTTGTGCAAGCCTTGCAGTGTCAGGCTCAGTAAGGATTGCCTTTTGACACTGCTAGCACGACTGTCTGGTATCTGGCATGTGTCAGCATCTTATGATGACTTTGCCATGGCACAATACCTGCTATAAACCTAAGGAGTCTGGATGTGGTCAGTAGTCAGTGAGGCAAATGTGTATATTTGCTGCTGTAATGCCAGTCTTGAGAGCTGTATGGTGGCTGCAGGGCTATGTAGTTGGGACATACCTATATTTTGCTATCGTGTTCTCCCTGCCAATCTGCATGGGACTGGCTGCTGTTGCCATGGACCTACCAGTGAGTCTTCTTCTTATGCTACCCCTCTCTCTCCTGCTGCTTTTCTCTGTGACTCTGTGCTGCTTCTGTCTTCTGCCTGCTCTGCCCTGCCCTGCCCTGCCCTGCCCTGCCCTGCCCTGCCCTGTGCCATCTTGACATGCATTCCTCTTGTCTTGACCATGCTGTTGTGTGGCATGATGCATCGCCGCTGCATGCTGTAAGCAACAGTCCTTATTATGCTGTCCTGCAGTACACATTGTTGCTGCATGTTTTGATCACATTTCTAGGGCACTGTCTAGTATACACAATGTGATCCACCAACTTTGTGTCATTGCCGAAACCTAAACTTCATGTCCACTTGCAGCTGAGTGGCAGTGAAGCATCCAACGGGCTAGTTCTGCCAGCTGTGGCCATCACATACTTTGGACAGACAGGGGCGGTGTTGGTGGTGATCATCTGCTTCATGGCTGTGACTAGCAGTGGGGCAGGGGAGGGGCTGGCCTGTACCAGCCTCTTCACCTATGATGTCTACCGACGCTACATCAAGCCCAAGGTTGCCTCCTCTTCTTCTTCTGCTTCCTCTGCCTCTTGTCTTTTGTTCTGCTTCCTCTTCACCTTTGTTCTGCTTCCTCTTCACCTATGACGTCTACCGGCGCTACATCAAGCCCGAGGTTGGAAACACAAGCCCTCTGCCGCTGCTGCTGCCGCTGCTGCTTTTTCTTCTTCTCCACTACATCTTCTTTCTTCTGCTTCCTCTTCTTCTCCTGTGTCGTCTGCTTCTTCTTCTTTCTCCTCTCCCTCTCCTTCTTCTTCTTGTTCTTCTCTGTACTCTTCTCCCGCTTCTTCTTTTTCTGAGAAGAATCTCCTCCTGTTCTGCTCTTCCTCTCTCACAGTTTCTGTCCCAGGGCCCCACCTGCACCTTGCTGTCCTGAAGCCCCAGTGGATGCTGCTTGGAAGCTGTCTTTGCTGCTGCTGCTGCATGCACTACAGCTGCTGTTCCACTGACAAACCTGTCTTGCGCATGTGTGCGCACACGCCTTTTTCTCCTTCCGTCGCTGGTGCTGGTGCAGCAAAGCTACTCCTCAGTCAGCATGTAGTGTTGCTACAGTGAGAGCGCACTCCCTTGCTAAACTGCAGCGTTGCTACAGCAAGCTCACCCAGTTTGCACAAATGTAGTGTGGCTATCGTGAGCTTACAAGCAGTTTGCACAAATGTGGTGTTGCTTCAGTGAGCTTACAAGCAGAATTCAGGAAGCAGGAAAACTACAATGAGCTGAGACTGAGTGTGTCATGCAGGCATCAGGCAAGGAGCTGCTTCTGGTTTCCCGCCTTGGAGTCATAGGGTGGGGGCTGTTGGCATCGGCCCTATGCTGCATGTGCACCGGCGCTTACATCAGCTACAACTTCATGGGTGACGTCCTCAGTGTGACTGCGGCTGGCGCAGTTTTCCCGATCTTTTTTTCCCTCCTTTGGAACGGCTGCACCTGCCTTGGCGCCACAATTGGAACCATTACTGGCGGCTGCTGTGGCATTATTGCGTGGTTAGTCACCGCCAAGGAGATGTACGAGGCGCCAACTGTGCTTTCCCTCCAAAACAATGAGCCTATGCTGGCTGGATGCTGCATATCCATTTTCATGGGCCTGATAGTCTGTGTCATCCTGGTAAGTGACACACATACACAACGCTCAACACTGCTGCAGCTGATGATTGGCGCATAGACTTCAAACACCCGAGTAAACTGCGGCAGTGAAGCAGCATTGGTCTCTGTTCTCTATGTGGTGCTTTTGTTGCTTTTCACACTCTGTCTGGGCTCTGCACATGAGATAGCAGGCTTCTCATGTGCAAGCTTGATGCACAGAAATTTCGCTCTGCAAGTCAGTGTCTCAACTGACATAAACAATATGTTGGTGGATGTGACATGAACAGTTTGAGCGCATGCGTCTGCTGTTGTGCAGAGCAAGCTGTTTCCTGCAAAGGAGAAGTTTGACTGGAGGCTGTTTGACCACGACATCCATTTGGCAGACAAGGGCGAGAGACTCGGCATTACTCAAGAGGGAGTTGACTCAGCAGCTTACATTGCCAAAATGCGCAAATATGTTTGGGCGGCAACTGCAGTTTTCTTTGTGACCACTCAGTTTGTGTGGCCACTATTGTCTCTGCCAGCTGGCGCTGTGTGGAGCCTGCATTACTTCACGTGAGTCATCTGTTCATGTGATCTGTCATGCACATGTGATCCGTCATGCACATGTGATCCGTCATGCACATGTGATCCGTCATGCACATGTGATCCGTCATGCACATGTGATCCGTCATGCACATGTGATCCGTCACGCACATGTGATCTGTCACGCACATGTGATCTGTCACGCACATGTGAGCTGTCACGCACATGTGAGCTGTCACGCACATGTGAGCTGTCATGCACATGTGATCTGTCATGCACATGTGACACATGTGATGCCGCGAGCTACCACTGGCAACTTTGAACCTACTCATTGCTTGTTGCACTCTTTACATCAGTGCCTTTGTATGCATGGAACTTTGCGTCCTGCTGTTCAAGTCCTGCAGAACAGCTGCTGCATTGCAATAGGTTGTGAGCAAGATCTTGGTGCAACACCTGATTATGACCATATAGAATCAAATTGCTGCTGCTGCTGCTGCTGCTGCTATATGTCTCACAGTCTCAGCAGTGAAGCATAATCAAAGACACCACAATTGCTGACTTCCGGCACAGCATATGACGTCTATGTGCACAGCTTCATGAGTCACCTGAGTTTGGCGCCAAAACTTTCAGCTCTGTTGGTGCCCTGCAGGCTCTGGGTAGTCATCGGATTCTTCCTTCTGATCAGTGCAACTCTGATCGCCATCATTCTTCCAATCTGGGAAGCCAGAGGAATCCTGACTGTCATTTTCAAGCACATGTTCACGTGGACTACACCCAAAGAGGCGCTAAAATATGATGGCACTGAGTTTTCCCACCACCCAGATTTGGTTGATGGCGGGAGATTGCCCAATCTGGACCGTAAACCCAGCAAGCCAATGTCAAAGCCCTATGTGGATGGGGATGATACTGCACATGGCCAAGCGGCTGTTGCACAGTTCAAGTCTGATGACCTCAGGCAGTCTGATTTGTGATCTAGCCTTGTCAGCATTGGAATCGAAACTCGCATTCATCTGGCAGTTGTGTCAAACCTTGGCGCTAAGCTTGAGTGTCAGTGTTCATCATAAGTGGGTTACAACAGCTTTCTCACAGGGTACTGGTGTGTCAGCATTCAACACTGGTTCCACATTTGGACTTGCTCTGCTGCTCAACAGTTGATGTTTGGCAGGCAATGATGTCACTGCTGAGATGCCTTGTGGCCTGATGCAGTTTTGTCAGTGACTTGTACCATACCATAGCATCTTTTGGTACTACTGTGCAATTACGCAGCTGTAGATCGACATGGTCTAGACTCTGACAGTATTGAAATGAATCATTCAGCGTATGTATTTGGCTACTTCATTCTGGTACTGTTGTCTGTGCAAGATTTGATGCTTTTTCGGGTTTGTCTCAATTCCCCTTTGGCGTTCCCTGTTCCATTTGCTGAACTTGTCTTTGGCGCCATAAATAGGGTACTGCAACATTTAATGTGTTGCACTGAATTGCAGCAAACATCTTGTATTTGCCAAGTAGTTTGAAGACGCTTTCCAAAATCTCCCCTTTGGCGTTCCCTGTTCACCAATTGTTGAACTTGCCATAGGCGCCATAAATAGGGTATCAAAGCATTTGTCATGAATTTTGCTGAACTGCTGAGTGTAATCTGTCAAGTCATCTGTACACATCACCAAGAAAGAGCTACATGTCGTAAGCTGTCAAACGTTTACATGCAGCTCTGTTCATATTGCAAACTGTGAGTGCTGCAAGTCGCAAATACTGCTGTTTGTGATGCTGCCCCACTGTGAAGCTGAAGCAGGAGCAGCTAGCGCATTTTCTTCAATTGCGGCTGGCAGATCAGATTTAAAAAAGCCTGAGTTCATGCATATGCATGTATGGCAAGTGATTATGCGTGCCTTGTAGCTGCAGCGACACTGCTAGCGCACTAATGATATGGCAGGAACTGCTTGTATTCTGCATGGTCACACAACATATGATGTCCTCTATTAACAAGTGTAGGGGTCTGGCTTAAGCAGCAGCTGCGTGACCATCGGCTTTAACATTTTGAGTTTGTAATGGTCATATGGACGTCCTGGTGCGTGACCATCACCACAGTGCATGGCTCTCTAACATCAACCACATGTAGCGTCAACAAGGCTGAGCAGGCATAACAACATGCTGCAATCCATCATGTTTTGTCTGCTCAACTTAGCAGCTTGCGTTTGGCCACAGCAAACAAGATTACTTACAACTACAAAGTCTAGCTAAATTCTGCACAGCCTGACTAATATACATCAGGGTGCCTCTGGCCCTGCTGGCTCTGAGAGCCATTGTCTGTGGCATGCCTCAGGTGCATTGCCAAGGAGTAGTTGTTCATTTCCAGACCATGGCACTTCTCTTGTAGCTGTGCCACCACTTGCTTCAACTGTTGAGACTCAGCTTCTCTGCTGGAGAGGTCCTGGATTCTGTTGTTTTGGATGGCAACAGCGCGCTTGAGGATGCTGTTGTTGTGTTGCAGCTCTGCCAACTGACTCTTCAAGCCACTGGGGTTCAATGCATCCTGGGAGAATCCACATCAAAAGTTAGTTACAGTGGAGGCTATAGATATGTGAGCTTGAGAGCATTGGGGGCAGTGTTTGTAGAGTCTACTACTATGCTTCTTCCAGGGGAGAATCTGCTGCTGAGGCGTCTGAAGCCATTTTAATAACAGCGTGAGTCTCAGGGTGAACAGTGAGTCATATTGTGTACACAGCATGAGTGCGTGATAGCTTTGTACTTGCCTGTGGTCCTGATGTATGCAGGACAGCTTGTTGGAACGTCTGCAGGATGCTGGCAGCTCTGCTTCGAGCATCAGCCATGTCTCTAGCTGAGGCCATTTGCTGGACAAGAGTTTCCACCCACTCCTCTGGTGACTTGGCCTTTGCCACAGGCGGTGCTGCTTGCGCATTGCTTGTAACAGAAGGTCCTGCAGAAGACAGCAATACATTAGATCATGGGAATTGGGGGCTTCACTGACATGATCTCTGGTGAACTGTTAACCAAAGATGGCAACAAGGGTTGCATTCTTCTTGAGAACTCTAGTTGCATCCCTCTTGAGTGTAACGCCTAAATTGATTGCTCACCTGCTGCTTGGCTGCCAGCTGCAGCATTGGGATTTGCAGCTTGGTCTGCACCTGAAGCTGAAGGCTGTGCTGTTCCACAGTGAGCTGTCAAACGCAATTGCCCTAGCTGCTTGATAGCGCTATCTATGTTGTCGCCACATGCATCTAGAACGTCTCCTATGATCTGCATGTAGCCAACCAGCTTGTGACCTTAAGCATCATTAGTGCAGTTGAGTTGCTGGGCAACTCTAAGGTGGCAACCTTCTTACCTTGTCGTCCATGTCAGGGAACAAGCCCTTCAACGCCTGAAGAGTAGTGGAGCTCACAACATACGGCTGACGCTCTGCAAGAGGAGCGCAGCGCAAGCTCTGAGGGTTGTACTGCCTATATCGCTTGTTGCTAGGGCCAGAACTGCGATCTGTGCTGTAGCGCTCTGGCGAGTCACTGCTTGGCTCAAAATGACGCTTGTTGCCGTGATGAGGAGACCTAGCTGCGACCGACATGAAGAGACAAGCGAAAACTTATGCTCATATATATCCGCCTAACCAGCCTAGGGTACCGAACTATCACAACTCGTCTCAACGTAGCCTTCTTTTCACTTCGCCAAGTTAGCGAGCATGACCAACTCTGTGAAGGGGATACAACCGCAGCATATAAACTCTATGCGCCCCCTGTGTGCAGCTGGGCGTATCAATCGTCACTAGCTAATTCTTCGAAACCTAGACAAAATTCAAGAAACCTATTTCTTGCTCAACGTATGCTGCAACAGTTGCGCATGCTGGACGCGCCATTGCACTGTGACTGCTGAGGTTGGCATCTCACATATCTATAGCATGCTGCGCAGCAGCTTGCGTAGTGCAGGGCGGTTAACGGCTGCTCTTCGCCAATCCTGCCATCAGCCCGTCTGCGGATCAGTCCCTGCAGCGTCTCAGGTGCGCACACACCATCACAAATGTCCCAGGCTTACACTCGATTTCCTGTTGCTCACAGCTTGCTTGCGCTGCAGTGTGTCCCGCGGGACTTCTCCCCGAACAGTCACGACATATTTAACGTGGTAAGGCCTCGGCCCTGGTCGGCTTCACTTCTTGTCAAATGAGATGCAGGAACTAATGGACGATCTGCTTTCTTACAGCACAAGCACAATCCTGACAACAACTGGGAGACTCCATTCGATTTCACAGACGACAACTATGAGATTGTAAGCAACAGAGCTATACACAGTGCCAAGCCCATGGTTGTTGACTGCTTGACATGACAGCTGGTGAATGCACCAGTCTTCTCGAAATTTGCAGCTCTTTTACGAAACCTATACTTCAAACCCAACGCATTGTCTCGCCCCGTTCCAGGCAGCAGAAATTGTGGCGCAGTTCCCTACAAACTACAAAGCATCTGCGATGATTCCAATCTTGGATCTGGCCCAGAAGCAAAACAAAGGATGGCTCAGTCTGAGCGCAATGAACAAGGTCAACAGAACTGCATTTAACAATGACCATGTTTCTGCTGCCGCTGCTCTGTGTCGGCTCAATCACTGCAGCCAGGGCTATCATGCTTGCAGGTGGCAGAGGTGCTGAATGTGCCTCCCATCAGAGTGTATGAAGTTGCCACATTCTATACAATGTTCAACAGAAGCAAGATGGGCAAGTACCATGTCATGGTCTGCGGCACAACACCCTGCATGCTTCAAGGCGCTCGTGACATCTATCAGACCCTGAAGCAGCACCTAGGAGTGGACTATGGACAGACCACAGCGGTAGGCAGCATTGCCCTTTTGTGTGACTGTTGTGCATGGTTCCTTCATCAACATTTGTATACTTCAGTGCATGCATATCCAGAAACACAGCAACGACCTGCCAGGTGCGCACTACATATGACCTAATCGTGCCAGGAGCTGGAGGCATGCGCACTTGCAAGAGACAACAGTGTGGTTCTGCGCTGGCCTCCATGTCCTTGCACGACCAGGTCATATGTGTTGCGCCTTAGCATGTCATTGCTTTGTACATTATACTTTACTGTACATCTGTGTTCACATGAAACATGCAGACACTGTGTACAGGTGAGCTACCACAGTTTCAATTCAAAAAGGCCTTTCTGACACAGGCATCGCATCCACAGAAACTGTATGGCCTGTCACGCCGCATGTGTCACTCTCTGAAATTTACATAACCACGCACCTGGGGCCTGTCTTGTGAGGATTACATCTCAAGGTGGCCTGTACCCAACGCATGTACTGAACTGCATACAACATGCGTCTCTAAATGCACCAATCATGACCACATGCACCGCAGCATGCACCACATTCAGCAAGCCGGATGTTATTGCAGGATGGCATGTACACATTGTCGGAGATGGAGTGCATGGGTTCATGTGTGAATGCACCCATGATTGCTGTGGCTGACTACAGCGGTCCAGACGCTAGAAGCTTCAAGTACACCTACTATGAGGACCTGACCCCCCAGGATGCAGTCAGCATCATGGAGGACTTGAAAGCGGGCAAGACTCCCAGGGTAGGTGCTTGTGTTCCTTTGCTGTTGCACACAGGGTCTGTTCTGTGCATGCAGCATCACACGCCTCTTCTGTCACGCTGATGCTCTTGTGCATGGGCACACTGATGCTACTGACACAGATGGCTTGTATCAGCCTCTGTGCATGTTGTTCTGTCTTTGCAAACATTGCGCATATTTTGCAGCCTCAAGTAAGCGCGTGTGTAACATGCACGTTGTGACTTACAAAACCCTCAAGGTCCCTAGCAAAATGCACCACATGAGTGTGCAACAGCAATTGCATTCCAAGTCTGTGTGACCCACACCGCCTAGTATGGGCAAGCACCGCATGTCGTCAAGCATTGTGTGATAGCAGAGGGATATGCCTGTTGGCTTACACATCTAGGCTAGCCACACCAAGATGCACTGGCTGTTGTAGTCCTTGTTACATTATGGCGTGTTCTGCCAGCAATTGTATAGCCATAGATGCCATAGCCTTGCTGCAGAAAGCATTATGCACTGTGCAGGATCCTTCACTATCTTTGTGTTGACATCGCCTGCTATTCATGTGCAGGTAGGTTCACAGCATAGAGAAAAAGCAGAGCCGGCGGGCGCAATCGTTGATGGCAAATGGGTTGCCAAGGCGGAAGGCCAGACAACTCTCACATGGGACCAGCCACCGGGGCCCTACTGCAGGGACCTCACAGACCCCCCCAAGCCCCCTGAGCAAGCTGAGGCCAAGAAGTGAATGCATTCAATGCCCATCAACCAAGCATAGCCATGGTCATATTCTGGTGGATGTTCATTGGTCAATGTTTCATGTGAAGTTGCGATGAAGCCTGCTCTGGCATTGCTGCTCATAAACATGCGTCTTCGCATGGTCCATAACTCACTGCAATTGGGCGTCAGCTACCTCAGGCATAATAGTGGATCATTTATATACTGCTGCAGCATGTATGTCTGCAGCTACTGTACTGAGAGCAGCATTCATGCAGTCATGCCAGCAGACGTGATGTTGTGCAATACCTGCTGCAAATGTTGGCTTATGTAGCTGACAACTGGACTTGACTGAACCGCAATCATCCCTGTGGTCTTTTGTTGCTCTCATACACACATGCTAGAGCCACTCATGTGGTCATTTAGGGCTACTGCACCTAGCCGTTTGCTGTTGAACATGTTTGAAAACTGCATCTGCCTGTCAAGCGGCTTCAATGCATGCAGCCCAGGCACACAGACTGGGCATCTCACACTCGCAAATCAAGACTTGTGGGCCTCACTGTATGCATTGCCTCGACTGACAGCGACTCTCAGACCGTCTTTGTTCTTCTGGCAGCAGTAAACAATCCAAACGGAACAAGATCTCATTCTCCTTGCAGATGGTTTACACATCTACAGGCAAGCGAAACGTTTTGCACCCTTGGACTAGTCTATACTGTCTCATGCAAAACCAACTCCCCAAAAGCTGAAACAGCACAGAAAGATTTGCTGAGTCAGACATGTTGCTTGATACTGTTCATGCGTGCAGCAAGACGGTACAAGTAATTAAATGCAGTAACAACTTCAATCTTTTACAGTACACATACAGCATACGCATGCCGCTAGCGCTGATTGACGGAAACCAGCAGCAAGGACGAATTTTACATAGCCTTGCTGTCACATCACACATTCTGTTATGCAACAACATATTGTTGCAGCTGCACTTGCTAACTTTCCCTGCTGTTAGCACTCAGGGTAGCACTGACAGTCAGACAAGACTGCTAGAACAGATATCGTAGGGTCTGATATCATGTTGCTAAATCAGTAAAACGTCTTATCATCCCACACAGCTATGAAGTTTGTCATCCGCATATGGTGGTGTTGAAGTAACACCATGGCCATCTCAGCCGCTTGCAATCCAGGCAGCAAGCTGCACAGGATCACAAGCGTGGACAGGATGCACGACGAGGACGTGTGGCCATGTAGCATCTCAAAAACAGGTTGTTGCAACAACAACAGCAGCAGATGCTGCATCTGCAGCAAAGCACTGCAAAGTCAGTGCCTGTTTTGCAGTAGAGACTTGGTGCAAAGCTGAAAATGGTGACAGCATATGCATCTGACAAGCGCCAGAAGGCTATGTAGATCCAAAGCAGGTCTTCTGCTGCCGGCATCTGCAGGTATGCCTGGGAATGCAATCTGCGCCTACCACAGAGCCCATGCATTTCTGCATGGGACAGGCTGTGGAGAGCTCGACGCAGGGTCCAACATGGACATATTCCCCACAGATGCCCATCCGCCCCAGGTTCAACGAACCTTTGATGATAGATGACAGGGCAGGGGCTACAGGCCAGGCTCCAAAGGCTGTGTCCACCGTGCCAGGCTCCAAAAGGCTGTGTCCACTGCTCCAAAAGGCTGACGGATGGCGACAGCGGCTGTGTCCAACGGCTGCAATACCTCCGTCACGACCACAGCTGCATCGGGGTCGTGACGGAGCCTGGACGGAGCCTGCACGGCATGTAAGTGTCAGACCGGCA
>JAABUK010004329.1_pt1 | contig 23202 bp, 24 predicted proteins | sample 5559141 | NCBI WGS metagenome assembly JAABUK01 (sample SAMN10711869, study PRJNA513367) | rock metagenome | isolation source: Antarctica rocks | place: Antarctica: Victoria Land, Pudding Butte nord | collected 2016-01-03
ACTGCGACACCCCGGCCCGCCGGGCCAGATCGCGCTGACTGAGCCGGGCGACCCGCCGCCCATGCCGCAACGCCGCCACCGCGTCCAAGCCCTGCGTCTCCCCCGCCGCTGCCGACCGGCGCCGCTGAACTCCCACCCGCCCCGCTCCCCCTCCCACATACCGACCCACCGAACCTATGAGGTGAGTCGCCCAGCGACTCACCCCACAGGTTCGGTTGTGGACACCGGGACAAGGCGACCGGAAGACCTGTGGACGACACAGAAACCCCCCGATCTCACACTGCGCCACCGAACCTGCCGCCAGGCCGGGCAGGAGCCGAAACGGGTCGGCTCCTGCGCGGCAGTCGCGGAGCACGGGCGCTGCCGTGACATCGATCCGCTTGGTGCAGTTGGGCGCTGGGCGCCTTTACCGGGTTGGTGCGCAATTGCGCTCTTGAACCGTCTCTTGGTGGGGGGTCACTGTGCTCGACTTCGAGGGCGATGTGCTGGATTCGCGGACCGGGGCGGTATCAGCGCGCTTCCGCAACCCCGATCCGCTCAACCACCATCTCAACCAGGCCGCCTTTGCCGACGTCGTCGCCGCGCGCCTGGGCGACCTGGGCTTTGCCTGACCGCACGCGACCGCGGATCCCGCCGGCCAGATCGGCGGACCGGCGGCGCGCCAGCGGCGGGGTGGATGGCAGGATCGCCGGTATGGCGCCGGGAAGCGGGCTCGTCGGCGTGGCCGACATCCGGGCCGCCCGGGAGATGCTGAACGGAGTCACCCGGGTCACCCCGATGGAAGGCTCGCGACCGTTGAGCGCGCTGGTCGGCGGCCCGGTACTGCTCAAGTGCGAGAACCTGCAGCGGGCCGGGTCGTTCAAGATCCGGGGCGCCTACGTCCGGATCGCGCGGCTCAGCGACGCGGAGCGCAGCCGCGGCGTGGTGGCGGCCAGTGCCGGCAATCATGCGCAGGGCGTAGCGCTCGCCGCCGACCTCCTCGGTGCGACCGCCACCGTCTTCATGCCGGCCGCTGCGGCGCTGCCGAAGGTGGCAGCGACCCGGGCGTACGGTGCCGAGGTCTTCCTCACTGGTGACTCCGTCGACGAGGCGCTGCTGGTGGCTCGGGATTTCGCCGAGCGCACCGGCGCCGTCCTGATCCACCCCTTCGACCACCCCGACGTGATAGCCGGACAGGGGACCGTGGGGCTTGAGGTGCTCGAGCAGTGCCCGCATGTGAAGACCATCGTGGTGTGCACCGGTGGGGGCGGTCTCGTCGCCGGTATCGCGGTCGCGGCCAAAGGCATCAAACCTGACGTCCGCGTGGTGGCCGTCCAGGCCGGGGGGGCGGCTGCCTGGCCGGCTTCGCTGGCCGCCGGGCATCCGGTGCGCCTGACCGAGATGGCCACTATCGCCGACGGCATCGCGATCGGCTCGCCCGGAGTCGTCACCTTCGCCCATGTCACTGCGCTGGTCGACGACATATACACGGTGGCCGAGGAGTCCATCTCGCGGGCTCAGCTGATGCTGCTGGAGCGCGCGAAGCTGGTCGTCGAACCGGCCGGCGCCGCTGCGGTCGCCGCCATCCTGGACGGCCCCGGGCGGTTCGAGCCGCCGGTCGTCGCGTTGCTATCGGGCGGCAACATGGATCCGATCCTGCTGCTGCGGGTGATCCAACACGGGATGGCGGCGGCCGGCCGGTATCTCGGAATTCGGCTGCGGATCCGCGACGCTCCTGGCTCGTTGGCCACGCTGCTCGCTCTATTGGCCGCGGTCGGGGCCAACGTCGTCGAGGTCGAGCACCAGCGCACGGGGCCCAAGCTGCACTTCGGCGAAGTGGAGGTCGCCCTGTCGGTCGAGACGCGCGGGCCGGAGCACAGTGGCGAAGTGCTGACCGCTCTGCGGGAAGCGGGCTATCCCCGCGTACTGGCCTGAGGCGTCAGTCGGTGAACGGCTTGACGTCGATGATATCGACGGTGATCCGCCGGCCATTTGGCGCCGAATAGGTGACCGATTCGCCCATCGGGCGGCCGGTGATGGCAGCGCCCATGGCCGACTCGGGGGAATAGACCTGCAGCTCGGTGGTGGCGCCGATCTCTCGGGAGCCGACGAGGAAGGTCTCGACCTCCTCGTCGTGGTCGAATCGGACGGTCACCACCATGCCGGGCCCGGCGGCGCTGCCCTGGCTAGGTGCCGACCCGACCTTGGCATCGCGCAGGAGCTGCTCCAGCTGCCGGATCCGGGCCTCCTGCTTGCCCTGCTCCTCCTTGGCCGCGTGATAGCCGCCGTTCTCGCGGAGGTCACCCTCCTCCCGGCGAGCATTGATCTCGTGTGCCACCTCCGGCCGCTGGGTGATCAGCTCGTGCAACTCACCGTTGAGCCGGTCGTAGGCGTCCTGGGTCAGCCAGGTGACGGGTGCGTCGTGATCGGTCATGGACACGGTGCCGCTCCTTTGCCGCTCCTCGATGTCACCAGGGATTCACCTTCAAGTTAGCACCGGCGGAGGCGCGCTCAGCCCGGCGAGCAGCCGTACACCTCGCCGGTATTGGCCCGACCGCGGGTCGGCAGTGTGTACGTCACCGTGACCCGACTGCGGCCGGCCGGGATGGGCACCCGCGCCCGGCCTACCTCGGCACCGGCCAGATCACGCGCCCGGACAAGGCACACAACGGCCTGGTCGGCGGGCCGGCCGAGCTCGAATGTGATCCGCACGCTGGCCGGCCCGATCGTGAACGCGGTGACGGACGACTGCAGGTCGCCGTTCTGATTGCGGTACGCCACGACCGCCAGTCCGAACGCGACGGCCAAGAACAGTGCTCCCAGTCCGACCGCCACCGAGCGGCGCATCGAGGTGCGCTCGCGGCGCCGGCCGTAGCGGCCGGGCGGAAACGGTGAGCTCACGGTGGCTGCGCTCCCCGGGCCAGTTGTCGGTGCCATGAGTCACAATCGTGGCAGCAGGGGTTGCTCGCTGACGACGACCCCCGACCGGCGCCGACCGATGAGGAGCACGCAGCGGTGGCAGAGCAGCTTCGCCTGATGGCGGTCCACGCCCATCCCGACGACGAGTCGAGCAAGGGTGCGGCGATGATGGCCCGGTACGTCCACGAGGGCGCCGACGTGCTGGTCGTGACTTGCACAGGCGGCGAGCGCGGGTCGATTCTGAACCCGGCGATGGACCGGCCGGAGGTGCGCGACGACATCGCGGCCATCCGCCGCGCGGAGATGGAGCACGCCCGCCAGATCCTCGGCGTACGCCAGCACTGGCTGGGTTTCATCGACTCCGGGCTGCCCGAGGGCGATCCGCTGCCGCCGCTTCCGGAGGGGTGCTTTGCCAGTGTCAACGCAGAGGAGGCAGTCGGCCGGCTGGTGGCCGAGATCCGCCGGCAGCGTCCGCATGTGGTGACGACGTACGACGAGCAGGGCGGTTATCCGCATCCGGACCACATTCGCTGCCACGAGATCTCGGTCGCCGCGTTCGACGCGGCCGCCGACCCCGACGCCTTTCCTGACCGCGGTGAGCCGTGGCAGCCGCTGAAGCTGTACTACAACCTGACCTGGCACAAGGCGCGCATGCTGGCGCTGAACGACGCCCTGGTGGCGATGAAGCTGGAGTCGCCCTACACCGACTGGCTGGCCGAATGGGTGGACAAGCCCGAGGACGCCGACCGGCTCACCACCCGCGTGCAGTGCGCCGACTATTTCGCGATCCGTGATCAGGCGCTGATCGCCCATGCCACCCAGGTGGACCCCACCGGCCGGTGGTTCGCCGTTCCGCTGGAGCTGCAGAAGTCTGCGTGGCCCACCGAGGACTTCCAACGCGTCCGCTCGCTGGTCGACGCCGACCTGCCCGAGGACGATCTGTTCGCCGGCGTGCGCGAGCCGGTGGGCGCGTGTTGAGCCGGTGGCCGTTAGCGGCTACCGACCAACCGGGTCAGGCCGGCCCGCTGGGCCTGTTCGTCATCTTGCTGCTGGCGGTGGCGACAGTGCTGCTGATCCGCTCGATGAGCCGGCATCTGCGCCGGCTGCCGGCGAGCTTCGACGTGACCGGCCCGACCGGCCCGACCGGTCCGTCCGAGACAGACGATGCGCCCGGCCCGGCTCGCCCGTCCGAGCCGGACGTGGGGTCGGGACCGGGTCACTCGGCCTGACGCCGGCTGCTGGTCGCCGGGTGCCGCCGCCCCTCACTCCGGCTGCTGGCCTCCCGCCCGGCCCCGCTTGACCTCGCTGCGACGACGTTTGCCCGACAGTCGCCGCTCGCGTGAGCTGCGGGTCGGCCCGGTCGGCCGCCTGGTGGGAGGGGGCGGGGCCGCAGCCGCAGCCAGCAGGTCGGCCAGCCGGTCGCGCGCGGCCGCCCGGTTGGCCAGCTGGGAACGCTGCTCCGCGGCCACCACGGTGAGCACGCCACCGACCAGCCGACCGGCCAGCCGGTCGCGCATCCTCTCCCGGAGCCAGCCCGGCAGCCCAGTGGTCTGGGCGAGATCGAAGGAGAGCTCAACCCGGCTGTCGCTGGTGTTGACTGATTGCCCGCCGGGGCCGGACGACCGGGAGAAGCGCTCCCGCAGCTCCCGGCCTGGGATGGTCCACCTGCCGGTGAACGCCAAGTCGTCGGGCATGGCTCGAATATGCCCTAACGCGCAGATGTCTAGAGCAGGGACAACTGCCCGCCCTCGACTGGCTCGCTCTGCACCGGCTGGCTGTGCAACGGCTGGCTGTGCGCCGGCATCGCGCCGACCGGCCGGCTGCTCCGGGCGGTGATGCCGGCCCGGGTGCGGCCGCCACAGTGCAGCCCCACCTGCCTGGCCAGCTCGCGCACCCGGGCGGCCACCTCGTCGGAATAGCTCCGCGGGGCGTACCACCCGCGGCCGTAGAGCTTCCGATAGAGGGGGCCCAGCGACGGATGCTGTTCCTGGAGCCAGTGGAAATACCACTCGCGGGCGCCTGGACGCAGGTGCAGCACCATGGGCGTGATGTGGCGGGCACTGGCGGCTGCCACCGCCCGGACGGTTGCCTCGAGCTGCGCTGGTGAATCGGTCAGGTAGGGCAGGACCGGCGCCATCAGCACGCCGCAGCCGATGCCGGCGTCGGTGAGCGTGCGGCAGACGTCGAGCCGCCGGGCCGGGCTCGGCGTGCCCGGCTCGACACTGCGCCAGATCTTGCTATCGAGGAACCCCACGGACACGTTGACGCTGACCGTGGTGACCTCCGCCGCCCGCTTCAGCAGCTCGAGATCGCGGAGGATCAACGTCCCCTTGGTGAGGATGGAGAAGGGATTGGCGGCGGCGGTCAGTGCCTCGATGATCCCCGGCATCAACTCGTACCGGCCCTCGGCCCGCTGGTAGCAGTCGACGTTCGTCCCCATCGCCACGTGCTCGCGCCGCCAGGTGGGGCGAGCGAGCTCCTGCCGCAACAGCGTGTCGGCATTGACCTTCACCACGACCTGGGAGTCGAAGTCGCGCCCGGCGTCGAGGTCGAGATAAGTGTGGGTATTGCGGGCGAAGCAGTAGACACAGGCGTGACTGCAGCCGCGATAGGGGTTGACCGTCCATTCGAACGGCATCTGCGACTGCGGGGGCACCCGGTTAAGAATCGAGCGGGCGCGTACCTCGTAGAAGGTCATACCCCGAAACTGCGGCGCCTCGAAGCGGCGGACGATCGGGCCGGCGCCGAACAGCGCCGGAGGCTCGCCGTCATCGGCTTGGAGCGTCTGCCACCGCACACCTGCGATTAGAACATATGTTCGAACGAGCCGCCAGCCCGCCTGTCACCATAGAAGCGTGACCATGATCCCGACCGGCCGACGACCCGGCCTGCGCCTGCGGCTGCTCGGCTTCCCAGTCGTTATCGACGTGTCCTTCCTCATCGTCCTGACCTTCCTCGGCTACGCGACGCTGAGCCGCGGCCTTACCTTCCTGATCGCCTGGGTCGTCATCGCGGCAGTGTCGGTGCTGATCCACGAGCTCGGCCACGCCGTCGCGGCCCGGGCGGCCGGCGCGCATCCGCAGATCGCGCTGATCGGCTTCGGCGGCGTGACGACCTTCGACCACCCAGGCGACGGTCTGTCCCGGGCGCGAAGTGTCGGGATCAGCTTGGCCGGGCCGGCGACGGGTTTGGTGCTCGGAGCCCTGCTGCTGGGCCTTCGCAGGTCGGTCGCCGTCGACCCGTACTCGCTGGGCGGCTACGCACTCGGTGCCGGTGTCTTCGTCACCCTGGGTTGGGGCCTGCTCAACCTGCTGCCCATCCTGCCCCTCGACGGCGGAAACGTGCTGCTCGAGCTGCTGCCCGGACCGCCGGCCCGGCGGCAGCGGTCGGCCGCTGTGGTGTCCGTCGTCTTCGCGCTGCTCGCCGGAGTCGTCGCCCTGCTGGCCGGGCAGCTGTACGCGGCCCTGCTAGCCGGCTGGTTCGCCGTCGGCAACGTCGCCACGGCGCGTGGCCCGGTGGCCCGTCCGGCGGCGGAAATTCAGCCGGCTTCGACTGCCGCCCCGGCGCCCCGGACCGCCGAGGAGGCCGGTCGCCGGCTGCAGGACTCGCGAGCGGTGCTCTGGCTGGTGGACCAGGGCCGGCCGGCCGATGCCCGCCACCTCGCCGAGACCGCGCCGGCCGGGATCGAGCCGTCGGTCGCGGGGGTTCTGCTCGCCGCGCTGGGCGACGTCGACCGTGGCCGGCAGCTCGTACGCGAGACGGCTGCGGCCGTCCCGCAGGACCCGCTGGCGCAGGAGTGCCTGCGGCGCCTCGGGGCCGGCGGCGAGTGAACCCGACCTGCGCCGGCTGGCCGGCCCACTAGGCTGGCTGTCCCCAGGCGAGGAGGAACGGGCGCGATGCGAGCGGCGGTTTTCGAGGGACCGGGCAATGTCCGCGTGCAGACCGTGCCCGATCCGCAGATCGAGCTGCCGACCGACGCCGTGGTCCGGATCACCCACGCCGGCATCTGCGGCAGCGATCTTTGGTCCTACCGCGGCTACGGCTCCCGCATCCCCGGCCAGCGCATCGGGCACGAATTCGTCGGCGTCGTCGACGCCGTCGGCAGCGACGTAAGCACGGTCAAGCCCGGCGACGTGGTCGTCTCGCCGTTCGTCTGGTCCGACGGCGCGTGCGATTACTGCCGGGCCGGGCTGCAGACGTCGTGCGAGGGTGGCGGCGTCTGGGGGGAGCCGGATTCCGACGGGGCGCAGGGCGAGGCGGTCCGCGTGCCCTACGCCGACGGCACGCTGGTGATCGTCCCGAAGTCACTGCACGGCGCCGAGGAGCGGGTCCTGCCGCTGGCCGACGTCTTGTCGACCGGGCACCACGCGGCCCTGTCGGCCGGGGTGCGGGGCGGCTCGCGGGTGGCGGTGATCGGAGACGGGGCGGTCGGCCTGTGCGCGGTGATGGCTGCCCGGCGGCTGGGTGCCGAGCGGGTGCTCATCCTCGGGCACCATTCCCAGCGGCTGAAGCTGGCGTGGGACTTCGGGGCTACCGACGTGGTCAGCGGCCGCGGCGAGGCCGCGGTCGAGGAGGTCATGGCCCTGACCGGCGGGGTGGACTCGGTGCTCGAGTGCGTCGGCGCCCAGGGCGCTTTCGACACCGCGCTCGCGATCATCCGCGACGGCGGCACCATCGGCTATGTCGGCGTGCCGCACGCGGTGGACGGCCTCGACATCGGCCGCTTCTTCGGCCGCAACATCGGGATCCGCGGCGGCGCGGCGCCGACCCGGGCCTACATTCCGACCCTGCTCACCGACGTCGGCAACGGCACCCTGGACGCGAGTCCGGTCTTCGATTTGACGATCGACCTGGAGGACATTTCGGCCGGATACCAGGCGATGGACGGTCGCACGGCTGTCAAGGTGCTCGTCCGCCCGTGACCCGAAGTAGCTTCACAATTCCCTGACCGACCGCGGGGCCGCGGACCGTCAGAATGGGCGTCGGCTGCGCGTAGTGTCCCCAGCGTGAGCCTGCGTCACGTGATCTACCCCTTGTACGAGCACCGGCTGCGCCGCGAGCTGCGCGGACGGCAATTGCCGCGCCACGTCGGGGTCATCCTCGATGGCAACCGGCGGTGGGCCAAGGCCAGCGGCGTCGGCGACATCAATGCCGGCCACCGGGCAGGTGCGGAGAAGATCGCCCAGGTGCTCGGCTGGTGCGATGAGGCCGGCGTCGAGGTCGTGACCCTGTGGCTGCTGTCGACGGACAATCTGGCCCGGCCACCGGCCGAGCTCGAGCCGCTGCTGCGGATCATCGAGTCCGTCGTCGACGACCTGGCCGGTCCCCGTAGGCGCTGGCAGTTACGCATCGTCGGTGCCCTCGACCTGCTGCCCGGCGACAGCGCCCGGGTACTGAAGGAAGCCGCCGAACGTACCGTCGGGCGCCCGGGCGCGTCGGTCAACATCGCGGTGGGTTACGGCGGGCGGCGCGAGATCGCCGACGCGGTTCGCGCGCTGCTACACGATCATGCGACCCGCGGCACCTCGATCGAGGAGCTGGCCGATGTGCTCGACGTCGACCACATCGCCGAGCACCTCTACACCCGGGGCCAGCCCGACCCTGACTTGGTGATCCGGACGTCGGGGGAGCAGCGCCTGTCCGGCTTCCTGCTCTGGCAGAGCGCGCATTCGGAATTCTATTTCTGCGACGCCCATTGGCCTGATTTCCGTCACGTGGACTTCCTGCGGGCGCTGCGTGCCTACGCCGCGCGGCACCGCCGTTTCGGCGGCTGACACTGCCTCCGACGCAGCTGCCGTTTGCACTTTCGGTGCCGTGCGTGTCGCGACCAGCGCACCTTGTCTTGGCCGTACGGTCGGCCCGTGACCGCGCGACGCACCTACGTCCTCGACACCTCGGTCCTCCTCTCCGACCCGGCCGCACTCGGCCGCTTCGCCGAGCACGACGTCGTCCTCCCCTTGGTCGTGGTCGGGGAGTTGGAGGGCAAGCGCGACCATCCTGAGCTGGGTTGGTTCGCGCGGCAGGCGCTGCGAGTCCTCGACGACCTGCGGGTGCGCTTCGGCCGGCTGGACCAGCCGGTGCCGGTGGGCGACGACGGCGGCACGGTACGGGTGGAGCTCAACCACGCCGATGCCGGCGTGCTGCCGTCCGGCCTGCGCAGTGACGGCAACGACAGCCGGATCCTGACGGTGGCGGCCAACCTGGTCGCCGAGGGCTGCGACGTCGTGCTCGTGACCAAGGATCTGCCGCTTCGGGTTAAGGCGGCCGCCATCGGGCTGGCCGCCGACGAGTATCGCGCCGAGCTGGCGGTCAGCACCGGCTGGACCGGGCTGGCCGAGATCGAGGTCACCGACGAAGAACTGGCGGCGCTGTACCGCGGGGAGCACGCCGAAATCCCGGCCGCCCGCGAGCTGCCCTGCCACACCGGGCTGGTCCTGCTGTCCGGGCGCGGGTCGGCGCTGGGCCGGGTGGCGCCGGACAAGTCGACCCGGCTGGTCCGCGGCGACCGGGACGCCTTCGGGCTGCACGGCCGCTCCGCCGAGCAGCGGATCGCACTCGACCTGCTGCTCGATCCTGAGGTCGGCATCGTCTCCCTGGGCGGCCGGGCCGGCACCGGCAAGTCGGCGCTGGCCCTGTGCGCCGGGCTGGATTCGGTGCTGGAGCGCCACCTGCACAAGCGCGTGCTGGTCTTCCGCCCCCTGTACGCGGTGGGTGGCCAGGACCTGGGCTACCTCCCCGGCAGCGAGGGGGAGAAGATGGCGCCCTGGGCGCAGGCCGTCTTCGACACCTTGGGGGCGCTGGTCTCCGCCGACGTGGTCGATGAGGTCCTGGCCCGCGGGATGCTCGAAGTGCTGCCCCTGACCCACATCCGCGGCCGGTCCCTGCACGACGCCTTCGTCATCGTCGACGAGGCGCAGTCGCTGGAGCGCGGCGTGCTGCTGACGGTGCTCTCGCGGATCGGCCAGGGGTCCCGCGTGGTGCTCACCCACGATGTGGCGCAGCGGGACAATCTCCGGGTCGGGCGCCACGACGGTGTCGCGGCCGTGATCGAGGCGCTGACTGGGCACCCGCTCTTCGCCCACATCACCCTGACCCGTTCCGAGCGCTCGCCGATCGCGGCCCTCGTGACCGAGCTGCTGGGTGACCCCGTCGTCTGATGCCGTTGCCGTTGCCGTTGCCGTTTGGTGACTCGACGTATACGCGGCGTGCTGCCGAACGCCGCTTAGTGTGGCGTCGCCCACCTTTGGCCCTCTCAGCGTGACTTCGGGCGGCTGGTGCGACAGGGTCTAGCAGACCCGTTCATCGCCCGGCGCCCCTTCCCCGCGCTGCGGCACGCGGCCCGTCTTCGGGCCCAGCACAGTGCCCGCCCGCCTCACCAGCCCAGCCAGGTGAGGCGTTGCTGAGCGTTCGCGCCACGTCGCGTCGCTGTCACGGAAGGAATGCACGACTTGAGACGCATGCATATTGCGGGGATCAGCCTTGCCCTGACCGGGCTGACGGCCGCCGGAGCTGTGGCCGCCACGGACCCGGGCAGCGGTCACGGTTCGCGCACCACGGTGAGTGAGTCGCTGGTGTTGGTGCCACGACCGGTTTCGCTGTCGAAGCAGGATCTGGCCGACATTGCGGCCACCAAGCGGGCGCAGGCAGCCGCGGCCGCGGCAAAGCGCGCGTCGCTCGCGAAGGCGGCTGCCGCCCGTGTCGCCGCCGCGAAGGCAGCGGCCGCCCGAGCGGCTGCGGCGAAGGCTGCGGCCCAGCGCCTGGCCGCTCAGCGGGCCGCTGCCGCCCGCGCCGCCACGGCCGCCCGTGCCGCCACCGCGTTACGGGCCACCCGGTCCACCACCCGGGCGCCGATCGTCGGCGGCAACCCCCGGTCGATCGCCGCGGGCATGCTGTCGAGCTTCGGCTGGTCGTCGAGCCAGTTCAGCTGCCTGGATTCGCTGTGGAGCCGGGAGAGCGGCTGGAGCGTCTACGCGTCCAACCCGTCCGGCGCGTACGGTATACCGCAGGCGTTACCCGGCTCGAAGATGGGCGCGTACGGCAGTGACTGGGCCACCAATCCCCGGACGCAGATCGACTGGGGACTGCACTACATCGCGGCGCGCTACGGCACCCCGTGCGGCGCCTGGGCGCACTCGCAGTCCTACAACTGGTACTGAGCCGGCCGGCGCCGGAGCTACTCCTGGGGCGCGCGGGTCATCGCCAACACATCGAGGGCGGCGTCGAGCTGGTCGGCGGTGAGCCTGCCGGCCCCGACGTAGCCCCGTTCGTCGACGATCTGGCGGATGGTCTTGCGCTCAGCGAGCGAGGCCTTGACCACGGTGGCCGCCTCCTCGTAGCCGAGGTAGGCATTTAGCGGGGTGACCACCGACGGCGAGCTCTCCGCGTAGTCCCGGCAGCGGTCGACGTCCGCGGTGATGCCGTCAACGCAGCGATCGGCGAGCAGGCGGCTGATGTTGGCCAGCAGGCGGACCGACTCGAGCACGTTGCGGGCGATGACCGGCAGGTTGACGTTCAGCTCGAAGTTGCCGGCGGCGCCGCCAAAAGCGACCGCGGCATCGTTGCCGACGACCTGGGCGACCACCTGGCAGATCGCTTCCGGGATGACCGGGTTGACCTTGCCCGGCATGATCGACGAGCCGGGTTGCAGGTCCGGCAGGTGGATCTCGGCCAGACCCGTGCGCGGCCCCGACGACATCCACCGCAGGTCGTTGGCGATCTTGTTCAGGCTCACCGCGACGGTGCGCAACACCCCCGACGCCTCGACCAGCGCGTCGCGGGACGCCTGTGCCTCGAAGTGGTCGCGGGCCTCGGTCAGCGGCAGCCCCGACTCATCGGCCAGCCGGGCGATCACCCGGCGGGCGAAACCGGCCGGCGTGTTGATCCCGGTGCCGACCGCCGTACCGCCCAGCGGGAGCTCACCCACGCGGGGCAGGCAGCCCTGCACGCGTTCGATTCCGATGCGGACCGCCGCCGCATAGCCGCCGAATTCCTGGCCGAGGGTCACCGGGGTGGCATCCATCAGATGGGTACGCCCCGACTTCACCACTTCGGCGAATTCGGCCGCCTTGCGTTCCAGGCTCACGGCCAGGTGTTCCAGCGCGGGCAGCAGATCGTCGGCAAGGGCGGCTGCGGTCGCGATGTGCATCGCGGACGGGAAGGTGTCGTTGGAGGACTGCGACGCGTTGACGTGGTCGTTGGGATGGACCGGCGCTCCCAGCGACTCCGTCGCCAGGGTGGCGATCACCTCGTTGAGGTTCATGTTGGTCGACGTGCCCGAGCCGGTCTGGAAAACGTCGATGGGGAACTCATCTGCCCATCGGCCGTCCGCCACCTCCCGGGCGGCGGCGGTCACGGCGGCTGCGATCTGCGGGTCGAGCACCCCCAGGTCGGCGTTGACGGCGGCCGACGCGGCCTTGACGGCGGCCAGTGCGCGAATCAGAGCGGGATCTACGCGACGACCCGAGACCAGGAAGTTCTCGACCGCCCGCTGGGTCTGCGCGCGCCACTTGGCCTCGCGGGGGACCCGTACCTCGCCCATCGAGTCGTGCTCGATGCGGTAGTCCTGCTCGGCCACGCCGGTCCCCTCACGTCGACCGGGCTGATGCTAGTCAGCCGGCCGGGTGGGGGCCCGGGGCGGCTCAGTCGAGCCGGTCGACTCAGTTGTGCTGCGGGGTGCCCAGCGGGGTCTTGCCCTCCGCCTTTGTCTTCTTGGCGGCGCGCTTCTCCTTGAGAGTCTTGCCGACCTTCTTCTCAGGGGCCTTCTGTTTGGACTTCTCAGCCATGATGCGCTCCTCTGAGCCTGTTGGTGGGTCAGCCGTGGTGGTGATAATCGATGCTGCTGTACGCCCGCAGTTTGGTCAACGAATGATCGCTGTCCACCACCCTGATGGTGCCACTGCGCGAGCGCATGACGATGGACTGGGTGCGTACGCCGCCGGCCCGGTAGCGGACGCCGCGGAGCAACTCGCCGTCGGTGATCCCGGTGGCGACGAAGAAGACGTTGTCGGAGCGGACCAGGTCGTCGATGTGCAGGATCCGCCCGGGCTCGTGCCCGGCATCGAGGGCTTTGCGCCGCTCGGCGTCGTCGCGGGGGCGCAGGCGGCCCTGCTGGGTGCCACCGAGGCATTTGATCGCGCAGGCGGAGATGATCCCCTCGGGTGTGCCGCCGGTGCCGAGCAGCAGGTCAACCCCCGTACCGTCCCGGGCGGCCATGATGGCACCGGCCACGTCGCCGTCGGTGATGAACTTGATCCGCGCGCCGGCGGCCCGGACCTCAGCGACCAGCTGTTCATGCCGGGGGCGGTCGAGGATGCAGACGGTGACGTCCTCGACGGTGCCGCCCTTGGCGTTGGCGACCGCGCGCACGTTGTCGGCGACCGGTGCCTCGATGTCGACGGCGCCGGCCGCCTCCGCGCCGGTCACCAGCTTGTCCATGTAGAAGACTGCGGACGGGTCGTACATGGTGCCGCGCTCGGCCACCGCAAGGACGGCGACGGCGTTGGGCATGCCCTTGGCCATCAGGGTGGTGCCGTCGATCGGGTCGACCGCCACGTCGCAGAGCGGGCCGGTGCCGTCGCCGACCTCCTCGCCGTTGAACAGCATGGGCGCCTCGTCCTTCTCCCCCTCGCCGATCACCACCACGCCGCGCATCGACACGGTGCCGATCAGCAGGCGCATGGCGTCGACCGCGGCGCCGTCGCCGCCGTTCTTGTCGCCGTGGCCGACCCAGGGCCCGGCCGCCATCGCGGCCGCCTCGGTGACCCGGACCAGCTCGAGTGCGAGGTTGCGGTCCGGGGACTGCCGGTGCACGGCCAGCTCCGCCGGCAGATCGGTCATGGCCTGGCTCCTCGCGGTCCCGGCGGCCGGCGGTCCTGCCGCACCCGGCCATCCTGGCAGAGTGGGGGGATGACCGCCGCCGTCGATCGCCACCCGGATCTCCTGGCCCGCCGGGCGGACTACCCGGTGCTGGCGCACTCGACGTACCTGGTCAACAACTCTCTGGGCGCAATGCACCGGGGCAGTGCGCAGCGGCTGGCGGAGTTCGCCGAGCTGTGGGCGACGCGCGGGGTGCTGGCCTGGCACGACTGGCTGCCCGAGATGACCCGGATCGCCGACCTGGTCGGGGCGATCATCGGGGCGCCGGCCGGGACCACGGTGCTGCGCCAGAATGTCGCGGACTGCCTGGGCGCGGTGGCGTCCTCGCTCGACTTCGCCGGCCCGCGCAACGGCGTGGTCTATTCCGACCTGGAATGGCCCGGCAGTCATTATCTGTGGACCGAGCAGCAGCGGTACGGCGCGCGCGTGACGGTCGTGCCGTCGAGCGGCGACGGCGTCCACCTCGACGTGCAGCGCCTTGTCGACGCCATCGACGAGCGGACGCTGCTGGTCCCGATCTCGCTGGTGGCCTTCCGCTCATCGACCCTGGTCGACGTCGTGCCGGTCATCGAGCGGGCGCACGCCGTCGGGGCGCTGGTGCTACTCGACGCCTATCAGGCGGCTGGCGCGGTCCCTGTCGGTGTCACGGACCTCGACGTCGACTTCTGCGTCGGCGGCTCGGTGAAGTACCTGTGCGGCGGCCCCGGCGCCGGCTGGCTGCACGTCGCTGCCCGGCTGGCCGGCACGCTGCGGCCGGCCGACATCGGCTGGTTCGGGCACCGGGCGCCCTTCGACTTCTCCTTCGACGACGTCGACTACGCGCCGGGGGTGGCCCGGTTCACCGGTGGTACGCCCGGAGTGCCGGCCGCCTACGCCGCCTCGGCCGGCTACCAGGCGATCCTGGAGGCGGGGCTGGACCGCATCCGTGAGCGCTCTGTGTCGTTGACGCAGCCGATGCTGGAGTCGGCGCTGGAGCGCGGCTGGACCGTACGCTCGCCGGTCGACCCGGCCCAGCGTGGCGGCCATGTCACGGTCGACCCGGGTCAGGCGCAGCACGTCTACGAGGAGCTGTCGGCGCGCGGCTTCATGGTCGACTACCGCCCGGGGGCGGGCCTGCGCATCGGGCCGCACTTCTTCAACACCGCCGACGAGTGCGCCGGCGTACTGGACGAGATCGCCCGCATCACCAAGGACGGCTGAGTGTCGGCGCCGGCGGGCGTCCGCGGCCGCAAGTCCTTGCGGGACATGGTGTTGTCGCTCGGCGTGGTCCTGGCGGTCGTGGGCATCGTCGTGGCCTTCGAGCACCGGGGCGGCCCAGGCATCCGGGTCATCGACCCCGCGCAGACCTACGCCGGCGCCCGCAATGTCGCGGCTTATCCGGTGCTCCTCCCTCATCTGCCAGCGGGCTGGCGGGCGACCAGTGCCACCAACGAGGAGTCCGAGGGCCGGCTCACCATGCGGGTGGGTTGGGTGACCCCCACGGGGCAGTACGCCCAGCTGGTGGAAAGCGACCGGCCGGCGGTCGAGGTGTTCGACCGCTGGCTGTCGCCGGGGCTGCGGCCGGCCGGGTCGGTCGACGTCGGCGGCGTGCCCTGGCAGCGGCTGCCGGCACCGCAGAAAGGCGACCTGGCCATCGCCCGGACCGGCGGCAAGGTGACGTATCTGGTGTCCGGCAGCGCGGGGCTGCCCGAGCTGCAGACGCTGGCCGGGTCGCTGCGCTAGCCCTTCGCCGCGCTAGCCCTTCGCTGCGCTAGCCCTTCGCCGCGCTAGCCCTTCGCCGCGCTAGCCGGGGTCGCCTGCACCTGAGTCGGTGGCCCGCGAGAGCCGATCCCGAGCGCCGTCGAGCCATCGCTGGCAGGTGGCGGCCAGCGCCTCCCCGCGCTCCCACAAGGCCAGGGACTCCTCGAGCGGGACACCGCCGGCCTCCAGCCGGCGCACGACGTCGGCGAGCGCGTCGCGCGCCTGCTCGTAGCCCAGCGAGTCGTCGGCCGGCGCGTCCTTGTCCGGCCCCCCGCCAACCGCCGTCGGATCCGCCACGTCAGGACGCCTCCACCCGGACACCGAGATCGCCGTCGGCCAGGCGCAGGCGCAGGCGCTCGGCGTCCGCGACCTCGCCCGGGCGCCGCACCACCTGCCCGGTCTCGCGCTGCACCACGGCATAGCCGCGGCGTAGGGTGGCGGCCGGCCCGAGCGCGCCGACCCGGGCGCGGGTGTGCTGCAGGTCGCCGGCGGCCCGGTCGAGACGTCCGCCCAGGCAGCGCCGCATCCGGTCCCGGAGCGCGCCGACCTCGGCCGCCCGGCTGCTGACCATCGTCAGCGGCGCGGCGAGCACCGGCCGGCTGCGCAGGGTGTCGATCTGGTGCTGCTCGCGGTCGAGCCGGGTGCGGACGGCGTGGCCGAGCCGGCGTGTCGCGTCGTCGACCAGGCGCTGCTCCTCGGCCACATCCGGCACCACCCGCTTGCCGGCGTCGGTCGGCGTGGAAGCTCGGAAGTCGGCGACGAAGTCCAGCAGCGGGGTGTCGGCCTCGTGGCCGATGGCGCTCACCACCGGGGTGCGGCAGGCCACGACCGCCCGGCACAGCGCCTCGTCGCTGAAGGTCAGCAGGTCCTCCACCGAGCCGCCGCCGCGGGCCAGGACGATGACGTCGACGCTGTCGTCGGCGTCGAGGGCCCGAAGCGCGGTGATGACCTCACCGGCCGCGCCTGCGCCTTGGACGGCGACGTTGACCACCCTGAACTGGACGGCCGGCCAGCGCCCGCGGGAATTCTCCAGCACGTCGCGCTCGGCGGCACTGGCCCGGCCGGTGACCAGGCCGACCCGCCTCGGCAGGAACGGCAACGCCCGCTTGCGTCCCGGCTCGAACAGGCCCTCGGCGGCGAGCACCGCCTTGAGCGCCTCGAGCCGGGCCAGCAGGGCACCCACGCCGACCGGCCGGATCTCGCTGGCCCGCAGGTGCAGCGATCCCCGGGCGGCATAGAACTCCGGCCGGGCCCGCACCACGATCCGGGTGCCTTCGACCAGGGGCGGCACGACGTCGGAATACACCGCTCGCGGGCAAGTCACCGACAGCGAGATGGCGGCCGCCGGGTCGCGCAGGGTGAGGTAGACGGTGGCCACTCCGGGCCGCACGGTCAGCTGGGCCACCTGGCCCTCGACCCAGACCTCGCCGAGCCGGGCCACCCAGCCGGCAATCTTCTGGGCGACCGTACGTACCGGCCACGGCTGCTCCGCGCTGGTGGTCTCGGTCATGGTCGGTCAGCGTAGGCGCGGAGTACGACGGCCGGTGCTGTGCCTCGCCCCGGCCGTACCCTGGGGGGGTGACTCCTGACCCGAAGCGCATCCTGCTGGCCCGGCCGCGGGGCTACTGCGCCGGGGTCGACCGCGCGGTGGTGACGGTGGAGAAGGCGCTCGAGCTGTACGGCGCGCCGGTGTACGTCCGCAAGCAGATCGTGCACAACCTCTATGTGGTCCGGAGCCTGGAGGCCCGCGGGGCGATCTTCGTCGACGAGGCCGACGAGGTGCCCGAGGGTGCCCTCGTGATCTTTTCGGCCCACGGAGTGGCCCCTGCCGTGCATGCGCAGGCGGCGCAGCGCAGCCTGCGGACGATCGACGCCACCTGCCCGCTCGTCACTAAGGTGCACGTGGAGGCGCGCCGCTTCGCCGCCGAGGACTGCGAGATCGTGCTGATCGGCCACGAGGGTCACGAGGAGGTGGTCGGCACGACCGGCCAGGCACCAGAGCGGGTGCACCTGGTGGACGGGCCGGCCGATGTCGCCGCACTGCAGGTACGCGACCCGACCAAGCTGGCCTGGCTGTCGCAGACGACCCTGTCGGTCGACGAGACGCTGGCCACAGTCGCCGCCCTGCGGCAGCGCTTCCCGCTGCTGATCGACCCGCCGAGCGACGACATCTGTTATGCCACGCAGAACCGCCAGGTGGCGGTGAAGGAGTTTGCCGCCCGGTGCGACCTGGTGCTGGTCGTGGGGTCGACCAACTCGTCGAATTCCGTCCGCCTGGTCGAGGTGGCCCTTGATTGCGGGGCGCCGGCCGCCCATCTGGTGGAAACCGCTGCCGCGATCGACCCGACCTGGCTGGCCGGCGTGGGCACGGTCGGGGTGACCAGCGGCGCGTCCGTGCCGGAGATCCTGGTGGACGATCTGCTGACCTGGCTGGCCGGCCGGGGCTTCAACCAGGTCGAGGAAATCACCTCGGCCGAGGAACATCTGGTTTTCGCCCTCCCCCAGGAGCTGCGCCGGGGTTTGCGGTCTGCCGCCAGCTGATCGTTGCCGGCCCGGCTCGCGTCCGGTCGTCCTCATCCCGGCCGTGGCTTCCATGCGAGGCTCAGCCGCCGGCGAAGCGGGCGGCGCGTCCCTGCTCCGGAAGTGCGATCAGCGCGTCACGGGCCGAGGCGACCAGCTCCGGTGCCTGCACCTGGCGGGCGACCAGCTCCACCTGGCGCGGCTCGGGCAGCTCCCCGTCCGTCACCTGCAGGTCGCTCAGCTTGCGGGCGGTGACCAGGACGCGTCCCTCCAGCGAGCCGACCGACTCGTTGTAGGCCTTGACGGCATTGTTGAGCTGACCGCCCAGGCGGCTGAAATGCCCGCCCATCGTGGCCAGCCGGCCGTGCAGCTCGCGGGCCAGCTGGTGAATTTCGGCGGCGTTGCGGGCCAGTGCCTCCTGCCGCCAGGTGTAGGCGACCGTGCGCAGGAGCGCGACCAGCGTCGCCGGCGTCGCGATGACCACGTTGCGCGCGAACGCGTGCTCCAGCAGCGTCGGGTCCTCCTCCAGAGCGGCGTTGAGGAAGGCGTCGGCCGGGACGAACATGACCACGAATTCCGGTGTGGGCGCGAAATGCTCCCAGTACGCCTTGGCGCCGAGCTGCTCGATGTGCGTACGCAGGTGTCGCGCATGGGCTTTGAGGCGGGCCGCCCGGGTGGCCTCGTCACGCGCTTCCATCGCCTCGAGATAGCCGCTGAAGGCGACCTTGGCGTCGACGACGACCTGCTTGCCGCCGGCCAGGTGCACGACCACGTCGGGCCGCAGCGACCCGTCAGCGGTGAGCACGCTGAGCTGCTCGGTGAAGTCGCAATGCTCGACCATGCCGGCGGATTCCACGACCCGGCGCAACTGCATCTCGCCCCACCGGCCGCGGACCTGCGGAGCCCGCAGAGCGGTGACCAGCTGGGACGTCTCCGTCCTCAACTGCTCGCTGGTCTGCCGCATCGTGCCGACCTGCTCGAGCAGGTTCTGATAAGCGCTGATCCGCTGCCGCTCCACGGAGTGCAACTGGCCTTCGACCTTGCTGAGGGAGTCGCGGAGCGGCATCAGCAATGCGTCGATGGCCTGTTGGCGTTGGGCCAGGTCGCCGCTCGCCTCGGTCGTGGCCTGCTTCAGCCGCGACTCGGCCATGGCCACGAACTGCTGGTTGTTGTCGCGCAGTGCCTGCGCCGACAGGGCGGCGAAGGTTTCTTTGACCGATTCGGACGTCTCGGCCTGGTGGGCCAGCGTCGATTGCAGCGCCGCCGCCTGCGCCTCGGCGTGGCGGCGGGCGTCGCAGGCCTCGCGGAGCTCGGCCCGCAGCCCGTCGCGTTCGGCTCGCAGGCCATCGCGCTGAGCGGCCGCCCCGGCCCAGCGGGCGCGCGACATGAGCCGGCCGGCAATCAGGCCGGCCACGACGGCCAGCAGTATCAGCAGCGCCGCAACGGCGAGGTCGGTTGAGTCCATGCAGCGATCGTGGCAGCGGGGTACGACAAAACCGGGTAGCGACGCGGCCCGGCGGGCATGACGGTGCCGTCGCGGGGCTCCGTAGACTCGGGCAGTGAGCCTCACCATCGGCATCGTTGGCCTGCCCAACGTCGGCAAGTCCACCTTGTTCAACGCGCTGACCAAGAATGACGTTCTGGCGGCCAATTACCCCTTCGCGACGATCGAGCCCAATGTCGGCGTGGTCGGGGTGCCGGACGAACGGCTCGGCGTACTCGCCTCGATGTTCGCCAGCGTCAAGGTGGTCCCGGCTGCTGTCTCGTTCGTCGACATTGCCGGGATCGTGCGCGGGGCCAGTGAGGGGCAGGGGCTGGGCAACAAATTCCTGGCCAACATCCGTGAGGCCAGCGCGGTGTGCCAGGTCATCCGCGCCTTTTCCGACCCCGACGTGGTGCACGTCGAGGGCGCAGTTTCGCCGAAGAATGACATCGAGACAATCAACACCGAGCTCATCCTGGCCGATCTGCAGACCGTCGACAAAGCCCTACCCCGTTTGGAGAAAGAGGCGCGCGTCGCCAAGGACCGTGCGCCCGCGCTGGCGGCCTTACGCGAGGCCCGGGCCGTCCTCGATGACGGTCGGACGCTCTATCAGGTCGGCATTGATCCGGCGCCATTGCGTGAGCTGACCTTGCTTACCACGAAGCCGTTTATCTACGTCTTCAACGTCGATGAGGAGGAGCTCGCCGACGAGGGCTTTCTCGACGAGATGCGGGCCTTGGTGGCGCCTGCCACGGCGGTCTTCCTCGACGCCAAGGTTGAAGCGGAGCTCATCGAGTTGCCGGACGCTGAGGCTCGGGAGCTGTTGGAGTCCATCGGGCAGAGCGAGCCGGGCCTTAACCAGCTCATCACGACCGGCTTCGCGACTTTGGGCCTGCAGACCTATCTCACGGCCGGACCGAAGGAGACGCGCGCCTGGACGATCCGCCGGGGCGCGACCGCGCCGGAAGCGGCCGGCGTCATCCATACCGACTTCCAGCGCGGATTCATCAAGGCCGAGGTGGTCTCCTTCGGCGACCTGGTGGCCGCCGGCTCCATGGCGGCGGCCCGGGCGGCCGGACGGGTGCGGATCGAGGGCAAGGACTACGTCATGGCCGACGGCGACGTGGTCGAGTTCCGCTTCAACGTCTGAACCAAGGGCATAACCGCAGGCCAGAGGCCTAACTGGTTGTCCTGGGCCGTCGCTGGGCCGTCACAGAAACAGCAGTGGCGGCCGCGAAGAGACCGCTGGCGGCCTGGCGAGTCCGGTCCTCGGCGGTCGGTCACAGGTGGGCGTAGGTGTTCAGGGTGGTCGTCGCTTTCGCGTGCCCGAGGGCGCGCTGGACGGTGACGACATCGCACCCTGCCGCGATCAAGCCCGAGGCGTAGAAGTGTCGAAGGTCGTGGAGCGTCAGGCCGGTGACCTCGACGTTCTTGCAGGCTTTGCGCCACTGGTGGCCCACCGTGTTCTGGTGCGGCGGAAGTCCGGCGGTGGCCTCGAACAACCAGCGGGTCGGCTCTTCCCCGGGCCGGTGCTGCGCGATGTGCTCGGATAGCACCTCGAGCAAACCGTCGGCGAGGTAGACGAGCCGCTCGCTGCCGTACTTGGGTGCGCGGACCTCGACAAATCCGACGCCCGCGCGTTGGACCTGTCTGCGGACGTCGAGACTGCGGCGCAGGAAGTCAATGTCGGCCACCTGCAAGCCGGCGGCCTCACCCAGCCGCAACCCGGCGAAGGCGGCCAACCCGACGAACGCTTGGAAGCCTGGGTCGGCCCCCTTCATGATCGCCCCCACCTGCGCTGCTGTGGGCAGCACCATCGCGGCCTCGCGTCGTCGATCGCAGGGGAGCGTCACGCCATCGCTCGGGTCCAGAGCGATGACCCGGTCCCGTACTGCGGCACGCAGCACGGCGCGCACCTTGTTGACGCGGGTCTTGATCGTGCCCGGCGCCAAGCCGTCGGCGTCCATGCGCTTGATCCACGACTCGACGTGGGATCGACGCAGCTTCGCCAGCGGAAGGGCCCTGAACTGCGTGCAGCGCATCGCCAAGCCCCTGGCGGTGCGGGTGTTCGTCTCCCAGAGCTGCCGTTTGGACCACTCGGCGTAGAAGTCGTCGAGGCTTGCCTTCCGGCGTTCGGGTCGAGGTAGGCGCCACGAAGCTTGTCCGTCTCGACGGTAGCGAGGACGCTTTCATTCCGGCGCTTTTCTTGTGATGAAACAGGTGACGACAGACGCTAGCGCCGCGCCCTCGCGCATAGGCAAGTCCCGCGCTCCAGCCGGCGACGCAGCGGCCGCTGATCTGCCAGCTTCGGTTGGGGGCGCCGGTTACGGTGATCCCATAAACACCGTCAAAGCTAATGAAGTAGCCCTGGGCATCGAGTCCTTCGGTGACGACGATTCACCACTCGTCCTGCTCGCGGGAGGGCCGACGATGCTCTCCTGGCCCGACGCGCTCTGCGAGCTCCTCGCCGCCGGGGGGCGCCACGTGGTGCGCTACGACCTGCGCGATAGCGGCGAGTCGACGACGGTGGACCCGGAGGCGCCCGTTTATACCCTGCGCGACCTCGCCGCCGACGCCGCGGCCCTTGCCGGCGCGCTCGGCGGCAGGCCCGCGCACCTCGCGGGGATCGGCGTCGGCGGGATGGTCGCCCAGGTAGCCGCGCTCGACCATCCGGACGCCTTCTCGGCGCTCACCCTGATCGGCACCCGCGCCGTCGCGCCCGGCCCGTCGGACGATGACCTACCCGACCATGACCAGCCCACGATGAGCCGGCTGTTCGCGCATCCGATGCCCGACTGGGCCGACCGCGAGGCGGTGGCGGAGTTCGCCGCCGCCGGCGCGGAGATTCTCGGCGACGACCCCGTCGCCGCGCGCGCGATCGCCGCGCGCATCTGGGACCGCACGCCCGGCACCGCACCCCCGGTCCAAATGGCCAGCCAGATGGGCATGGTGTTCTCCAAGCTCGATTGCCAACCCCGCTGGCGCGAGCGCCTGGCTGAGATCGGTGTCCCCACGCTCGTCGTCCACGGCCGCCGCGATCCGTTCTTCCCCGTCGGCAACGGCGAGGCGATCGCCCGCGAGATCCCCAAGGCGCGGCTGCTCGTCCTCGAGGAGGCAGCCACTGCGATTCCCCATGCGGCGGTCGGCGAGGTCGCTGAGGGGATGCTCGCGCACGGCTAGAGGACGGCGCGTCCCGCGCGGGTGGGTCCGAACAGCCGCGTGATCAGTCCTGTGCGGCCGCCACGCCGCCTCCTTGCCGGGCGCCCGACGGTAACGCCGCATCTCTGCGGTTATCGGAAGTATCTACTGTCACGCGGTGGCGACGGCGATAAAGGACTCGAGGCCACGGAAGTCGTCGGCGTTGCGGGTGTAGAGCACGGCTCCGTGGACGTGGGCGGTCGCGGCGATGAGCAGGTCTATCGTGCGGGCCCGAGGCTGCCGGCCGGAAGCGGCAACGTGCGCTGCGAGCTGGCCATAGCTGTCGGCCACTGCATCGTCGACGGGAAGCGGATCGAACCGCCGCTGCAGTCTGCTCAGCCGCGTGAGCCGGATGGCCCGGATCTCCGCTGACGTCGCTACGAGCACCCCGAACTGAAGCTCCGCGATGCTGATGACGCTGACGGCCAGCTGTCCCGGGAGGGGGCTGACGTCTTCAGCGATGAGCACGCTGGTGTCCAGCAGCCCTC
>JAABUK010004331.1_pt1 | contig 23193 bp, 16 predicted proteins | sample 5559141 | NCBI WGS metagenome assembly JAABUK01 (sample SAMN10711869, study PRJNA513367) | rock metagenome | isolation source: Antarctica rocks | place: Antarctica: Victoria Land, Pudding Butte nord | collected 2016-01-03
GTTCTTCGTGCCAAGGCTGCAGCAAACTCTCTGCCAAGCCACTACTCCCAATAAGGAGAGTCACCCATTCAGTGACACAGGGGATAGGCAGATCTTATGTGTTCCCCATTCATCTCACTACTTTCTCAACATACGAACGGGCTCCTCAACTTCTCAGCACGACGGGTTGATTTTGTGTCCAAATACATCTATTCACCCTTCCATGTCGGTCTATCACAAAAGCTATATCTGTGATGCCCATACATGCGCCATCCAACGCAAATCCACCAACAACATGTTATCTACCGCAGTCACAAAGAAAAATTCTTGCCTCTTCCTCCAATCCCAAATCCAGACCTCTCAATCCTCCCTCCCTGCTTCCCCCCTACCCTTACTCCGACTCCTCATCTTAATAACCGCATCCTCCTCCTCTGCCCACCCCAGCCTCTCGTCCGGTACCAGCACCGCCCGATCCACCGCAACTGGCAAGCCTCTATGCCTGCCCCTCAACATCACACAACATAGCACCAGCTTACTGCCAGTATGCCAGGCCCCGCAGAAACTGTAGCTATTCCAGGGGACGCCGACGGAGATGCCGACGCAGCCATAAGCGGACACGCACTCGAAGATGATGTTGAAGATGGAGAAGTTGACGGGGTCGCGCTCGAATTGGGAGGTTTCGATGATGGTTATGAGGAGGATGGCGAGCGCAATCCACCACAGGTCGTGGGAGAGTTGACCGCGGAGTTGTTGGCGGAGGAAGTCGGAGCGGGACCAGGTGGCAGTATTGGCAGGTGGCTGAGGCGTGGCTTCGCTGGTGAGATGGCGTTTCAGGGTGCCAACAAGGTTTGCGGCTATGGAATCTCGTCGATGGAGTGATGATGGAGGAGGTGGAGGTGGTGGTTGCGTATTGGCGATTTCTTCGGCGAAGATCCCCAGGGAGCGTTCTTCGTAGATATTGGTGTTGCGTAGGGTTAACGTGACCGGGAGGGCGCTAAGGTACATCATGTAGATGTAGAGGCACAGTAGTCCTGGCCGGAGTTGCGAGATGTTGACCACGTAGAAACCTCCACTTCGAACTGCGAAGGCTTGAAAAAGACCGTCTAGGACTCTGGAATGGGTGGGTATTGAGTCTGTTGAAGGGTTGTGGATGTTCAAGATTTCGAAGGCTACCCAATCGATGCCGTTGAGGACTACGAGCGATCCGACGAGCCACCTGCAGTTTAAGACTTAGCAACGTAGCCTGAATCATCCATGGTGTGTCATCCTACCATGTCTGCGCACTCGGGAAAAGGTGGGTATAGCATCGGCGCGGATGATCGAGAAGAAATTGAAGAACTTGTCGTCTTTTGTCCCATCTGGTCTGGTTCCAAGATCTGGGTATGGAGACTTTGCTAGTCCAGATAATCAGGCGTAGAAAAGGAGGAAAACAAGTATTGCCAGCCAGTATGAGCAATCCCAATGTCAGCAGGCAGTAATAGCTAGTTTGCAATGCAGTTGCGTTTGCATCGAGTAGAGCCTATATCAATATTAAATCTCCTGAATAATGTGCTCTAGGATTGCAGCCTACCATGCCATTGTTGTTGAAGGCACTCTCAAAATTCGTTAGAAACTGCAGTCGAATGGTTCCAGAGGCCACTTACAATTGCAAAGAAGCTCCCCGTCCAGAATGGATTAAGACCATTTTCGAGTGCCAGACCAGGTCTATTTATTTGCATCCACGCTCCCATCCCAATAGCACCTGCAAGCTGAAATAACAAGAAGTACACTGGAACCAGATATGATAGCAGGCTTAGAGCATCGTACTCTAATCCGCCCAGCTTCCTCCTCTCTTTTTCCGAAAGGCCATGGAATTGCGAATTCCGACCCACAAGGCCATTGAAGCCTTTCAGGTATTTATCTAGGATGCCAAAGGACTCACCTGTTCTCCTTGAGGCCTTTTCTTCCTCGTCAATTGACCTTGTTTGATGGACGTGGGGTGGCGCATTTCGGGGATGATTGTTGAGACCAAGACGGGCACCAACGCCACCACCAGAGAATATCCGGGTGTGACTCCTTCGGAAAGTAGTCGAACTATTCAAATCGCGATCGAGACTTTTGGGATGCGGATATTCAAGAATCTGCACCTTTCCCGGTAGTGTCGATGAAAAGTCGCCTGGAGAGCTTGGATCGTTGCGACCATTTCCTGAGCCAGTTGTAAGATGCCGGCTCAGATTGCCATCCGGCGATAGAGGCGAAGATATTGGCTGTGCAGTCGAATGACTGGCGTCTTTGGGCTCATCCAGCCCAACATACTCATCAGCAGGCTCTTGCTCATCAGTAGGACAGAAAGTGATGTGCTCGTTAGGATCAAGGCTGGTGTCGTCCTTTGAGCTGCCATTGCCATTGATAATTGCGCTGCCACGAATAGCGCCAGAGGCGATGGCTGCCTCCCTCTGACCGCTACTATTCCTTCTCGTCTTCGAAAACGAGACGTGAAATGACCTCGAAAGCGGAAGCTTTTTTTTCCGTTTGTCTGCAAGCTCCTGAAGTTTCTGCTCAAATGCTCGCTTCCTGATATGCACAGTCGCTATCGACACCCAGATCGCCGAACCGACAACAATCAAGACGAACAGCACAATTTGTTGGCATGTGTTTAATTGGGAAAGATTGATGGTATTCAGGCCAGCCTCGGTCATGGCAGAAACCACCAGAAATATGCTATCGATGTACGAAACAGCTTTCGAAGGAGTGGACGTGCCCCAGAATATCAAGCTGGTCACAAAACAGACCATGATGAAGTAGAGGTAGTGAATAGTGATGAATGACCAGTCCGGCAAGACTGGCCGGACGAAGGCGTGCCATATGTGAACGATAGGTGTCGGGAGTCGACGATCAGGGTTTTTTCTGAGATCTATACTCTGCTCAGCATTCCATCACCTTGGTACAAGATTGGGCACGTTTTACCCGACATCCTGGGAGGAGTCCTGTCATAGAGCTGTGAGCTTCACTAGACGTTTGGTCCTCGCAGCGTTGTCTACTAGAGGGTCTTCACCGCCGCACTTGAGCTGTCGAAGCTCCCAAGTCTTAGGCTATGGTTTTCTGTGCATTCAACGCCCCGGTAAAGGTGAATATGCCATGGCGATGACAAGCGAGTGGTAGAGATCCTGAAACTTCAAACAATGACTGCGGCGCAACTGGTCCTTGGTGGCCGAAAACAAGCTTTCGGGGACAGGGGGCTAAAATCTATAGTTGGATCTCCCTGCATCAACGAGTTAACTCAAGTCGTGGAGGCAGGAAAGCAAATTGGAAGTTCGATTTGTTGTCAGTTCACAGTCGGCTCATGATTACGCGAACCAGACCTTGGAGAACTAGGTAGCTAGAATGAAAGGGAGATACGACGTGCAACTACCACCAGTGATCTTCATCCCCCTTTCCTGCTCATGCGATCCGTCAATCTTCGTCCAACGGAAAGTCTTGCACAGCTCACAAGGCTCCGCTAGAATGCTGCACCGCTGAGAAGAAAAGACATTGCAGCAAGACTTTTTTCACTGTGCCAACCCGTTGCGATGATTTGCTCATGCCAGAAGAGGCGCCCAAGCAGGCCAAGAGGAAGAAAATGTCGCTCAAAAACTCCAGCTTGTGCTTCGAAAGAATTGAAATTCTCTTACTGGTGACGGTTAGCCCAGGATCGACTGAACAAATCACAGCACACATACCTTCATTGGAGCAAAATTACCGTACTGGTGAGAAGGAGGCATTCCCATTGAAGGGTAGATGGGTGGAGGCGGTGCTGGACGATATGGTGTCCCTGCTGGACCGGAATTGTTCTGGCTTCGACCCCAGCTGAGACGCACACGTGAGTTACCAATCGGGTAGCCTTGCATCTGGTTGATAGCCATTTCAGCTGCATGACGCTGGACAAATTGAACAAAGCCGCAGCCCTTTCCAGGTGGGATCTTGACGTAGGTGATTTCACCGAAGCCCTGGAAGAAGGAACGAAGCTCATCTTCGGTCACATAGCCAGACAGCCCCCCAACAAAGACGGTGGTGTTGTTCGGGTCAGTGAACTGGTTCATCGGCTGCTGTTGGTTGTAGAAACCCATTGGAGGTCCGCCGCCCATGGCTGGAGGATACCCCATTGGCCCACCGCCCTGCTGCTGCTGCTGCTGCATGCCCATTCCACCAGGGCCACCAGGGCCGCCTTTGTTCTTAGGTGTTGCTGTTGAAATGCGCATAGGTCGGTTTCCACAGTAGACGCCTTGCATCTGACTCAGCGCAAGCTGTTGATCTTCTTCTGAGGAGAACCGAACAAAGCCATACCCACGTGACATGCCAGAGATTGGGTCGGTCATGATTTTTGCGGATTTGCACGACGGAAAGCGGCTTTGAAAGAGCGAGACCAAGACATATTCGTTCACTTCAGGACCCAGATCTCCAACGAAAATTGAGTATTCTGGACCACGGTCGTCACGGCTGTTTATTATATCAGCCAAATCAGATCAGATCTGGGGAGTGCCCAGGTCGGCTGCTTACCTTCGATCGGCAAGGCCTCCACCAGAAGCCCAGTTGAGCTTGAATGGACGTGTGGAGTTTGGCATAGGGGTACCGTTCACGGTAAGAGCTTTGGCCGCAGCTTGAGGGCTGGAGAAGTCGACGAAACAATATCCGGCGTTACTGCTGCAATCAGAATGAGGCAAGATTCGAGAATTCACTATCTTGACTCTTACCCTGAGAACTTATCACGAATCATCTTGACATTGACCTGCTCGCCCATTTGAAACCAGAGATTGCGAACGAAGTTCTCATCAATCCAAGGCTCAAGTTCACCCATCCTAGACCTCGTTAGTGATCATTTGTTCAATGATGCAACCCATTTCCTGGAGAAAAAACAAAGTGAGAAAGGGTTACAGGTGACTCACCAAAGAGTCGTCTTTTGATCACCACCTTGACCATTACCAGGTGTAGCACCATCGCCTGAAGGAGCACCTTGGAATGGCGTCTGGGATTGCTCAGTTGGTTGACCACTCATTTGACCGTCTTGAGGAGTGGGTGCGCCGGGACCAGAAGTGCCATCTGGGGCGCCTGGATTCTGGTATTGATCGTAGTTCTGGTATGACATCTTGAAAAGAGATTGAACGGCACGTTCGTTGCTCGGGGTTTCGCGAAGGGAAGGAAGCGGGTAGTGAAAAGAAGGTAATGTACTACCCTCGATAGAAGACCGATAGCCTAAAGCTGATCAAGGTTAGTCAGCAGTGCGATACGTGAATGTGATGATCTAGACAAGAGTGAACTGTGTTGCGGTTCAGAAGTGACTTCAAGGAGGGAACGGAAACGGGGCCTTACAGCCTAGTAATTGACGTGAATATTAGAGAGAAAATCAAAGCTCTCTCTCTTCAGATCTCAAGCGTACAATTTGCAACTGTAATTTTTCGGAGCGTGTCTACTTCTGTGATATGCGGATGAAAACGAACGCTGGACACCAAGTTGCTTGCTTTCTTCAAAAAGTGTCTGTCAAAGGTATTTCTGGGCGTTGAGAAGTTGATGAACGATGTCCGAGTCAACGTATTCGCTAAGCAGTTGCAATGTCGAGGACTGATTAGATTGAAGCGCTGAAGAACAGAGCCGGTCAGCATATACGGTCGAGAATAATCAAGGACACAAGCTCGCCAGTCATCCTAGACTGGGACATACGTGCTGCTGGAAGCATAGGAGAAAGCATAGCAACGTTCATATGTCTCTTCCTGCTGCCCCGAGTCCGTCCCAGCAATGGAGGATGTGCACTTCCACGGCATGCGCACTGCTCGAAAGGACACAAAGTAGTTCGCGCAATCATGACAGCTTGGAGTGCCTAGGTCTGGCGAAAGGAGTGACCATGCTTCCATATTGCAGGCTTCACGTCGCACCGAATTCGAAGGAGTTGCGACAGCCAGGTTTGGAAAGACATACCAGATCAAATGCGCAATGCAAGCAATCCCTTTGGAGACAGGAAATCAAGAACTCCTGCAACGCGAAACGCACCAAGCGTACAAGACTATCGACAACGAACGAAGCAGCAAGTCAGGCGCCCAAATGTGGAACTTTGTCGGATTGTTGTAGATGGGAGGCGGAGAGCAAAAGAAAAGGTCGAGAGAGCAGAGAGGGAGAAATTTCAAAGTGGGAGGATTGGATGGAAGGAGGGGTCTCCTCCGAATGGGCGAATGCACCACACAACTCCAAGCTTGCTCGGCTTGCAAGCCAAACCAAACGTTAGCAATAGACTCGCCCTCGCGAGGAAGAAACTCGACCCACGCCGCTCTCGTTGCCCTCTTTCGCCGACCAGCAGCCCGCAGAGGGCTAACAGGAGTCGCGTCGGTTCCCAAAAGCAACTATGGAATCCGGCAGCGAATGATTGATCGTTATCCTACAACGCGAAGCCTCTCCGGCGAAACTCAATTACTTCTTTTCGTCATGCGTGGAGCTGGTCAAGCGCTGGATCTCATGGCATCGGCATTCTTTTATGGCCTTGATGGCTTTCCTGTTACTTTCCGGCATATCAGGATTGAGGACTGCGTCAACCAGCATCAAAGACGTTAAAATGATCTAAGCACATGTATTGAACATGCATCTACGATCCTGGACGACCCCTTCCGCATGAAAGCTTCCCTCTTGGTATCCCATGGCTGTGAACTGGGTGTCTGCGTCTGTCATAATGGAAGCACGGATATCATTTCGATTCCACCTGTTCTTTCCAAACTTTATCAGCGGGAGCCGACTATTTCTGGGGCCTCAGCAGCCTGAGATCTCAGCCCAATATACATCACTCGCATAGCCGATGACGGGCTACTTGCATCCACGATTTTGGCGTCTGAACGCTCTGTCGATCCCTTTGACCACGCTTCCATCCCTGTCAGGTCTCAGGTGTTAGGGCTATTCCACACCATTTCTTTCAGCTCTGCTGTTTCTACCTGGCATCACTCCATGCCTCCTCGGCAAATTGAATACGAGAACGAGAACGGTGGGCGTGCCAGTCGCTGGAGACGTGAATAGAAACCTCCTGCCATTTCCAGCTCTTCATTCCAACGATTCCTGCCTTCTGCGACTTTTCCCTTCACCAGGTCTGGACAGTATCCTGGGTCTCACCAATGATTGATGTATGCAGATCTCCAGCTTGTACCTTTTCAGGCGCCCAAGATGCCAGCTTCACGCAAAATTTGAGATACGGACAAAGGTCAGAAGCTGGCCTTCCTCAGTGATGGCCATATGTTCGCCAGCTTCGCAGAAGCATATGTCGACCATCCCTCAGATAATGGTCCATCGATTCTGCAGCATGAACACTGCATTGTCATCCTCGGCGCAACCTACACAACGAGAAACGGATCTTCCATCTCTACTGTCCAAGTTACATCTATTGTTCCCTTATCACAAATTGAGATCCTTGATTAGCAGCTGCCTGCTCTCTGCAAATGTGGGTGGTCGCACGAATAGCAGCAATCATCTTTCGTGAATGTTTAGCGTTTATAAATGACTTCAGCAATACTCATGCATGTTTTTATAACTTTGATCTACAATAGATGTTGTTCAAATGTCTACACTCTTACCTTCTAATTCCTGGTAGGCCCAACATCGCTAATCTACCTCATCATGTTCGCCTCCACGGCTTCTGGGCAACTGCCGCTTCTCACCCATACGCCCCGAAAGCTGCTCGATTACGTTGGTGATCGCTCACATTGCCTGTTGCACAGCTGCCAATTGCATATAGGCCTTCCAAAGATTTGCCGCAGTAGCTGAGGCTGAGAAAGATCCTGAGAAACGAGAAAGCATTGTCCAAAATGCCAGTCGCTTCCCCGTTGACCTGAAGAATGCGTACCACATCACGTAGGAGCCAAGACGGAAGTCCACTGACGAACACAGCCAGTCAGATGCCAAGTAGAAGATCGAGGCCGACAAGTCACCAACAGCGAGACAGGCGTTCCAGGCCACGTTACACACAACCTAGGAACACCCCAGGGTAATGGCCATGACGAAATAGACATTCACTTCAACGCTCTCTGAAGATATGGAGGACGTCAGCAATGGGATAGGGAAAATGGAGGGTTGATTAGCGAGAGATTCCTCCCATGATCTCCAACATTACTCTCGACGAGGTGATCGTCATTCGAGTAAGTGGCCGTGCACCGAACTTTGCGCAAGGCTGTCAAAAGAACTGTACCATGGGATGACGGCGGATTGGTTGACCTGAAGAAGAGAATCGTGTGTGCTTTTTTAATCCCTAGGCCTGCCAATGGGCTGGAAGGGTTTAGTCCAAGTTGTGTGAGTGTTTAGTCAAAGTCAGGAGTACCCCACGGAGCACTTACTCCGTACTAATATCTTTCTTGGATAAAAACGAGTATACAACTCTTCCTACCCCCTTCCCTCTCCCTCTCCCTCTGTCTGTGTGTGTGTGTGTGTGTGTGTGTGTGTGTGTGTGTGTGTGTGTGTGTGTGTGTGTCTGTCTGTCTGTGAATCACGGGCATAAACCTCCACCACAACTATCAATCTGCCTGTATGAAAGCCAGACCAGACTGCGCTCTGTCTCGGCTCCACTAGAACTATCTTACCTGCGTGTGCATGGATGCGGGATCAACTACCTCCCAGCCGATGGCAGAGTTCTCGCAATGGCTCACTCAGTCCAGCCGTAGCCCATGCGCGTGTGCTGGGAAGCGAGATCGTACTCTCCGTTTACCATATTCCATAGCCGTGATATCACGCGTTCAGGAGACGATATCTTACAATGGCAGCAGATCACCACTTTACCAGAAGCACTTCGGTTTTCAAATTTGGTCATGCTATGGCATTCAATTCCAGCTCCTCAGTAGCTGGCTGACTCGCAATACTCCTCTGCCCGATCCTATGCTATCATGCCTGCCTAACTGATAGGTGGTTTAGCCAACCGGTCTTTGACTCCTAACTAAGCGCTCAAGCTACTCCCAGCGCCAGTACACCAGATGAATGAAGCAAAAGCACCCCACTGCATGGATGTTAGATGTTCCCGAGTAAGAGGAAAGAAAAAGAAATGCTTTTCACAAGACGGCACCCTCTCCAAAGCCCTTGCAAGTCCGGTTTTAGAACTTAGGACGCCCGCCATTTAGCCAGGTGTGGATGATGGAGACAATGGAGAAGAGAAGCCGCCGGCCCACCGCAGATTGGGAATGAAGATTTCGGAGGAATCAGCCTCTTCTTGAGAGAAGATAGAGAGCAGAGCCAAGTAGTGCTAGGTTATCCATGATCCTTTTGCGCCAACGGCCTTGCAGGTGAAATTTTCAGGAATAGGACAGGAAGGTGATGGAACTCGCATGGCCTGTCAGATTCGGGAGAACGCCGCAAATTCGGGAGACATGGTCGTGCCTGGCAAGCGGAGCCACCGCTCAAGGAGTCTCGTCTGGAATCGCAAACTCTTTGGGGTTGTAAGCCGTCGATCGAACGAAGTAAGTCTCGTTCACACTGGTTTCGGGTCAGCCTCTCTTATATTGACTTGATATAAGGTAGGATGACTTACTATTTCTTGAACTTGACACCCGCCTTCAGAAAATGGCCTTGCTGCTCGAAGTTCCACTCATTCTCCAACCACTTCTTGATCCATGGAAGATCGTTCTCCTTCCCATTTCGAGGCTTGTCCATACTCCGGACGACGATTAGTAGTTTGATGAGGTCTCGAGCACCTCCTGCAGAGTATCCATGGTACACTTCGGGAGCACATGAGAAAGGATAACCTTTTCGGGCGATGTATCCTCGATCGGTGGAGTCGATAAGCTTGTCCATGAGACACTTGCCGACACCCTGATGGAGGTGTTGCTGGTGTACGTAGATTTCCAGCTCGACTGTGAATCTTTCCACGGAGTGTCGACTGACCCAATCAGTCGCACTGGCCCACCCGACGATCTTCTCAACTGCGTTGCCGACGGCACGATTTATTTTGGCAGATTTGCTTACTGCGACAATGAAAGGGAGCTTTTCATCTGTGGAATCAGTCCAGCGATTCAGCATGTCGGAATGACTGATAGGATGAAGTTCAGCAGGACGGACGGAATTTTTTATGTAAGAATTGTAGATGTCTTGCAGTTGTGGCATGTCAGAAAGCACTGCAGGCCGGAGGTAGATATTTATGCGCGGTGTGTGAGGATTGGGGAGAGACACCATAGGTCCTGCTTGCCTTCGAGCAAGTTTCTGTGCCCTCCGCAAGCTGATCTCTTGTTCACGCTCTTTAGCTATGTTCAAGTTATAGTTGCGGACGAGATCATTGCAGCACTCGTTCTTGAATTTCAAATTGTCCGCATCTCGCGAGTCGAGCTTCCCCCAGTCATTGACAAAGATGTCAGGATCTATCAATCTGGCGTCATGCTGGATTGTCGTCAAGGCGTCTCCGGAATATCCGTATTGGTATGCAGTGTCCACATCCACACTCATCGTTGGATCGACCAAGTTCAGGCCGTCAGGATGAAGGTCGGGATTTTCCACCAAGTCTCTCGACAGACGAGTAAATGGTACACCAGTAGCAGCATTCAACGATTGCGCTGCGGTAGTCTCATTCCATTGACCAAACTCTCCAACAAATTCAGCAGAATTGTTATTGAACCTTGGCCGTTCATCCCAATCAGCTGGAGGCGGCATCCAAATTCTGCTCCAGTCAGCGAGAGGAGCGTCTGGACCAGCCGGTCGATTCTTCCTGAGCAGTCTTCCATTGTCCATTGGTGCAACACTGTCCCCAGAAGCAGTTTCAGTATCACTGGGAACTTCCGAACCAAAAGCGTTGCTATTTATGCTTTTCGGTGGAGCAGGCGGCGGCTTGATTTCTGCAGTTGTTGCCCATCGGCCTCCTCTGGCATTGTAGGAGCGGCCACCGCCTCTTCTTCCCCTCGTACTGATAGTTGAAGATCTCATGGAACGATCCTTGGGTTCTTGCCGAGGTTCCTGTGTCTTTGCCAATTCTGATGCCTTTGCTGGTTTCTGTACCTTTGCTGTTTCTTGCGCTTTCGCTGATTCTTCTGCCTTAGCGTGCGCTTCGAGGCCGTTTGTAGGAGTCCTGCCATTTGTTGCCCCGTTCACGGGAGCAGTGACTGTTGATGATATTGCACTTGTTGTGGCCTTCGGGATTTGAGGGGGGTCCGATGCCATCTTAGCAACTTGAAGTTTTGCACTCCGTTGCCTTGCAAGACTCAACGCTTGTGGGCTTGTTGTCGGCTCACTACTCTGTTGGCGGATCTTATTGCCCAGCTTGGTGATTTCCTGCTTTTGAAGACGTTCTAACTTTTGCACCTGCGTTTCCTGTTGGTTAGAAGTGTTTGCGACGATTACCTCGGTATTGCCTGGCTTCGCATTCTCCTCTATCCAACGTTTACCCTTCCTTCGTGATGCCACGCCGGACGTTGGTGAATTAGTCACGGACGTGTCTTTAGGCAGGACTACGGGACAATAAACTGCTGGGGAACGGGGTGTAACCTCGCTTCCCGGGAGAGTAGAGGATTTCAGAACACCGTTTGATGGCGATGGCGTCACATCCGCATTTGGTAAAGAGACTTCCTTCAGTCGTGTCGGACATGTCGAATAGCCTTGTCGACTTGTACGGCCTTGAAACGTGTCTCGTAATCTGTTGGGCTTACCATAGGCATCAGGATCAAAGCTTCCAAATAATAGTTTCGATGTCTTCGGATCTGCAGATTTCGAGTCCTTGATGAAATGTCAGTCATATTTGAGAAAGAGCAGGAACAGATGGCACGTGCGTCTTGATCGGTCACTGGGGACCTCTCATTATCAGTGCTAATTGAAGGTTCGGCAAGAAGGTTTACTGATTGGTCATGTGATTTTGAGAACCCGCTTCCGGTAGTATTGAAGCGACTCATGCTGTGGCCCATGTTGCTTGTTCCCTGCCAACCGTCAATGATCTGATCAGTCTACACGACAGAAATTACTGACGTCTGAGAGAGGAACATGCGCTTCGATAACAGATCGAATGGATGGGGAGTTGCTATTATGGTGAGTAAAGGACGAGGCGTTGGTTGTTCTGGAGTTTAAGGCCGCTGCGATGACAGTGGGGAGGAGGACCCTTGCTGTAGTATTCTGAGCCTTGGCTGGAGTCCCACTACTGGTCTGGGCGCCAAGGTCTTCTTTCCGACTGGGTCTTGAATCGGTATCGTCCTCGGGCTCAGGTTGTTCGTGTCTCCTCGTCACATCATTCTCTTGTGTGGAGACGTATCCAGAGTCATCGCCGGTCTCCACTTGTCGTTCGTCCATAACAGAGGATTCCTCTGGGCCACAGTAAGGTGTTGGGCTCAGAAGCTTGGGTGGGGTTGAGGTTGATGTGAGGATATGTGCTGGGAGGACCCCGTCCGGGCAAGTCCTATTATCTTCTGGTTGAGAATACCAGCTGGAAAGTTCCGTCAATATAGGTTAGGGTTGGCCTTGTAGCTTTCATGCTCTTCTGGCATCATATTAGTACGAGAATTCCAAGTCAACGCGATGAGTGATATCAGCTCTGCCTCACCACGAGAAATAGAGCGAGGTGCTCGGCTTCGAGAAGACATAGGCCAGTAGGCTCACGAGTACGAGATCGTTGACCACAGAGTGTTGACGAAGGGAAGGCTGCGCTGTGCAATGAAAGTGGCGAAACAATCTTCAGGAACATAAATTGGAGAAGTGTAAACCACAACTTGAATTGATGGAGTGCATCAGGCCGGAGTGAGGGCAGCAGATGACGGACTTTCCAAATACGCGCATAAAACACCGGGTGAGAGTCAGATCGGGTGCTCATTTCTGCCAGCTCGCGGACAAAGTTTTCTTTGGGCTGCTATCTGAGTACACTTTGCAGTTGTCATCTTGTTTCGATCTGGTGTGTTCAATACACCACCTTGAGAGTAAGATCGCAGAGTTGTCCGAAGCCTACAACCTCAGTATCCCAAGTCACGATTTGCTTCCCAGCCTGAACGGGCACGTGATCACGAGCATTCCTCTCCGCGGTCCTCTTCCCTTCGCAGCAAGGCTCTCGCGTTGGTGACAGTGTTAGCGATTGCCAACAATGTTGTCAATATTACGAAAAGCAAGACTCAAGGAGAAGGAAATGCGCATTCTGATGCTGTGAGCCGGTCGCTGGAGCCGGCGCTGGTACGAAGGTGCTGACAGAGCGTTCAACAGTGGCCTCGACAATGCGGGCAAAACCACGATTGTGAAGCGCGTCATGAATGAAGATGTGACCACTGTCAGCCCTACTTTCGGCTTTATCATCAAAACGGTTGATTTTCAAGGGTTGCATATCCGTCCTTGACAAATCGCTTTGGCGGCTGACAGCATAGTAGCTACAAGCTGAACATCTGTCTGTATCCTAGTCTCAAAGAAGACAGAATTGAGCTTACTCACTGACACTTTCCATGGAGGGGATGTGGGGGGACAGAAAACACTCAGGTCTTATTGGAGGAATTACTTTGAGAAGACTGACGCACTGATCTGGGTTGTGGATGCCACTGACCGTCTACGACTTGATGACTGTCGAGAAGAGTTGTCTGGCCTACTGCTTGAAGAAGTAAGAGCCGAATCTGTCAAGGCAACAGGCGTGCTGATGGGGTTTCCAAGAGATTGATGGGAGCAAGTCTACTAGTCTTCTCCAACAAGACAGATGTTGATGGATGTATGAGTGATGATGAGATCCGACAGGTATGCCTGCTTTGATATCATTGGGAAGCGATGTCATTGACGTGTGTAAAAGGGTTTGAAGCTCGACGCCATACGCACCCACAAATGGGTCATCTTTCGATGCAGTGCAATAACGGGTCACAATCTGCAAGGGGGGTTTGAATGGATCGTGCAAGACGCGCGTGATAGATACTTCCTCTATTGATACTCAAAACACAGGGGTGGAACAAATGGCAAAGTGTCTCTTGGATCGACAGAGGACCAGATCCCAATTGACATCGGATAGGCCCTCTGGGGGCTCTATATCTAGACGCCGGCGATTTCGAGGCTCAACAAAAGCATAGAAGAGGGACATGTTTCAGTTGTTACAACTTGCAGCGTACTGAAACCAGAAGCACTGAATAACACAAGAAGCGGATGTACAAACCAGTTTCTTCCTAAGAACATGAGTTCGGATTAGCATGGTCACCATATAATTGGTGAAGCCTTGAAAGACAGTTTGAATGACAGTTTGGGGCCATTTCAAGACCGCAAGCTCGGCTGGTGCGCCGGTGAAGCCCTAGTTAGACGAGAATTGACACGAGTAAAAGTCAATTGATAGACGCGACCCGCAGGACAAACAATGACCCGCATGCAGATGTGACCTATTATTGGTCGCCTTGATCAGTCCGCCATTTTGTCGACGCGCACCACAATTGGATGATTTAATTGCAGGTGTCGCTGATGAGGTACTTTGCAAACACCGGTCCTCTCGACTCCCATCTTGTAGTGTCAACCGGCGAATTGCCTTGCCCAACATGAACGCGTCCAATGATGATGCCGAGTCTGTTGATGCTTTTCTGGAAAGGATCGCAAGTTTGAAAGACAAACGAGACAGAGAGGACGAGGAACGCACAAAGAAATTAGAAGACGAAATACTCCAAGGTCGGCGCGAGAGGCAGGCCAGACGAGCTGGTAAGTGTTTTTCGCCGGATGTTCAGCTTGCGAATGGAGCAATACTGACAAAACACTACTCGAAATAGAGCGTGCGAGGTCATTGTCCCCGTCCAAGAATTCACAGCCTGCTACCTCTCCATCTTCTTTGAATCCACTGTGTTTTGGGTCAAGTCCAGACCACGCTGCTCAGCCCCCAATCAATTTGTCGCCTTCTCCTCAACCTCATACCATGGAGCACGCCTCTCAATCTGAAGGCACGAAGGCTTCCGCTCAAGAAGATCCTCCGAGGCCTCTTTCACCTTCTCCTACGAAGTCCTCTGCAACCCCGAGCACCAACACTGCACTTTTCTCGCGCTCCAGCACTCTCTCGTGGCAGCAACGACCTTCTTCAAGAGATTCAAATACTCCTCGGAGTCGTCCTCTTTCGCGGCACCCAGATGAGGTGACTTCAGCAGGTGCAGGTGGAGTCGGTGAGGAACGTACAAGAGAGCAGATTGCCCAGTCGCTCAGCTTAAAAGACCCATCTTGGTTTCGACAAACTGCAGATCGAGGAGCAAGCTCATCTGCCTACAGAAAGAGTAGGGAAGAGAGTCAGGCGGATCTTGCGCAAAGCTCTCGTCAATTACCTGGCATGTCTCGGGTTTCGAGTATTGAGCCCGAAAAGATGCCACTTTCATCGTACACCATAGACAGATCCAGGTCCCCGTCACAGGCCAGCTCAGCACCAGATACAAGTAGCTGGGGCAATCGTTTCTCCAGTATGTCTTCTCAATCCACAATGGGAGGTCCCAAATCGCCACTACCTACGAAAAGCTCCCAAAGGTTTGGCCCTCCAGCAGAAAGCCTTGACACCGACCATCCCAGTAGCCAACGTGCTAGCACGTCCTCGATACAGGGCCACTCATCGCGCGAAAGACCAAGTTCGCCAACAAAAGGGCTCGGGGGTTTCGTGCAGAGTGCTATGATGAAGCGCTCAGACAGCGTCAACAAACGGTGGAGCGCTCAAGCGGCTCCTGGGCTGAGCAGGGGCAACTCCGTCGCAAGCTATCGTGGAGGCATTGGACATTTAGGCCCCATCATTGGAGGCGCAGGAAGCCCTCCACGAGAGACCAACACGTCGTCTCGTGTCCCAACATCCTCTCCTTCAGCAAAATCGAGGCCAAGTTCAAGTCATAGCACGTCGACAGTGTTACATCATGCGGAATCCACAACTCATTCTTCGCTTCCCCCCATCTTCTCCGACGAACCTGCTCCCACATACATCTTTCCGAGTCTTTCCAAGGATACTCCTGCGTATGAAAACAGCTCAAAAGTGCCGGACCCAAAACCAAGGTCCCTTGTTCTGAAATCCCCCGTTCTGAAATCCCCCAGTACGTTGCCTATAAGTCCCACGAGAACAATGGATCCAAAGCGGTGGAGTCCTACCAAAGCTAGCTGGCTTGAAAGTGCTTTAGCAAGGCCGGAGTCTCCTAAGATCACATCTCCGAAGCCCCAAACCCCGAGCTGGATGGCAGACTTACAAAAATCGAACTTGTCTAAGGAGGATTCCGAACCTGTCAAAGGGTCTGCGTCGAGTTTTACTGTGGTGAGCCCTACGGGGCTCATGAGGTCGCCGCCGCCACCTGGGGGCCACGCACGACCGTTGAGTACTGGCGGACTGCCCGAGGGTTTTAGTTCTGGTCTGACGGGGAGAATGTCCCCAGAAAAAGCGTTGGAGTCAAACGTGGAGGAGAATCAATCACCACAACGTAGCTTATCCAAGGAGGCAGTTCACCTGTCGATATCACCTACCAAACCCTCATCCGATCATCCAGCATCTTCTGGGGCGAAAGTCGTTGCCAAGATCCTGGAGACCAACGAGATTCCCACGCCTACACCAACACCTGATAGCAAAAGCCCACCTCCTTCGAAACCGAAGCCCCATACCGCTCCGAAAACGGACTTCCGGGCAAATCTGAGACCACGACAGAACGCCTCCGAGGAGAGCTCTTCAATGGAACCTGAGTTCAAAAACGTATTTGGTAAGCTTAAGCGGACAAACACCAAAAACTATGTGGCTCCCGATGAGCTGAAGGATAACATCTTGAGGGGCAAGGCAGCGCTCAGCCTGACAGGCGGTCCGCAGAAAACCAAGAGAGTTGACGGGTTCAAGGAAAGCATTCTCAAGAAAAAGGAATCGATGAAACCTGAAGCAGCTCTTCCCAGAAAGAATGTGACTCAGGCTGCTGGAACCGATATAGCATTGCAAAAGTCGACATCTCTTCCAGAAGCATTAGCGAAGAGAATTACTCTGAACAAACGCACAAACTCCTCTACGGCATCACCGGCAGACACTGAGCCGGAGCTTACTCTTGGCAATTCGCGTTCAGTTCCTCCGACAGCAGTGGCGAGAAAGGTGCCCCCGCTTGATGACCGGTTCCCACCTAGCAACGAGGCGGCTCGATCACCAGAAGCAGTAAGTGGATCAAATACAGATCTTCGTAACTCCCAGTCAGACGAACAAAAACCTTCTAATATTGTGCAACCATTTGCGAACGGTAAGGCTCGGGCGACAACCACACAGGAGCAAGCCGATACGCCCGTTCCTTTGGGAAAGCCGCCATCTACGGCTTCGAAGATGACAAAGCAAAGCCGGGAGAACAGCAACTTAGCTGGTCGCCTCAATCCTAATCTAGCAAGTATCATCTCACAAGGCCCAACATCCGCTACAAGCAGTAGAAACGCTTCTAGTGATGATTTATCTTCTACAAGAAACATTGGATCACGTTCGACCAACCAGGAGAAGGAGGAGTCATCTTCTGGCCCACTCACCCACATGACAAAAGTAAGAGCCAGGGGCCCTAAAAGAAGGCTCCCGAGAGCAGCCGCTATTCCTGATGATCTGGATTGTCTACCTTGCAAGTCAAACCAGAGACCTACGGTCGAGGAAACGTCCCAGGAGACATACCCGCAAAGGGCGCTCAATGATTCCGTGGCTCAAGACCCTGCATACAATTCAGGCAAGACTCGAAAACCAAGCTTCGCTACGCGATCGCTTGCAAATGTCATCAATAACGACGAGAGGTTCATGCAGCCAAGTGCGGCAAAGAAGAAGCCTATGCCGCCTGACTCCGTGCACCAACTTAACCATCAGACTGAAGTGGACCGATCGTCAATTGCTAAATTCAAGGAGAAGACGAAACCAGTTGTAGCGGGAAAGTCGCCGATATTGAGAAATGTCTCCTCGCCTCCTCCTAGCACAAGCGTTGCGATCGCTGCAAACTCTGACAAGAAGCCCGTGCCATCACGGGAAGAGATAACGGGACGTGCTAAGACAGACAGCCTAAATTATCAAGAAGGAATAGGCAAAACAATTACAGGCATATCTCAGCCTATAGAAGTGAGGCAGCCTAAAGATTCCGCTTCCACAACCTTCGCCTCAAAGTCTGCGGCAAGCTTACAACGAGATTTACCTGACCCAAAGTCACACTCTGAGGGTAACGCTACACCAGTATCTGTTCGTAAGCCAATGCTTAGCGGGCTGGGGTTGAAGCTTGAATCTGGGAGAGTTCAGCCTCCAAGTACTCAATTGACCCCTCCTCCTGAAAATAAATCCACTGATGCATTGAAACCCTGGAAAACTGCGATCCATGCTCAAGGCAAGGAAGCTTCCAAGATCCCAGACTCAGCCACGGTTCAAGAACGAGGTTTCCCCATTGCTGACCTGCTGACAGACTTCTTCGACGAGAAGCCCAAGATCACAGACAAAGTAGAGGTCGATGCTCAAGCTATGATCCAGAATCGGACAAATGCCGATAGCAAGAGCAAAGTGTTAAAGACGCAAGTCTGGCAGATCGATGCAGATGGCAGGAAGGAAAGTCTTCCTCCTCAGCAGGAGCACATCCTTTTCGAAGATTGCATGTATTTATGCGTTCACTCGTTCGAGACATCTACTCGTACTGCAGCAATCGAGGTATATTTCTGGAGCGGAGATGGCGTTGGCGAAGCCGCCATAGAAGATGCACAGCTCTTTTGCCGCAGAGAAGCACGAGAAAACAATGCAAAACTCGAATTGCTGAGGCAAGGGAAAGAGCCTGCGAAATTCTTCCAGGCTCTAGGGGGAATTGTCATTACACGCCGTTCGAGAACTACTTCCCTGTATATGTTATGTGGGAGAAGACATCTAGGCCACGTCGCCTTCGATGAAGTTGATCTTGATGCTACTTGCTTGTGCTCTGGGTTTCCATACCTCATATCCGCCAAATTTGGAAAGCTTTATCTATGGAAAGGCAAAGGAAGCGGCGCAGACGAGGTCGGCTGTGCACGCTTGATTGGTATGGACCTCGGCCTGACTGGTGAGATTGAGGAAGTAGAAGAAGGTGAAGAATCTCCAAGCTTCCTCGAGTCACTCGGTGGTGCTATGAAACCGCAGACCTCGTCTGAACAGTGGAGTCTAAGGGCAAGATCTAACCACTACGCATGTCGACTCTTCCGCGTGGAGTTGGAGCAGAGCAAGGGCATGTCAGGGTTCTGGACACGCCGTGGCTCATCTCCGGCAAAAGCATCTAAGGCCAGTGTACAGGAAGTAAATCCATTTTGTCAAAGAGACCTGGACAGTCGCTGCATCCTTGTTCTCGATGCCTACTTCAACATTTTTGTGTAAGCTCACACGAACTCTGGTCTTCGAGGGGAAGCTAACAATTATCAGGTATGTTGGTGCTGAAGCGGGCTCTAAATCATCAGAATTCGTTACGGCCTTGATGTTTGCACAGGAGTATGGAATTCTAGCGGCTTCACTAGAAGACCGACCTTCCATACCAGCCTGCAAAATTACCTTTTATGGTGCTCCACCCGATTTCACTGCCGCCTTTAGGAAGTGGGAACGTCCCGTTGGTCTCGTTAGCCAACAACAGAAACACTGTCAAGTGGTCGCGCTCAATGACGCCCTTGAAGCCATGAGCAGCAGGACAATGCAGGTGTGATGAATATGTGTAGGCCTATTTCGACGGTACATATCCTGCATGAACTTCTTTCGGGTATTCTTCTTGTACATCAGTAGGGAAGGATATGTGGCATTGATAAGGGGGTTCCTGGCTAGCAAAAGTACGGGCCAGGGAAGGGCGTCTATCTATTAGCCGCGTTCGGCAACCAAGCGTGTTTAGATGGTTTCCGGGAATCGAATAAGTCGGAGACCTTGTTTCATCAACAAAATGTATGAAGGGACGAGACAACATCAACTGCTACACAACATTCAATAACGGTGATCGCTCAGGTGTTAGCGTCATCGAGTCCTTGGCATAAAGCAGGCAGTGAGGACCAGCCTAGTACTTACTCCTAGTTTTTCTCAAGCATGCAGTACTTGCAACATCCAGACCCACTTCCTGATTGACAAGACTGTCCATACAATTGTTCTATACTTGAAGTATTTGGAAACTTGCTCGAGCCGGTATGGACCCCAAGGTGTCTGCCGAGCTCGCCAAACTTGATCCGAGCATACCCTTCCGCGCCTCGACATCTCATTTGCATCACACCTGGGCTAAAACATTCTACTCGCGACCGGAGCTTTACATCCAGCCCGAATCGGTAGCAGAAATTCAAAAGGCTGTCACGCTTGCTAGAAGATGTCGTCGCCGGCTCGTCGTCGCTGGCTGTGCCCATTCACCATCGGATCTCACATGCACGTCATCTTGGCTGATGAACTTGGACAACTGCAATCGTATTCTATCATCAAATCGAGAAAGCGGTGTGGTTACCTTCGAAAGTGGCATCAGTCTTCATGATCTGGGGATAGAACTGGGAAAGATTGGACTGTCGCCACCCAATCTTGGAAGCATTGATAATCAATCAATTGCCGGAGCAATTTCGACTGGTACTCATGGCAGCTCGCTCAAACATGGTCTTCTGTCACAGTCAATCAGCTCCTTATCGTTAGTCCTAGCCAATGGACACCTTGTACACTGTAGCGCAACATCCAATCCCTCACTTTTTCGTGCAGCCTTAGTATCTCTTGGTGCCATTGGTATCATTGCGGAAATCACATTTAAAGCAGATCCAGATTTCAACATCTCTTGGGAGCAGTCACTGCATACGCTGTCCGAAGCTCTGGAGACTTGGGACACCACCCTTTGGACATCCGCCGAATATTCTAGAGTCTGGTGGATGCCATATATGGAGAGAGCTGTCTTTTGGCGAGCGCACCGGTCTAACGAACCTTTACGTCCTCCACAGAAGACCTACTACGGCGGCAAGCTAGGCTTTTATACCTATCACAATCTCCTATTACTGGCACACTATGTCCCACGAATTCTACCTTGGGTCGAATGGTTTGTCTTCGGCATGCAGTACGGATTCAAGCCGGGAAACGTCACCGCCACAGCCGTCCAACCTGCTCGGCAGGGGCTCCTTATGGATTGTCTGTACTCGCAGTTTGTAAACGAATGGGCCCTGCCCCTAGAGAAAGGTCCCGAAGCTATCACTCGGCTCAGTGCCTGGATCAATGGTGACCACACAACAGCACGAATACCTTTTCCGTCAAAAGGTGTCTGGGTCCACTGTCCTATAGAAGTGCGTATTTCTGATACAACGACGAGCAGAAACGCATCCGGCGCACGGCCTTTTCTCGACCCGACTTGTGCCCATGGACCAACCTTGTATCTCAATGCGACACTCTACCGACCATACGGCAAGGATCCACCGTGTAGAGCAAAATACTACGAGGCCTTCGAATGGCTGATGCGAGATCTGGGAGGCAGGCCTCATTGGGCCAAAAATTTCACAGAAGATACTAGCAAGGAAATTGCCAAGATGTATGGCGAGGATATAAGAGAGTGGTTGAAGGTCCGAAACGAGTCTGACCCTGATGAAATGTTCATCGGAGAATGGCATAGACGCAATCTGCCAATAGGCCCACCAGGTGACAGCTCCATGGCTGAGCGTGAGCGAGAGCGCAAACCCTTCGGCGAAGGAGACGCACTGGAGTGGGTTGGCCAGAGAGCTGTGCCTGTGCAAGTCAAGGAGGCGCGAGAGAAAGACAGTTCTCGTGGTTCAAGCCCGAGTCCTCCGATGACGGCTACGAGCGAGGAGAGCTTCGACTATTTGGCTAAGGGGGAGGCTAGCATGTATGCGTCAAGAGCATGGGAGCATGATTCTTCGTGAGCAAAGGGGTTTGCGGACTGCTCGACGCCACTCGGCTCATCATAGATTTTGTTACTACAACACTTCTGCTTACAGATCCTACTCTGCCGCTCAATGTATCACAGATAAAGTGCCTCCTAACTGCCGCTTTACTTGTCAGAAGATTCAGAAGATTTAGAAGATTCAGAAGATTCAGAAGATTCAGAAGATTCAGAAGATTCAGAAGATTCAGAAGATTCAGAAGATTCAGAAGAAGCTGAGGACGCCGGCTGAGCTCTCTCCCCAAAGCAGCAACTCTACCTTCTTCATGCAGTCGGGTACCAGAAGCATCCCCCCCTACTTCCACTAGCGCGAGATGACAACGCTTAACCCTGTGTAAAATAAAAGATAATTGATTGCTAGGTTATAAGTAATTACGCACTCTTAAGTATTGATCCTTAGATCAAGATCTTATATTAAGATCTTATATTAAGTAATATTATATATTAGCTTAAGAATAAAGCTTATCTAACTTTAATATTATATTCTTTTCTATTTAAATTTAAGTATTATTATAAAGAGATAGATTATAATATTTTATAATAATATATTAATAATAATAATAATAAATTCTTATTATCTAATATCATATTAAAGTTAGTCAATACAGATCTACTTAATTTAGACATTATATTATCTTTTCATCTAATATTTATCTTACTATTAAAGAATGTTTTAGATGAAATCTTTTGATTCTCATACTTCTCACATGTTTTGTATTACGACCCTATTTCTGCGCTATCTGTGTGAGCTGCGGTAGCGCTAGACCCAATGAAGTGCTAAAGCTTTGAAAGTGCTTATCTATATAAGCTGCGGTAGCGCTAGATTCAATGAGATGTTAAGACTTTAAAAGTGCTCTGATAATGCTGATATCTTGTGTTAAGACTTATTTTTATATTAAGATACAGCCGCATTTAATCTTAGAGCTTAAGTAAAGACTTAACGCGATTACACTTTTTCTTATTTCTATTTTTCGCTCTCACTTAGATTAATATTAATAACTCAATTATCACACAATTATATTTAGTTTAATTAAGCTATTTCTAACTATTTAGCTATCTCAGTAATAGCGCCTGTTATTTATTATAATATTTAGTGAACACATGTTAAAGCCGGGAATTAAAGAGATGAAAAAGATATAGAGAAGATAAAGTAGTAAAGTATTGATAATAAGATGGAACTGAGCGTAAAGTAATTATCTAGAATGAATTAATAAAAGAGTCTTATATTCTTTCATAATTTCTAAACTTATTAACTAATAAACAGTTATATAATAAAGCTTATAGAAATATTTATCTCTCTTTTTATTATACAGAATAATAAAGATAATGAGATTAATATCTTTTTATATAATAGAGTTATCCCCTGTGTCACTGAAATGGCTGTATTTCCTCTTTGAGCGTAATAACATGACAAAATTCTGCTGTAGTCTTGGCAAAAGAAACATCAAAATTAAAAATACAAAAATAGCTTAAATCAGTTATAGCAGGCTGAGTATTCTAGCTA
>JAABUK010004333.1_pt1 | contig 23189 bp, 31 predicted proteins | sample 5559141 | NCBI WGS metagenome assembly JAABUK01 (sample SAMN10711869, study PRJNA513367) | rock metagenome | isolation source: Antarctica rocks | place: Antarctica: Victoria Land, Pudding Butte nord | collected 2016-01-03
CAGAAATTGGAGCCTGGCCAGACATAGCACCACCCCGCTCTGCTCCTTTCTCCCGCATGCAAGTATGGGACAGCACAGGCAGCGGCTTTGTACAATACGATGCTGCTACATCGTCAGAAGTCACCATGGGGCATGTTGCAGAGAATGGAGTCATTCAGTATGCACTCATGCAGAGGCTTCGGCCAAACGTACATAACATGTGGCCAGTAAGTGTGAACATTGACAACTATTACTCATCAGCAAGCTTAATACAGCACAGTCTCTTGCTGCTGCAGAAACCTAGCGTAAACATTAACAGCTGCATTGTAAGCAGACAGCAGGCAAATGCTGCATTCATCTGATGTGCAGGCAACGGTCAAAGCTCTAGAGCTGCCGCCTTTCTCACCTAGTCAACAGTCAGGTCAGTCAGCCTCCTCTGAATGCTATTGATCAGGCTTGCCTGATCTGCCGTGTAAGCTGCAACAGAGACTGACATTACATGGGCACATCTGCTGTGTCTGATCATGTGGATGTCACATGCCTGTATCTGCTGGTGCAAGGGCGCCTTTACGGCTTTGGAGTGCCGATAGCATACATGAGATGAAGTCAATTGCATTCAAGTTGGTACACGCATAACATCATCCTGACGCATCGAAACAAAGGTTATGTACTGCAGGGACTATGCAAAGCAGCAACGCTTTTGCTAGCCTGCAGCTGGAAGGCGGTTCCACCATCAAAGCCAAATTGGTAGTAGGCTCAGACGGCGGCAACTCAAAAGTACGCCAAATGGCACAGCTCAGAACAGTCTCTTGGAGCTACAAACAGAGAGGCCTGGTTGCCACGGTGGCCACAGCTACCCCCAATACCTCAGCTCTACAGGTCTTTCTGCCCAATGGGCCGCTGGCTTTGTTACCTGTCAGAGATGGGTTTAGTAACATTGTGTGGTCAACTACACCTGCCCAAGCAGCTGAGCTGGAGGCCATGACACCCACTGACTTTGTTAATGCAGTCAACATGGTGGGCACAACTGACATATTCAGTGCAGCTGCAAGTTGTGCACCATCCCTGATCATATGACTGACATCATCTCATGCATGTACCCAAGGTGCCAATGCATATATACTAAGCTGCCAATGCATACATCACACTCATGTTGTTTCGCATCTGGTCATCTTGTTAGAGGAAATAGACAGGTGTAGCATTTGTGCTCAGCGTGCACAAATGCTAGCTTGTTTTGTCTTTTTGAGACCCAGCGCATACCCAATTTCAAGCCTCAAGCTGACTAGGCTTTTAGCAGGTCTGACACATGCACAGCCTCAAGCTTGTTGGCAGTTGCTTATCCTACTTGCAGGCACTGTCAGGAGGGCCAAGGCCATCTTCTGTGTTGGGAGGTATAACAGGTGCAAGGGCATCTTCTGCGCAGTTTGAAGACCCACCACTGGTGACAAAAGCTGTCGGACAGCCTCCAAAGTCTTTTCCTTTGGTCCTGTGTCACGCTGGCAGGTATACTTGCAGCATCGCACCTTGGATGTGTCTGTAAGCGTGGCTTTTGCTCTGCTGCATGACTGAGCATGGGGTAGTTGTTGGGTTGCTTGCCAGGTATTGTCTTCGTACAAGCCTCTGCTTGCAAGGACTTGCAGCGTGAAGACATGGACCAAATATGTGATGCTTTCATGCTCAGATAGATGGCATACTCTGGCATGTTGTCTTTCCGCAGACACTTGGCATTAGCAAATGCTTGACTGTCAACTCTGCAGGTATGTGCGACCACGGCTGGCTTTGATTGGTGATGCTGCGCACACAGTGCACCCCTTAGCAGGGCAAGGGGTCAACCTAGGCTTTGGCGACGTCAAAGCACTAGTGGATGCTATCGCGCATGCCACAGAGACTGGCATGGACATTGGCAGCATGACTCTTCTGGAGGTAGTGTGATACAACTCCTCCCCTGCTTTTTGCCTATTCTCCCCTCATGTCATCACAGATGTCCCGACAGGCCTGCGTGGAATATTTATGTGTCTGCTGACATGAGTGACTACTGTCTTGTTTAGCATCCAGCACATCCTTTCTTGACATGAAGAGTCCAGGTTTTAAGTAGTGTGTGATCACTAGATTTCTGACACTGCACATGGACTACAGGAGGAATATGAGCGACCACGTCAGCAGGCAAACATAAGCATGACAGCAGCCCTGGATGGTTTGAAACGTGTCTTTGAGCCTCAAACAGGGCTGACAGCAAGAATTCGCAGCATTGGCCTGGGCCTGCTGAATGATGTGCCATTTGCAAAAGACAAAATCATGCAATACGCTATGGGAAGGTAATTATGCTAGTTTCATTTTGGAGCTTTTAGGTTCATTCACACAGTTGGCACATGTTACCAAAAGTAGAGTAGCTTTGGTGATTTGCATCACATTTGGCCAGACATGATAAGCTGCTTATGACATCCTGTGTGGAGCAAAGACAGATCCATTGCATTTTACACACTGTGTGTAACACTGTGACAGACAGCTTTATCTTTTGAGGACTGTACATTGAACCACATGGCTCCTGTGTGTACTGTGAACGCATGTCCTTTGTCGCTTAAGTTCAGCTGTCTTGCCAATGGTCAATCAGTGACTGATGACCCCGAGTGGCTGTGACCTTAAATGAGCAAAATCAATTGACGAGTCCATCTCATCATCCACTTCACCTACCACGGCTCTGCATGTCACAAATTGCATGATCAACATTCACGCTTATAAGCAGGACATTCTTTGCATCATTAGCCTGGTATCAAAAGCAATCACAGACTTACATGTTGTCCCCCCTGATAACATACAAACCGAGGGCCAGTTTTTCAACCCCTGCCTGCATTAGATGGAGTCTCAGCACACAATAGCAGGGATCTGTGGAAGACTTATAAAAAGCCAAGGTGCACCTTAGTTGAGTATACCCGCTCATGGCACTCATCCAGTATCAAGTTTGTCGCCTGATCATAGCCCTTTAACAGACCCTGAACATCATGAACCTTGGTTGAAGCTGCATGCAGTCGCAGTTCACAGATCCAAAATGGCTGACACTGATCACGCTTTTCCTGAGACAAAGCTGCCTTGCTTACCACGATCTGCCGCCCGTCGCTTGTAATCACGGAGATCGTAGCTGCAGGAAAGTGACAGATGAGCAAGGCAACAGTGCGTCTACGGCAAGGACTCTTTGTAGGTGAGCATACGTATCTTCGCACTTACTGTTAACCATGTCAGCCAGACCGGTCTCTCCGCCAGACATCACAACTTGCAACAGCAAGTGCTTTGACGCCCACGATAGGCCAAGCTTGCAAGTGTTTGAAGAGAGATGCGCTTTCACCTGAGCTGCGTCATAACGCAACTTGCCAACTTTGCGGGAGCTCGGCACACACGACGAGCAGGTGGCCGGCAGCTTTGAAAGAAATCACAACAACACTGCCTAAAACAGACTGGATGCGCAATTGTGAGCCAAGTGCGAATTCTTTGTAGCCTTCGAGCGTTACCGTGCTCCGGTTGCCCTAAAATTGGCAAAAAAGGGTTTTACATCACCAGTACCAGCTGCTGTCAGCAGACAAAACCTTCAGGTTGCGGCTGCAGTCATATTCCTGGAGGCTCGCCAGGGCCGGAGACATCAGGTATGAAGCTAAAATGCTGGCGATTTGATGTTGCTGCACCCTGCGCGTGTTTCTGTGCGTGTCAGCTGCAAGCAGCTATAGCTTGCCACCCAAGGATGCTTTCTCAAAATCTTTGAGACCGGATCTTTGAAATGTCGACACTAGCGAGACTGAGGGTTGTTATGCTGCTTACTGATCTGCTTGATGCCCTACCTCAGTCTTTCCTCCGTGCGAGATGCCTTTCTCAGCTGGCTTGCTCGCCCCTTTACCAATATCACTGAGAAAATTGACAGCAGGAATCTGTCTGCTTGTCTTGTGCACGTATGTGTAGGAGACTTTCGGGCGCGCAACACTCGTTTGAACCACAGTACTCGTCATGTCACCTTTGGTTTCTGTACGTCTCACACTCGGCCATTTGTAGGTACCAGCGTTGCGGCGGCGCTTTCCAGGCTCCGAGCAATAGTTGGCCCCGACAGGTGACATTACTTGTTCTCCGTGCCTTTTGACCTCATGCCTTCGTGTAATCAGCGGGAGTGATGACCAACCGATTTTCCAACACTTGAACTGATCAACGATGCCGACAAACATCACTGCGTTCTTTCTGACCCGCTTTGCACATCTATAGTGCCTGACATGCCTTTGCCTGTATCAGCTGTCGGATGATGAGCATTCGAAATCAATCTTAGGACACCTTCAGAAGCAGGCGCCCTAATCAAGTGCCTGTTTGTGAGAGCAAAAGTTTCCCTGACGATAGCTGCCAAGTGCATTATACAGCAAATGCATTCACAAAAGGCTGTTCCAATGATGCTAAAACAAATACTTTCGTTCTACCAAGTAGCTGCAATATGCTGTGTGGAAACAAATTTGGAGACCTGAACTGAGGAACAGTCTTGCATGAAGCACTACTCACCTTTCTACAATTTCTTTGCACACATTCTTGAATCAGTTTATTTGGCCATGCAGGAGAAGTGATCGGTCACCAGGATGTCAGGCCACTGGGTTCAAGTTGACAAGCGTCCAGGAGCATATGCCATTGTATCATTATGCAAGGAGCCAGCCAACACCTTGGACTACAAGCTCTGGCAGCAGCTTGCCGACACTGTTCAGCAGCTAGAGCAGGACTCCTCTGTAAGAGGCATCATCATTGCTTCTGGCCTCAAGAGAGACATCTTCTCTGCTGGCAATGACATCCTGGGCCTGTACGCACCAAAGACCACCAAAGACGCCTACAGAAAATTCTGGGTGACGCAAAATCAGTTCCTGGCTCGTCTGTACAGATCGCCTCTTGTGACCATTGCAGCAATCAGAGGAGCATGCCCAGCTGGCGGCTGCGCCATCTCTTTGTGCTGTGACTACCGCATCATGACTGAACAAGGTCACATCGGCCTGAATGAAGTAGCGTTGGGCATTTCTGTGCCTGCCAAGTGGGCAGGGTTGATGCAGAACACCATTGGTCAAGGCAAAGCTGAGCAGATGTTGCAGTTTGCCAAGTTGGCGTCTCCTCAAGAAGCACTGCAGATTGGCTTGATTGACCAGGTTGTAACAAAGGCTGACCTGCTTAGCACAGCTGAAGCGGCCATGCAGCAGTTCCTCAAGGCTGCACCATTTGATGCTGGGCGCCAGGTGACTAAAAATCATCTGCGTGAGCAGTTTTCTTTGGACTGGGAGGCGTACTGTGTGCCTGAGGTGGATGGTGCCTGGGAGCAGCTCTCTCAAGACTCAACTGTCAAGGCCATCGCAGGGGTCCTGGAGGGTTTAGCTAAAAGGAAGAAGTCGAAACTGTAGTGTATGATCATCTTGTCACAGCTGTTTGGTACTGTGTGGTGTACAACAATGCCTTTAGCCATGTCTTGCTAAATGTTGCACAGAAGGCTTCCTATCCCTTGTTTTGTAACATTTGTTTGGTTTGATAGTTCTGCATTACATGTGAAACATTGAGTTCAACTTATGAGGCCTATTTGAACATGTATATCAGCCCTGGACAGCAGTGTTAACCCTTGAGGTTTTACAGCCATCATTTTGCAGCAATGCACTTCCCAGTAGTAACATCCTACACAATGATTGTCTTGTCCTGTAGAACGCCGCTGTTATCTATTGTTCACGCTGAGCCAAAGCTGTAAGAGCACGATCATGCATATTTGGAAAGCAGTTAGCTGCAAAAGCTTACAACGCCCTACTGGCAACATGAGTGCGTGGCAAAGCACGCCAGCAGCCTAAGTCACCTGTCAACTCACACAAAAAATGCTTCTGTACGGGATAACCAGCCTTTTGTAAGCCGTGTCACTGTCTTTGTGCAAGATCTTTGCTGACTGTACATGATGAAGCCTGTGATACATGCAGTCTGCTGCAGATGCATTTCGTGCAGCAACAGCATGTGTCTATCAGCATTTTGAATTTGACGGGTACAGCCATGTTACAGCACGAGCTGGGGCAACAGTTTACTTGAAACAAATGGCTATTGCTCCAAGCACAGCATTCAATACAAACAAGCCGACAGCTTCTGGTCGCCATCCTGCTGGGAATGGCGCATATCTTACAGTAAGCCAGGCTACCTGCAATCATCACAACATGCACCTGTCAGAAGCAAAGACTACTCACATTTCAGGTCTTGAAATACACTGCAGCAACCAGGACTACTGTACGTATGACCAATAGCAGCCATTCATTCAAGCCACACGCCATCGGCAGAAACTGCAACAGCAGCAGCTTGCTGACGGGTTGAGACTGCGTACCAGACCACCAACTACAAGCCCAAGAACGGTCGCCCCGAGTGCACCCCAAACAGGGCTGTTTCCCCAGTAAGGCCCTTCTGGATTGCGTTTTCGTCGCTTGTCAAACAGGCGGTAGGTACAGAAGCAGATAGCAGCACCTAAGGGGAGCGTGGGATCGCTGGATGCTGACTGCCAAGCAGACCTGCAATTCCACACAGATCACACACTGCTTCTTATTCATTTTTCCTGCTGTGATTCTTGAACACAATTCCATTCTATGATGCACTCAAACCCTCATAAAGATGCAGAACTGCAGCATTTCAGCTGCAGTGTATAACATATGACCATTCAAACCGCCTGACAGTGTATATACATAACAGCTGCCACACACAATGTGACTAGGCATGTGCCGTGACAGTAAGTATGGGAGGTAGCATGCTCACCAGATGCCCAAAGCTAAGAAGATGGATCCATCATTGACAATGGTGGGACCTGCCACAGAGGGTTCCAGCAAATCCCGAAACTTCTGCCACAGATTCTTCTTCTGCAACAATGGGCAGCATAAAGTAATGATCACGCCTAGACTAGAAATCTCGTGCTAAAGCAATTTATGAGAAGTCCATCAAAATCCATCTGGAGCTACATCATCAAGTATTGCAATGCCATTGAGCCAACTTGCTTTGCTGGGTGTATGTATGATGTACTGGGACAGGTGCCTGTTTTAGCAAACGCATGAGCAGCAGCTTCGTTTTATGTCACAGCATAATGTATGTGCAGAGAGGCCATGATCTGGCCATGCAGTTGGCAGGGCCCACATGAAAAGTAACAGCATGCATGACTGGTGTGTGCATCACTGTATGACCAAGAATGCAGGCTCACTGTTGGGTCTCCTTCCACATCTGAGCGTCTGCCTGACTTGGGGGGCTTGAAGCCATACTTATGCCGGACCTTCATCTTCTGCTTTAGAATCGCGTCAAAAGCCATTTCAATGGCTTCCCTACTCCTGCCATGGGCCTTGAACTCCTGCAGATGCCCACAAATGTGCTTCGTGCGATCAGCTGTGCAACAATAGTGAAAGTGTTCACGATGAGAGAATGCTGCATGATAGTGCGTTGTAATCTGACAGCCGAACCACAGGATGTGAATATAAGCTTGGTCATGAAATGTCTGTCGGATGTGTTTGCTTACCTCATACAAGTAGTTTCGTGCATCTTGAACCTCCTCAAATGTAGCTGCATGCTCCACACCCAACAGCCTGCATGAGCAAAGCATATCCGGTGAGTTATGCAAACATGCAGCATCGGGGAGCACATGCAAGTGACAATGTCAAATGATTGCGCAAAGGCCTGCAAATGCCGCTCAACGTTCCTAGGACAAGCTGGCTCACCGATAGGGGTCCTTTTCATTTGTCCGTGGAAAGACTTGCACGCTATAAGTTGGCTGCTCCGGCTCTTCTGGAGGTAGGTCTGCAGCGCCTAATTGGCCTGTTTCTGCTGCCAAAACTCGTCTTCTCCTCTTTCCATGTTGCACAGAGTGAAAAGGACAAGGCTTGCGTGTGCTTGGCTGCTGCCTGAGCAACACCGTGTCAAATCTTGACCTCATATTCAATTTAGAGGGCTTTATGTTCCTTCTGCAAGCGGATCAATAAGCCTTGGCTGCCAGCTCAATGTTGATTCGTTACCTCGCATCTCTGAACTTTCCGAAAGCAGCCTCAGGCCTGACACTACGTCTCGGAAGTAGATTAGAAGAAGGCAGGTGCTGACAAGGGGCATGGTGAAACGGAGCCATGCCCCTAAAGAGTCTGGCGCAGTGTGTACGCCAGTACAGGACAGAAAGCTAGCCGGGGGAGCGCGTTAGCCGCTGTAGCGTCAAGTATAACACCAGCGCAGTGGCCGCATTGATCGTTCCGCTGCTTTACAGTGACTGCTGCAGTGTCTACCGGTACAGCTAGATGACGATTTATTATTTTGCTAGATTTACTAAAAGGGCGTTTCGGATCCCCGTCACCCCATGCACGTGCACATGCAGTAACTTATGCACGTCATCAGTGAGTCTTTACAGCAGCAGATAAAGCCAACCCACAAGCAATGTGCATCATCATCATATCACATCACCATTCATGTCCACACAACAGGCAAAATCACAGAACACATCAAATATCACCGGACATGCAGGATGCAGCAAAGGAGTATCTAGAGACTGCCAGTTGCTGCATGTAGACTCATGCACTTTCGCCTAGGACCAATTGGCTCTGCAGCACTAAAATATACTAAGTTATCGGTTGATCACATCAGTCACTGCGTCAGCAGGTGAAGGCGTAGTGTGTCTCATGCCTATACTTCTCGTCTGGCCTCAACCCGACAGTCGGGAAAGCAGGCTGGTTGATTGCATTTGGGAACCCCTGCATGCGCACTAAGTCAATTGGCAACCTGCATCATTTTAGGATACGCATGATTTGCATGGCTAGAAGCATGCGCAGCAAGTGAGGCAAGCTGATTAGCAGGCTTTCAATAGCTCGTAACACAGTGGTGGTTGTGCATTCAGGAAAGCACATAATAACTGCATGTGTATGCATACTCCCAGATCTCTGCAGACCAACCTGTGTTTCCAAGCAGAACCCTGCATGCTTCTGATAAGCAAAGCCGTCTTTGCCTATTTGGTTGCCGTCAAGGAAGTTTCCTGAGTAGAATTGTACACCAGGGGTGGTGGTGGAGATTGTCATGATGCGACCCGACTGAGGATCTCGCACTTTGATGGCCTCCCTTGGGCTGCAGACACATGCTGTAAGTAATACATGTGTACACACTGTCAAATGCATCTTTGTACTGCTGTTACGCAACATTACAGAAGTAACTAGCGGCAATCACTTGCACAGAATGCAACACTTCCTTGTTCTGCTCCCAGCATTGCACACATCTCGCGTCGTCCCTTGCCACATTTGTGCAGCTGCGATCAACTTGTGAGCAGTGCACACACTCAATGTGAACCTCCGTACTAAGAACTCAGAATGTTACCTCCACATGTGGAAATTCACCCATAACAATGCTGTGCCTGTTGTTGACATTGAGCAAATTCTAGGTCTTTCAGTTAGGTATGGTCTCATGTATCGCAGCATGCTGACTTACATCTCAGATGCCACGCTTCCGGCCTTGGTTGAGAACTTGGCTTGCCTTCCCAAACCATGCAAGACCCAGTTGTGGTCATAGCCGCCAGGCGTCTCATCAATCTCCTTGCCAATGCGCTTCATCTCTGTGAAATCAAACGGAGTGCCCTTGACTGGGGTGATCTGGCCAGTGGGGATGCCATCCTCTGTTGTTGGGATGTAATGGTCCCTGGAAACAGCGCACAGATGTGTTCTACAGCAGTTTTGGGGCATGTTGGAGCATTTGCATAGCCAAAGAAATGCGCCATCATTGCATATCGACCAGCTGTTGACTACATCTTTGGTGTACAATGTGCACAAAGCAAGATCACTTGTCTGCAGTGAGTCAGCCATTGTGCATATTCAAACGATATCCAAACAATGCCTGGAAAGCTATTAGCATGGCCTGCACCCTTGACTACAACGGGATCTAAAACTGGCTGTAGACATTTGTAGGAGGCAGTGTTGACTTGGCTCACCCTCTGAGGTGAAGGTCATGGTTGAGTACATCCCCGCTGTCATGCCCTGCTAGGTTGAAGTAGGCATGTTGAGCCAAGTTGACCAGCGTCGCCTTGTCTGTTGTGGCTTCAATCAGCATCTTGAGGACTCCCTGCCTGGTCATGATGTAGGTGACCGACACCTTCAGAGTTCCTGGGTAGCCCTGTGGTGGCAGCCATACTAAGTCTGAGAAACAGCACTTGCAGCAACAGGTCGCATGCCTCACAGGTAACTCAGCTGCTGCTGATGCTACATGGTACACAGTACAGTGGGTCACTGATTTGATCACCACAGCAGCATTCCAATGTGGCCAATCCAATCCCACAGAGTTGCTTATGGTTGGAGGTGATGTTACAGCACCTCGATCTGTTGTGATTACTATTTGTTGCTGATCAACATTGCACAAAGACCTTGGTGAAGAAGTGCAAGCAAACAGCAGCAGTGCAGCATCAGCAGTGCTGGCCAAGTGCGTACCTCTTCACCATCAGGGCTTGTCCGCGTCAGCTGAACTGCATCACCGTCAGCATGATCTATCCTCTTGGCATCCCAAATGTGCTTGTCAAAGCCTTTGGTTCCGCCATGCAAGGCGTTCTTGCCATTGTTGGCAGCTAGCTTGTAGATTTGGCCATCCAGAGTAAAGCTTGCACCTTCAACTCTGTTAGCGCAGCGTCCCACAACCACGCCAAAGAATGGGCTGGAGCTTGCCTGAGGCCAGTCAGACGATGTGATCAGCATGCAGGCTAGCATGAACAGGCCTCTTGACTAGGAAGAGTACCACAGTTTACTTCAGTGACATGCCAGCCAGATACAAACATGTTTTGAAGACCATTTGAAGTCAGCTTGGTTTGCATAGACAAGCTTACTGTCAGTGACTTCATATCGTCGAAGCCAAGGACCACGTCCTGAATGCTGCCATCCGTCCCAGGCACTAGTAGACCTACACGGAAGCAGCGCCAGATATGAGTCCTGGTTCCGGCTGGTCTTTGCAGGATATAAGACAGTATTGTGGATGCGTACGTTGTATACAGCAACCAAGGGGCCGTATATGAGCCTCGGTGCCGTTGTCAGCTCTTAGGACAAACGTCTCCATTTCTTTTAAGTACCGAGCTTTGAGGATGTGCCTGCCAAGCGCAAAGGCAGCTGCTGCTGCAGCGATCAAAGCCCCGCCTACGATCTTTTTCCGTTTGCCGTCGGTATCGATTTCGTCACGCTCCACATGTGCGTGGTTTGCTTTGAGTTCAACCATGATGACAAATGGCCGCTGTGTAGGGAAGCCAGCGGCGCAGAATATCCTAAAACCCAGCAGCTCGTCTGACGATTGGCCTTAGTAAGCAGGACAGTGACTAATATGTGACTAATGCCGACGTAATCCCTTACTACGCCCACGTGCCAATGACTCACAGGTACAGCTCACAGGTACACCTTTCTGATTGTCGCATGGTAGACTCAACGACCGTACGAAGCGTATCTCAAGCCAGGAAGTCAAGGCCAGTCTTCAGCATTTCCTTGCCCAAGTTCGCTACGAGTGCTTGGGCGCTGTTTGTGCCTCAAACGGCCTCGTTCACCGTAGTGATCTGTGCATGTCCCAAGCTACAGCACAGTCCGCACAGGCAACATCTAGCTTGAGTGTTCAGTAGCTGGATGAAGCGGTGGGCCTTCGTATCCAAAGCGCTGCTGAAAAGGAGTTGTTCCTCGGAGGCTTCACGAGTGCAGCCGGTATCTGCCTCAGGAAAACCATTTTCTGAGGTCCCTACCAATCACATCCTCCCACGGGTTCAGGAATCACCTGCCTCGTGCACAAGAACCCACTATTCTTCCCAACAGGCAAGGCATTTTTCCGTGCACCATTCGGTGACGACTGCAGGTGGCTTAGTGTTTGTTGCTGTGTATGAAGCAGCGCACAACCTGGGGCACAAGGGCTAGGGGCTATGTCATTGGACTTAGCAGCTTCGGATTGGGTGGGGCTGCCACAGTTGGAGTGTTAGCAGCAATGCCCAACCGGATGCCCATTGTGGATCTGCCAGACTTTCTTCAGGGTGGCGTGTTGACAGCACTCTATGACAGGCTACCTACCGTGCACATGCTGAAAGGTGCTCAAGGCAAGCTTCAAGATAGTCCTGCGCAGCACTGCCTGCTTTGACCAAAACTTCTATGTAACACTAGCTTGCTCAGCGCAGGTCTTGCTAAAGAGCCCAGCACTGCCCTGATTGGTGCAAGTCATGCAGCTAAAGCTTTTCCACCACCTTCTGCCGCCCCTGCCCCTTTCCTCTTTGGTCCTCACTTCATTGCAGACGCTGCTGCCACAGCTGCCCCAGCTGTAGTCAACATCACAGTCAGCAGGGCTGGCGTACCGGTCCCTCAAGATCACAGCGGCACAGGCTTCATTTACAGCACCGACGGCTGCATACTGACCAACGCCCATGTAATTGCTGATGCCCTTCCCAGCTCAGATCTAGCAAATGGTTACAGCAGCAATTCAACCAGCTGCAGCAACAGCAGCAGAAGCAGTGAACCCAATATTGGTGGCAGCAAGGACAGCAGCAGCAGCAGACCCATCACGATTGCCTTGCAAGATGGACGCATTTTCCAGGGATCTGTGCTGATGTTTGACAGGTAATTGTCAGACACCAGAATCACGACCAACAGCTGGCACCACAAAGCAGGACATCACACCCACTATACATACTGATGCGCAGGATCTCTGACCTGGCCGTGATACAAATCACCAGTAGTCAGCCTTTGCCAACTGTAAAACTGGGTACATCCAAGGGCCTCAGGGCCGGAGAGTGGGTGCTAGCACTGGGCAGCCCTCTGCATCTCCAGAACAGCGTCACAGCTGGTATCATCAGCTGTGTAGATCGTAAGGTATTGGTTTTGCACCTGGCATTCACCTGTTTGCTCTGCACCAGGATCATCATCAACATGGAGGCATGTATGTTGCAGGCTGCAGACCTGGGTCTGCCAAGAGTGCGCACTGAGTACATACAGACTGATGCTGCCATCAATAAAGGCAACTCTGGAGGCCCGTTGGTGAATTTGCAAGGAGAGGTGGGGCCAAATTGCCAGGCTAAACTGCTGTGCATCACAAATCAGATGTGTGCTAGCTATATGCATGCCATGATGCCACCTGCTGTGCATGCAATATTGCATGCATGCACCATTTGCCATGTGCAGGATTTGTGTGCACATGTCTCAGAAGCATACATGACTTCTCGACGACAGAATGAGGGGTGTCTGACGTGTGTGCAGGTCATTGGCCTAGCATGCTTCAAGGCCCTAAGTGCAGACGGTGTCAGCTTTGCCATTCCCATAGACACCGCCAAGGACGTCATTGAACAGCTTCAACAAAGAGGCCGTGTGATCAGACCATTCATAGGCATCAAGATGCTGCAGCTGAATGAGCACAATGCAGCACAAATGAGACAGCAAGATGCAGATTTTCCTGCGATCACTCAGGGCATCCTTGTTCCTCATGTTGCAGCAGGGTCGCCTGCCTGCAAGTGTGGCATGAGGGAGGGTGATGTTATCACAGGTATGAATTTCAGAAGGCACTTTTGGCTGAAAATTGTCAAGCTCTTCTGATATGGCAAGTGCTCTGTCTAGACTGTGCCAGTCTATCAGTGGAAACAATAGCATGACAAAGCCTGAAAGGCTGATACAATGGTGCAACCTGTGCTGTGTTTTATTGCAGGCTTTGCTGGACAGAGCAGCAATGTGAGCACAAACCACTTGATACGGTGTCTGGGTCAGCATGTTGACAAGGCAATGGAGGTACAAGTGTTAAGGCCAGGCGTCGGTATTGTCAGTCTGCAAGTCAATGTGTCAGAAGCATTACAATGATGCGAGTCAAAGTCACCAGGTCCGCAGTGAATGAATGAAACCACAGCTTGGAAGTTCTCAATCAGATACAGTGTTCTCATGTCTTTGCACTGCGGCCCTTTCTTTTTGGAATCTTCAGAACTTCCCTCAGTTTTTTATACAAACCAGTCTTCAAATTATTCATTGATCAATTGCTGCAAGATCAGACCATGCAACGCCAGTATGAGACAAAGCAATCTAAGCTGAGAAATCATGTGAGAAGACTGTAGCAACAGCCTGTAATGAAATCAAGTAGCAAACGAGGCAATACAAAGCTTGTTTAGAGTTGTACAACAGCACACATTGTCAATCTGGCAAAGGTGACAGACATGTAAGCCAAAAACCTCATACAAATAACACCAGCAATCAGCCCAAGCTCTGCTAATTCTACACAAACTGTTTCTCTGTTTACAGAATTTCCTCGTGGCAAACATGGCCGATGCTGATGACTATACATGAGTCAGCACAGGGCTGCATTAGGCTTGGAAGTTTGAGCCAATGAAGCAGTCAGCTTATTGCAGTGGGTCACACCCTCTTTGTTTCAGAGCGTCTTGCATGGCAGCAACATACATCTGGCAGTCATTGGCTGCATAGTCTGGGTGCTCTTGCTCTTCTGCCTTTTGCAAGTAGCACTCCTTGAACGCGAGGGCCTGCTGTGGAGCTAACACCTGTAAATGGGGCAGTGCTGTTGAGTGTTGTCTATGTTATCAGGCATTCAACACCTTTAGGCTTATGACAGCAAGACTGCACAGGAGGCAGCAGCAGCTTTGCCGCGCCCAACTGATGTCTTTATTATATTCAGACAGGACGCGAACCTCTGCATAGCACTCAATAGCCCTGGACTCTAGCCTTGCATAAGCAAGTGGCAGGTCTGGATTTGCCCTCTTGCAGGACTGCAAGGCCTGCAATGGCGCAACACACTTTTTTTTCAACCTTTTCTGCTCGGCCTTCGACACGGGTTCTACTGCAGGTGGTTGTGGTGTTTGTGGTTTTTTGGACCACCACATAAAGGTTGCAAGCTGCGGTGCTGCTTAGATACCACGGCTGTTCATGTTGATGACAGAGCCTCTCGCGACGCCTACAAGTGACTATCTGCGGGATGAGGCTTTCACGACATTGATCAGAGACTACTCTGGCAAAGCAGAGGCATAGCTCGGGCTGTGCCTTTAGATTCCGCAAGAGAGGAGATTGGCACCAGCAGCAAGGATCCAGATGCTACAAGGCAGGGCGGTGATCAGGTTGTAGACCTTGCAAGGACCAGTATTGACTTGCGATAACTCGAGGCGTTCGTCCTGCGACCAAGAATCGGCACAAAAGCTTGGCTGACTCTGCCTTGGCGACTGCTCCCGCAGCACTGCTTTGTTGGTTACGCAAGCGCCGCAAGCGTTCTGTCTGTCGACTTCAGATACAGTGGGGGTCCATATGCTGTTGCACTGCTTGACAATTAGCAAGCGAGTTGCTTGAGGGTCGAGTTTGATCTGGAGGTGTGAACACTGATCCCTGCTTCTCGTACATAGAGCCGTCGCGCTAGTGAACAGTGAGCTGACTAGTCTGCTCAACAATGTATGCATACGACGTGGGCTGCATCAGTCAGCGTAGAACTGCTTTACCAAGCCTGCCTATCAAATTGTTGCACTGGCGTCAGCTACAACACCAGCGACAGAGCTATGTGAAAATACATGCATACATGTTTGGATGTTGCAGTATGAACATGTGGTACCGTGGCTCCTTGCGCTCCATACCTCTGCATAAGGCAACACAAAAGGGCGACAATGTTGAAGTTGCAGCTCTCCTAGCGCAGGTGAGTTGCAGCTTTTCTTGTAATCTGTATTTACCAGGCAGGGATGCCTTGGTTGTGATCGCCACCATTGTTTTGCAGGGCGCAGATGTGAACGCTCGAGATGCAGAGGGGCGCACACCCTTGCATCATGCTGTCATGCGCGGTCACCTGCAAATTGTAGACATGCTTCTGGACAAGGGTGGCCCAGCTTTGTTGTTGTCCAAAGACATCCTTGGCTGCACGCCTGTCCATTTAGCAGCAGTCCAAAACCAGGTCACTCTGATCAGAAAGCTGGTGACTGCTCTGCTCAAAGATGAAGGCGGCACCACACCCTTGCATGAGGTGGCCAGACGGCAATGCATGCAGGTGGGACAAAGCTCCCTCTCCATGACAGTTTGCTGCACAAGCTTGGCAGATCTAGAGTAGCGCACAAGCCTGTTGAAGGATCTCATTGCATCTCATTTGTATGCAATCACACTGAGCTTCTAGAGCATTACCTATTGCCTGTATTGCGTCAAACCTAAATGCAACATCACAACAGCTATGAGAAGCCATTGCTGAGACTTGCATCTGCAGGACTTCATGGGTTTCCTTCACCTGGGGTGGGATATTGCAGCCAAGGAAGATGCACCAGATCACACATTCAGCGAGTACGGTCCCGCATGGGCTGAAGTAGCGAAGCATATTGACCTAGCAAGGCCAGGCATGTCAGCAGTCATCCAGACAATGGGATGGCAGCCCTTGCATCTAGCAGCTATGGAAGGCAAAGTCAGCTTGGTCAGAACGCTTGCGCAGCAGCTGGGATGCAATATACTTGGTCGTAGTGCAAACTCCTGGACACCTATGCACTATGCAGCTGCTCATAATCAGGTAAACATGCTTGATCACAAAGGCTGCAGCAAGAACTGATTGTATTACTGATGGTGTGTATGTTACTGCCTGAAGATGCTGCAAGATGCTCATGTTCATCCTCCATTTGCAGATTGCGGTCTTGGATACATTAGCCCAGCTGGGGTGTGATCCTTCTGTAAAGGACTCTGTCTCATCCACGCCCATGCATGTGGCAGCTGGTGAGGGGCATATTGAGGCAATCTTGAAGCTTGTTGCTCTGGTAAGCAGTGCAGTTCTGGCCTTGTTGACACCATTGCACCAAATGCAAAGGCAGATTGCATGTGTTGCTGGCCAACACCGCAAAGCAAGTGGCATACTAGTCAGATGACATTGTAAACAGCGTGCACTCTGTGACACAATGCTGCATGCAGCATGCAAGTCTGCCACAAGCACAATAGTTAAAAGCCATGCTTTGTCATGCTTGCCAGAGCATGCACAACAAGAAAATTGTCAGACTCCACGTCAGTCATAGCTAGCATGAATGCAGGGCTCTGATCCTGGCGCCAAAGATAGAGATGGCTGCACACCCCTGTACTGCGCAGCAGCCTGGAATCGGCCAGCAGCTGTGAAGAAGCTGGACGAGCTAGGCTGTCCATCATGGGTCAGATCAGAAGAAGGCAGAACACCAGTTCACGTGGCAGCTGAACAAGGCTGGGTTGCCCTGATAGATCTGCTTGTGAGGGAGCTGCGTAATAAAGTAGACAGCAGAGATGCGTATCAGTTCACGCCGCTGCATTCTGCTGCCAATGGAGGCCATGTGGGCACCATCCAGAAGCTGATCAGCTTTAGCCATGATGTGGATGTCAGAGACTACTTAGGTACAAGCAACAGTCCTTTGCTGGCTGATCAGTTGAGAACAGCATTATCACTATCAGGTTGTGATCTCAAAGACTGCTGCTTTTTGTTTGCATGCTGCTGAGCAGCCTATTGTTTGCAGGTGCAGAAGAAGGCTCAGTTATGATCGTATCTGTTTCCATACTGCTGTCAATGTAATTGCTGCTGATACTTGCGTCCATGTCAGGATCAGCAGTGCGCATGCTCACAGCAGTGTGGATACAGACACAGTCATGCCAGAGCCTTCTTCTTCTTCTTTTGCACCTGCAGACTACAGCGGCAACAGTGCTCCTCAGTAGAACAAACACAAATAGCAGCAGTCTTTTGGACCACAAGCTGGCAGTGATGGTGCACCACAATGTTTGGCAATGAGCTCTGATCTACAGCCTGCAGCATGGCAGGATTGTATGTCCACAGCGTACATGTAGCACGTCCAAATGAGCAGCATCAGTATCAGCATCTGCGCTCTGTTATGCTCAGAGACATATGCTTCTGCAGGCCGCACTCCATTGCATTATGCAGCTTTGCATGGCAGAGCAGCAGCAGTGGAGGAGCTGATCAAGCAGGGCGCTGCTCATGGGGCCAAGGACAACAGAGGAGGCTACACTCCCCTGCACCTGGCTGCAGACGCTGGTCAGTGTGAGGTCATCTCCAGGCTGTTTGAGCTGGGAGCTGACCTTGAGGCTGTGAGCACCAAGGGCTGGACACCCTTGGCCTTGGCAAACATGAAGGTGAGCGACAGCTACATCCAGTGCATTCCTCTGTCAGGACATGCTGCACTTGACGGTGTTGTAGACATATCCTTTGGTGTTGTGACCCACCCCATAGCCAGCAAATGTAGAGAAGGCAGGAGTTGTCAGCTTTATCTTGACATGGCAATGCATCCCATATCTGCACACTCTGGGTGGTGTCCATGCTGGGTCTCTTTCTCTGTGTGGGATGCGGCCAGTCAGCAAGATGCTGCATACAGTTCCCAAAAGACAGATCACACAGCTGCGCAGTGCAAATGGTCTGGTATGTGCAATGTGATCAATGCACAATGCCTCTATGCCTCTGCAGACATGCCATTGAGCCTATCATGTCATGGAGGACATCTAATCAACAAGTGTCGACATGTGTGAAAGTTGGATTTGCGCATGCAGGGTCCAGCAAATGTAGATGCAATTGGCTTGCTAGTTGAGCTGGGAGCGAATCTGTGGTCAGTCATGAAGGATGCAGACATGGAGACGCCGCTGCACATGGCCTCCAGATCAGGGCGCCTGGACATTGTTGAGAAGCTGCTGCGCTGTGGTGCTGATTACAGCAAAAAGACCAAGGTGAGCTGCTCCCTGCAGCACTCTTCTGTCATGTATGGCTCCACGAAGCATGCACCCTTCAAGCCTGAGGAGCCGCCTGTGCCTCTGCCATCAAAATTGGAGTCTGTATGTTGCTTTGCATTTGTGACATTGTACAATCTGCTATTGGTCGTTACACATCTATCATACTTTGTTTCTCAGAAAGGTGAACAGGGCAGGATGCATGTCAGCAAGATGGCGCCACCAGCAGGCAGCATTGTCTCTTTTGGTGGAGTCATGATGACCACTGGCTTCTGTGTCGGATAATGGGCAGAGGTTTTCTGTCTCGCAGATGCGTCTATGGCAGTCGCCCTGTCAGCGCACACCCCTTGGGTGCAATAAGTGTCTCATATTAGTGCATGTTGGCTCACATGACGAGGGTTTAGGCACACCTAGCAGGTATCTGGCAAGAATGAATAGCTGGAACGCCTGTAAATTATTATTATTATGATGACCACTCATCTCAGACTTGTAATTTTGTCGTCTTCAGGATGGCAGCACACCCCTGCACTATGCTGCTGCCTTTGGGCAGACACACGTGTTGGAGACGCTGGTCAAGGCTGGCATTGCCATTGACAACAGAGATGATGCACGAAATACACCCCTCCATCTAGCCGCAGGTCACGCATCTTCATCAGCAGCAGTGTGCAGTAATGATGCAGACCAGAGTTGTCTGTGCTGCCTTGACTCTGAGGGTCTCTGCATGCTGGCCCACCCTGCAACACTTGGGCTCATATTATCAACAAGGATATGCCATATATCCGCTTGCTTTGGTACAGCTGTGGGGAGATTGAGGCAGGCCACATGTGTCTGTGCAGATTGCTGTTGCTTGCATAATTTCGCCTGAGCCACTTACGACAAATGCTGAAACTGGGAATGCTGCAATGCAGGCTGTGGATTTTTGGACACTGTGACAAAGCTCATCAAGCTGGGTGCAGATGTGAATGCCAGGGATTTGACACAGTGCACACCTCTGCAGAATGCAGCTCATGGCACGTATTCTGCCTTGGCAACCATGCCTGCAAATGGCTCTCAGGGAGGTGCGTCAGGTGTGCTTTTGCACCTTGCTTTGCCTGTACTCAGCCATACTCAGAGCAAATGCAACAGTGCTACGCAAAGCAACGTCTTTCAGGAATGTCTCTTCTCAGTTTTTGCGGAGACGCCTGGAAGGCAGGCAGGTGGTTCCTCCATTTGTAGCTCGTCTTTCCCCTCTTTCAAAGCCTTTCCTGCTGCCTGTGTGCTGCCTGTCTGCTGCATTGTTGACCTCAGCCTCCGCAAGTTGCAGAGTGTCAGTCTTGCTTTGTGACCTCAGGTGCGGCTCATAACAGTCGGTCTACGGCTGGTACACCCAGTGCTCTGCATCAGCAGCATCTCACACCGGCTCAGCAGGCCACTCAGGCAGCCATCACTGCCCCAGCTACCCACCACGATGGCAAGGTCCCTGTGCGCACAGGCCTGGCTTGGGCAGCCTTAGGTACACCCATCCCCAGCTTCTCATGCATGTCAGCCATGAGTCAGCCTCCGAGATCACATCCTGTGTGATGCAATAATGCTTGGGCAGCTATAGGAGCCATGCTGCCTGATTTCACATTTTCATATGATTGCAGAGGACCTTTGACGCCACTGTCAAGCTTGTGTCAGTCATGTAGCACCACCCTGTTCTGAATGTGTGTAACATACCTTGGCCCCCTCCCCCCCCCCCCACAATACAGCACCTAAAATGGGTTGCATGTTCAGATGTGCATAGCTGTTGGGATCAGTGGGTCGCATCAGGCCTTCTTTTGCTAATCTGGCATCCAATCCTGGCATCATGAGGAATAGGATGAAACAGTAGCTCATCGGTTTACTAATAGGATGAAACAGTAGCTTGTCAGTTTACTAACACACAGTGCAATTGCAGCTGGTCACACTCAGGCCTCAGCTGCAATTGTTCATCCTGACATCCACTCAGATCCCACTGCCGACTACCGCAACTTGGGGCTGCTGCAACTGCTGAAGAAGGCTTCCAGGCGCAGGGGTGGGGCCAGTCTGCCCCCCACCACCACTGCTGCACAGCACTCCTTGTCATATGGTCAGGCTGGCCAGGATGTGAACTCCCTGGGCAGAGCACAGTCTTCCTTGCACTCCTATGCTGGTACATATTGCTCTCCCTTAGCTTGCTTCTGGCTGAGCAACATGACCGCATCACATGCAGACAAGATTGAAAGCATACCTTTAGGTTGCCGTGGCCTCAATGCTTCCCGTGCCTTCTGCTGGCCATGCAGTCAGGCTTGATCTGTGCTTGGTGGTTTGTACGCTTACATATGCAGCATCCGAGACTGTTTTCATTTCATGTATTATCTGACAAATGACTGGACTCAGTCCACACCACAAAACACACGCAGCAAAAAAAAGAGCGTCACTCTTGCAGCAGAACATACAGCAATCTGCATGCAGCGCAGATGTGTGCAAGCATGGTACGTCCACATGCAGGCAGCAAGTCTGACATAGACGCCAGCAAGGAGCTTGGCTACGAGGCCCTGTTGAAACACACAGAGGCGTTGCAGCTGAACAGCATGGAGCAAGACCGGGCCCGCCTCATCCCTGTGGCAGAGCGCTTGGTTAAGCTGAGGGCAGATGTGGCAGCCAGGGACATGGAGGGCCGAACCGCCTTACACCTGGCTGCTGGCTGTGGTGACAAGAACATGGTGGTGCGCCTCGTGGCTCTGGGAACGCACGTCAACTGCAAGGACAGCGTGGGAGGTGAGAGAACCAACTACAGTAGTGAAGTTCATGCACAGCCTGATTAATTTCAGAAAGCTGCAGTCTAAGAAGTACGCATAGCGTATGACTGTTGATCGTTCCCTTTTGGCCTGTCTCATGTGCAGATATGTTGCTGCTTTGTGTATGGACACTCTTGAATGCAAAGATGGCAGAGTTGTAAGAGGCTGCAGAGCCGGATGTTCACTTCTGCATGTGTTCCTCCATAGCCCCTCCATACAGAGGCTGCAAGCATGTCGCTCTCGTTTGACAAGATGAAAACTGCTGTTTGTCTGTCAGGCACTGCAATGCATCACGCTGCTATGGCAAACAAGAAGGAGATGATGTTCACCCTGGCACGTCTGGGCTGTGACTGGCGGGCCAGAGCTGAAGGCATTGATGGCGCTACAGCTGCCTTTGTGCTGTGTGGCCAGCATACCCGCACCACACGTCAGCAGGTATGCTGCTGCCCTTACCCCTGCCCTGCAATTCATGCAGAACCACTTGTAAGGACCACAATGCACACAAGACAGCAGGCTTTCAAACACAGATGCGTCTGAGGATGCTGCAAGATTAGGGTTGACTGCAAAAGCAACAGCTGCAGGCCTTTAGTGGGGCTTACTTGGACTTGTTTGAGAACTCGATCAATCTCGGAGGTGCCCTTGCAACCAGCTTTTCAATGTAATGCAGCTGGTGGAAGCCAAGCTGAAGCGGGCATATCAAGAAGGCCAAGCAGCCCGAGCAGCCGGGCAAGACCCACTAGCAGCAGAGCTAGCTGCCTCCAATCACAGGCTCAGAGTACAGGCAAAACCCCTAGCCGTACCCCTGCCTCTAGCTCTGGCTGATGGGCAGCCTGCCCTGGACCCCCCACCCACTCACGGCCCCCCTCAGCCAGCTATGAGCCTGACTCACCAGGCACCTGACGTGAGGCGAGTAGCAGCAGTACTGACTCAAGAGCAGGAGCTGAGCGTGGCGCAAGCTGACGCCAACATGGCTGCTTTGCTGCAAGAGGAAGCTGGGTAAGATGTGCAAATGTTTCCCAGCTCTGTTGAACAAAGCCATATGCTTGCATATATTGTCTTGCACACCCTAGCACTGATCTGTTCACATCCTGTGGTGACAATGCATTGACTCAGCCATGTTGAGTCATGCATGGTGGCTGGACTGCAATTGCTTGGTTGTGATAATCATGCCCACCATCTTGCAAGCTACAGTACTGTTGCTGCTGTTCTCAGTCGAACTTTCCAATGGCTCATGCTGATCAGGAGCGCAAGATCTTCTCTGACCTGATACTGTCATTGGTTATCCTGACTTGACCTGTGTATGCTTGCAGTAAACTGGCAGACACAGGCAAGAAGAAGAGCAGGCGAAAGAAGAAGAGCTGCCGCACTTCCTTGTCAGGGGATACCACGCCACACTCCACCACTGCAGGCTCTGCCCTAGATGACATAGACACTGACCTGCCTGTCACTCCCAAGTCAGGACTGGACTCTGATCTATCAGACGCTGACCTGGCACTAGATCATCCTGCTGATCATCCTGGTGAGCAAGCTCATCAGACAGAAGCAGACAATCTTGTCTCAGCTCAGGTCAGGGCAGAACCCTCTGGAGAGGAAAGCAGCAAGCCCACAAAAGCGCCTGGCAGCACAGGGGCGGCCACAGCTCACCACAGTCGGACATCCTCTGCCACCGCTGACCTGGACATAGACAGTCAGTCAAGCGCTGCAGACCTTGCCTTTGACTCAGCAGGGCAGGAAGCTGTCAGAGCAGCTTTGGAGGCTGCTGTGACTCAGGCCAACAGTGCCATAG
>JAABUK010004334.1_pt1 | contig 23188 bp, 20 predicted proteins | sample 5559141 | NCBI WGS metagenome assembly JAABUK01 (sample SAMN10711869, study PRJNA513367) | rock metagenome | isolation source: Antarctica rocks | place: Antarctica: Victoria Land, Pudding Butte nord | collected 2016-01-03
CAAAAGTCGAAAAAAGAGCTCGGCGAATCAAGCGAACAGACCAAAAACGGCCGAAGACGGGGCTAAGGCCTTCGCAAACCTTGATCTGACGACGGTTTCGTCGCGAAATTCCGCAACCTGCTAAGACGGCAGCAAGCTGCTGTTCGAGCGGATGCGCGATGCTGGCTTGCACAAGCGACGGCGCGAGATCACCGTTCTGCGCAAGAACGAGCACTCGCGAGAACGAGAGGGTCGGGTACACCTGTTCAGGCAGGTGCAGGACGGCGGCGACGCCCGCAATCACCAGCACGGCCACAAGCGCATAAAGCGCACGCCATTGGGCAAGCGCCGCGCTCATCGGCGAACGCCGCAGCGCACGCCGTTTCGGCGGCGAGCCGTCAGTGGACATCGGCCACGTCACTGAGGTCAGACGAGATCATCGCGGGCGTGACGGCGCAGCGCCGGGTCCCAACGCAGCCGCGGAAGGCTTGGTCGAACATGAGACTCCAACTCGAAAGCGGCGCACGGTCTTACGACCGACGCGAAAAGAACCGAAAGTACGGTTGCTTAGAGTTGGAGTACTGGCGGTGGGCGGTTAAAACAGGATGGCGGCCACGCGTCGAAGAGAGCGCACTTCGCCTCGCCGGCTCGGTCGGCATACAGGACAGTCGGTGCGGCGAGTCGTGCGACAAAAAGCGCGACGATAATCCCAGCGAGGTCGGTAAGACGCCGCAAGATCGCGCGGGTCGTGAATGCCATCACGATGGCGACGATCAGCGCACTGACGAGCCAGCCAATGGCATCGCCGTCGAGGTCAGGGGCACGCTCACCGTATTGGGCAAGGACGCCGAACGCGAAGTTCAGGCTGGCGGTCAAGGCGAGAAAGCGTACGCCCTTGCCGGCGAATGGGAGCGCCTCGAGTTGTAGTCGCAAGCGGCGCCTGAGATCTAGCGCTCCATCGCCTTGTCGAAGAAGTGAAGAGACATGCCGGCCGAGGAGGGCGCCGACGGCGACCAAGACGAGACTAAGGAGGGCGTGACGCTCGCTGGACAGCGGCTTCGCCGACTCAAAACCGAAGCCCCAGACCTCCATCGCGAGTTCGGCGGCCATGGCAAAAAACGCGCACAGAGCTAAATAGGGGACGAGGAAATTCGTCATCCGTCCTACTCTGGCTGTGGTGCGCTTCGTCCCGTTCGTCACATCGTCTCAAGACGGCGATTCGGCAGTGTCGGCGGCTTTGCCCCTGCGGTCCCCCGCTTTGGACGCCACGACATCGGCCGCTCGCGTAGCGCCGTCGAGCGCTCTGCCGAGCGCGATACGTACGTAGTCCGGGCCCGCGATCGTCCGCACCGACGGGAAGAGACGCCGCGCGACGTCGGGCTTGCGGCCCTCAGGGACGGATTTCTCGCGAAAACGCATACCTATTGTCCGGCCAGCCTTTCAACGCTCGAACTCACTTCCGCCGCTGACGGCGCCGGGACGATACGCTTCGGCCCGCGGACACGGCGTTCGCGTCACGTGACTGGTCGATATGGATGCCCCATCGTTCGTAGTTCTCCGGCATCGCGCGACTCTGCCTGCGTCTACGCTCTCTTACGAGATCTCACAAACGATGCATGAGCGTGCGACGCCGGGGTACGCGTCGCTTTCTCGTCCAAGGCTACTTTTTCGAACGCGCTAATTACTCGGAATGCGCGCGTGCCGCGGCTCGAGTAGTTCGACCGGGATGCCGTTGGGGTCTTCGACGAACGCGGTTCAGCGATCGCCGCTCGGCGACTTCTTCGGCTCTTTCAGACTTTGACGCCCTCGGATGCCGAGACGCGCGACGAAAGCTTGGAAGTCGCGCGGGACGTCATCGCAATGTGCTCGACGCGATTACCGAGCTCTTATGGCGGATGTCCTCGAGATCGAACACGAGAGCTCATGCTAGCCGCGGTCGAGAGGCTAGCGCTTGAGAATGCAGCCATTTTCAGGCACGAGACAGACCGCGATATTTAACGCGCTGCCGTCCGGTAGTCTAGAAGTTACGGTTCCGCCTTGGCTCGAACGCAGTGCATACGTAAATGAATCGGAGAGGCGCCCGCGAGTCGGATCGGGTTCATTGCTCCGGATGGCCCGCGAGATTCGTCTTCCAGCGACGCTGCGGCGCCGCTCGCGGAACACGCGTGAGAGACGTGGCACGACGACGCTCGGTCCTTCGAGGTTAAGTTCCCACACCGCCGGCACCCACACGTGAATGACGTACCTCACGATAAAGCGTTGCAACGTGCGATACGATCCTGGGTTGCCATACTCGACGAAGAGCCGATTTTGGTTGCGGTACCGCTTCTGGTACGAAGCGGCCAGATCAACGCCCGGTACCGCGAACCCGCCCGTCCCGGAAATCTGCCGTAAAGAGAGCGCCACATTTCCGTCGCCGCCCAGCGCCCGCGTGATCGTGAGTCGGCGCAGCTACTGCGAGTCCGCAATGCCGAGATACGGCCGCTCGATCGCCCCGCCATACTCGAGGGTAGCGGCCAGCCCACTCTTCAGCGTCCGCGTCGTCACGTCGAGCTGCTGCGTGTACGAACCCGCAGTACCCGTCGGCGCCGTAGAACACGGCCACTGCGGATCGACGGGCCGGCAACCGACTGCGAACGATCCGGCGAGACAGTACGCGTCGGCCGAGTTCGGGGTTCCGTCAGCGTAGTTGAGTGTGAGGCCCGTCTGGTTGAACGCGGAAGTCTGGCCGCCGACGTACGTCGGGAACCCGCCGTCACGATCCATGGGCGTCGTGCGTCGGAAACGCTCGGCGCTCCACGGCGACGACGACCGTCGACCGGCAAGGCTTCGGCATGGCGCACACGAGTGCCGAAGGCCTCATCGGCACTGAGGTTTACATCGATCTCGACGAGTTCTACCTGCCCGGGAAGTGAACCGCGGCGCGCTACTCGTACGTGATGAGGCTCGGCTGCGGCACGACCTTCATCGCCTCAGCGGGCGTCATCATGTTGACGTCCTGCGTGTAGAACAACTTGTAGCCCTCGAAGAACCCCGGCATGCCGTGACCGACGACGAGTCGATATTGGCCGAGCTTCTTTGCCTGCGAACCGAAGCCGTCGATGTGGAACGTTGTCGCGAGCTGCGGTCGCAGGTGGATCGCGCCCTTGCCGGCGATCATGTCGGGCGTGAACTCGTGAAGGACGAAGAGCTTCTGCGGCAGGTGATGCGCCGTGACGATGCTCGCGAGCCAGGCGCCGACGCCGTCGACTTCCGCGCCCGTCGTGCCGCCGATCGTCGCGCCTGGTATCTGCGCCGGACCCATCTCCCACTCGGGGTCGAGCGCGAGCCCCACGTCGGGCTGGTCGAGGAACTTCTCGTACCGCTTCGCCTCCGGTAAGAACTTCGCACGCCCGGGCTGGATGTCGAGGATCAGGATCCCGTGATGCGCGCGAATGACGTCGAGATACTTTTGCACGGTAGCATCGACGACCGCGCCATTATAGTTTCCGGATGCGCCGGCCGCCGCATGCGCGATGACGGCGATGAGCTCGAACGCGGGGATGACGGGCCGGCCGAATGCGTCGTAGGCATGGGCCTGTTGCTCGAGCTTCGTCACGATTTGGTCCGGCGGCGCGTGGCCGAGCACGCCGAGCGACGGCGCTGTCGCTGCGCCGTAATAGGCGACGACGCGGTTGTTGGGAAAGAGCGGGCCGGCATACGGGACGTTCGGCGACGGTGTCGCCCTAGGTGGGGCGCTCGCCGTGTCCACCCCCGCCGGACTCGCCGAGGTCGCCGGCGCCGGAGATCTGCTGATCGCCTGGCCGGCGGTCGAGGAGCTCGAGCAACCCGTCGCGAGGACCAGCGCAAGGCCGATACATCCGAAACCGTACCGAAGCGGCATGCACGCCTACTGTCGTCGTAAACTGGCCGGACCCTTCGTTTTAGGGAACTTGATCGGGCGACTCGGCGTTTGCGGTCGTACCTCGAACGTCGCCGCTCTACGGTCCGATCGAGAGCTTCACGAAGTCGGCCGGCTTCACGTACGTCGAGAACGCCTGCTGCACGTCGGCCGCATCGGTCGCGAGGATCTTTTCGGCGGCGATGTGATCCTGATCGAGCGGCGAGCCGTCGACCGCGTCGTTCAAGAGCGACGACCCGATCGAACTCAGCGAGGCGTCGCCGATGATCGTCCGGCGGACGATCGACGCCTTGATGAGCGAGAGCTCGAAGGTACCGACCGGCTGCGTCTGCATCCGGTAGATCTCGTCGTCGATCATCGTCGCGATTTTTGCCGCGTTGCCCGGCAGCGAGGCGTAATCGACCTGGAATTTGGCACGGCCGCGCGCGTCGCCCAGCGACGAACTCACCGAGTAGACGAGCCCGGCATTCTGCCGTAGGTCGCGGAAGAGGCGGCTCTGCTCGGGAGTGACCGAGCCGCCGCCGAGGATCGCGTCGCCGAGCATGAGCGGATAGTAGAGCGGCGCGGTCCGGGCGAGCGGGAACATCTGCGCGAGCGATACGTCGGTCTGGTCGATCGGAAGCGTCAGCGTCACGTCGCCCGCGGTGCTGCGCGGGATCGGCGGCAGATCGAGCGCCGGCGGTGCGCCCGTCGCGTGCCACTCCGCGAAGGCGTGCGAGATTGCGGCACTCGCCGCGGCGGGCGTGATGTTTCCGACAACGACGATCGTCGTGAGATCGGGCCGGAACGCTTTGCCGTAGTAGGTTCGGAGATCGCTGAGCCGCAGCGCGCGCATCCCGTCGAGCGTTGGCTGGCGCAGCGTCGGATCGCCGGTGGGAACGAGCTTCGCGGCGAGCCGGCGCTGCGCGACGGAGCCCGTACTATTGAGCGACGTGTCGAGCTCCTGTGCGGCGCGGCGCTTCGCGAGATCGAAGCTCGCCTGCGTGAAGCGCGGATTGAGCTCGTTCTCGGCGAGCAACGCGACGGCGCGCCCAAACGAGTTCGACGTCGCCTGCAAGCCGAAGCCAGAACCCGCGGATGCCTGCGCATCGAGCGCGTCGAGGTCGTGCTGATAGGTCGTGCGATCGCGCGTCGCGGTGCCATTGTCGAAGAGCCCTTCGAGTACCGACGCAACGCCCTCGCTTCCGTACGGCTCCTCGAGCGCGGGATTCGTATGCACGTTCCCCGCCATTACGACCGAATCGGAGATGGTTTCGGGTTGAACGATCAGCGTGATGCCGTTCGCGAGCACGCTGCGCACGGGCGCGAGATTGGAGGCCGGCACGGTGATGTGTGCGAGCAACGGCTTCGCCCAATCCGGCAGCTCCGTCGGCGCCTGCGCGCCGATCGGCTTCTCGGGCCCGGTCGCCGGCGGCTGCGGTGCGGCGCGATCCGATGCGCTCGCGCTCGGCGTAAGCGCGCCGATGATCTCGTGCTCGGGCACGAGGTACGTTCGCGCGACGCGGTTGACGTCGGCGATGCCGACGCCCGCGAGCAGCTGCTGTTCGCGGGCGATCGAGGGCTCGTCGTCGAGCGCGATCGTGGTCGCCCAATCCGACGCGAGCGCCGAGATCGAGTTCCGGCTGAGTTCTTGGCCCGAGATCGCCTGGCGTTTCGTCGTCTCGAAGAGCTCGCGCGGCACGCCGTGCGCCGCATACTCGTGCAGGATGCCCTCGATCTTCCGCGTCATCGCGAGTGGATCACCGCCCTGCGGTAACGCGGCCGTCGCGAAGCCGAGCTGGCCCTCGTTGAAATACGGAAACGAGACCCATTCGCCGTCGAGGGCCTGGCCCGAGTTCGCGAGCTCGTGGAGCGGCCCGCGCGTGGCGTCGAGCGTCTGCTGCAGGAGGAACGACGCGAGGAAATCCGGGCTCGAGACGCCCGGCATGCGGAAACCGACGGCGGCGAGCGGATACACGAGCGAGCTCTTCCGGATGATCTGCGTACGGTGCAGCGGCGCGAACGGCACGTGCGCGTGCGCCGGGATCGGCTTGCGCGCGAGCGGGCCGAAGTACGATCGCACCGACGCAATCGTCGCCGCGGGATCGACGTCGCCCGCGATCACGAGCACCGCGTTATTCGGCGCGTACCACTTCTGCCAGAAGCGCTTGATGTCGGGGCCCGTGAGCCGGTTGAACGCTTCGACGGTACCGACGCCCTCGTGCGCGTACGGCGTGCCTCCGTATGCCGCGGCTTGCGCCTGACGGAAGAAGTCGCTGCCCGGCGCGGCGCCGTCGGCGATGACCTCCTGTTCGATCGCACCGCGCTCGTTCTGCCATTCGGCCTGCGCATCGAGCACGTCGCGCATCCGATTGCTCTCGATATGGAGGATCGCGTCCAGGTTCGCCGCCGGGACCGTGAAGTTGAATTGCGTGAGCGTCTCGCTCGTCGAGGCGTTGAAATCGCCGCCAAGCGCCGTCGCGATCGTCCCGAGCTCGCTCGTCGAGAGATCGGGCGTGCCGCGGAACATCATGTGCTCCTGCGCGTGCGCCATGCCGGGGAACGCCGCGGGATCGTCGCGCGTGCCGACGAGATAGGCGAGATCGGTCGAGACGACCGCCGCGAGCGTGTTGCGTACGACGACGACGCGCAGGCCGTTGGGCAGCGTCGCCTTCGTGACGTCTTCCGCCCCCAGGGGTGCGCTCGCGACGGGTGCGGGGCCGCGGAGCCCGACGAGCGCGAGGGCGGTGACGAGCGCGACGGCGCGTGTGAACGGACGGCGGGACCAGGTCATTCTTACGGACTTCCCGCGCCGCAGCGCCGTCCCTCGGCGAGCAAGCGGTCAGCTCGCGAAGGTGTCGGGGACCGCATCGAGCCGCTCGTCGAGCGCCGATCGGACTTCGTCGCGCAGCGCCTCGCTCGGGAAGCGCGCGATCGCGGGCTCGAGGTACGCGAGCGCGAGCATGGCGACCGCGCGGGCCGCCGCGATGCCGCGGCTCGCGACGTAGAAGAGCGCCTCGGGATCGAGCGAGCCGACCGCGCTCGTCCGGCGGAAGCGCGCCTCGTGCGAGGCGGCGTCGAGGGTCGGCGTCGTCAGCAGCCGCGCGTGACGGGAGAGCAGGAGCGTGCCGTCGCTGCCGACGGCATCGATGCCGCGCGCGGCGACGCCGCGTGCGACGCGCGGGCCGCCCGCGAGGCGCGCGCGCGCGTGCTCGCCGAGCACGAGCCGCGTCGCGACGTCCGCGCGCGTGCCGGCCGCGCGATGGATGCTCGCGACGGCGAGATCGAGGTGCGCGAAGCCGCGCGGGCAGCCGAGCACGCTCGTGCGGCTCGTCGCGCCCTCGCCCGCGAGGTGCGATTCGACGACCGAGCGCGAGAGCGCGCCGCCGAGTTCGGCGACGTGCCAGCCGATCGCCGCGCCCGCACTCACGCGCGCCGCCCGCCGCATCGCGAGGCGCGCGCCGTCGTCGGCTTGCTGCACGACCACGTAGTCGAGCCGTGCGCCCGGCCCGAGGTCGATCTCGACCGTCCCCGCCGTGACGTTCTCGCGCGAGCCGACGTGCCGCTCGACGATCGTCGCCCGGGCGCCCGCGCCGAGCCGTACGACGGTCTGCGGGAAGACGGCGCTGGTCTCGCCCGGGCGGCTTAGCCAGATCGTCTGCAGCGGCGCCTCGACCGCGACGCCCGCCGGCACGTCGATGAACGCGCCGCAATTTTGGAACGCCGTCGCGAGCGAGACGAAGCGATCGGCGCGCGGCAGCACGAGCCTGCCGAGAAGCGCGCGAACGGCCTCCGGTTCCGCGCGCATCGCGTCGGCGAGCGAGCGCAGGGTCACGCGCCGATCGCCCGTCGGCCGTTCGGGTTCGAGATACGTGCTCCCGACGTGGACGATGCCGCCCGCGTTCTCGGTTGCGAGCGCGGGCGCGTCCTCGTCGCCCGGCCGCGCGGCGGGCACGTGCGTCGGCAGCGCCGGAACACGCATCCGGCCCGCGCTCCAGACCGCGTCGCCGAAGCGCAGCGCGTCGTAGGGGTGGCGCCAGCCCGAGGGCATCTCGAGCCGCACGGCGCCCGCGCGCCGGTAGGCGGCGAGCGCGGCGCGGCGCAGCGCCGGCTCGACCGCGCCGCCGCCCGTCGCGCCGAGCGCGTCGAGCCGCGCGAGCGCCGCGTCGAGCGTCGCCGTCGTGGCGGCGAAGCGCAGCCGTGTTCCCTCAGACATACGGCGCTTGCCCGTCCGGGATCGCTTCGCAGAGTCCTCTCGCGGCGTTCCCGAGCCGAACGTCGACGGTGTTCGGAAGCTCGGCCGGCAGCACGACGCCCTCGACGGCCGTTCCGTCGTGAAGCATCTCGGCGCGCAAGATACCGGCGAGCGCGCCGCACGCGAGCGACGGCGTCACGAACGGCTCCCCCACGGCGCGGCGAACGAAGAGCGTCGTCCGCGCCCCGTCGGCGATCTCGCCGAGATCGTTGAGGACCAGACCTTCGAACGCGCCACGCGCGCGCGCTTCGCGCAACGCGAGATCGTACGCCGCTCGACGCGACGTTTTGTGACGCAGCAGCGGATCGTTCGCGCGCACGGTCGCGGCCGTCACGACGACGCGCGCGCGTTTCGGCGTGGGATCGAGCTCGCGCATGGCGACGGTCGTCGCGCCGGTCGCGTGCAGCGTGACGCGCGCGAGCGTCGGCGGCGCCGCATGCTCGTGCGTTATGCCGGTCGCCGCGGCGCGCAGCGTCGCCTGGACGTCCGATACGTCGTACGGCAAGCCGAGGCGATCGGCGCTCTCGCACATGCGAGCGAGGTGCGCGGCGACGTCTTCGGGGGGCGCGCCGACGCGCAACGTCTCGAAGATCGAGAGCGGTTCGCCACCGAGGAACGCCCGTCGCTTCACGAAGATTTCGGCCCATTCGGCGCTCGCGTCCGAGTCCGCGACGATCCCGCCGCCGATCCGTAGCGTTCCGAGCCGCGTGCGGCGATCGAGATCGAGCGTGCGGATCGCGACGTTGAAGGCGCCCCGACGGCCGGGTTCGAGCGCGCCGATCGCGCCCATCGCGATGCCGCGCGGCTCGGCTTCGAGCTCGGCGATCGCCCGCATCGCCGCGAGCTTCGGCGCGCCCGTGATGCTGCCGCACGGAAACGTCGCGCGCAGCAGCTCGCCGAGGCCGACGCCCGTGCGGAGCGTGCCCGCGATCGTCGAGGTCATCGTCGCGAACGTTGGATAGCGCTCGGTCGCGAAGAGCTGCTCGACCCGTACACGGTCGCAGACGCGATGCAGATCGTTGCGCAGCAGATCGACGATCATCACGTGCTCCGCGCGGTTCTTCGCGTCGCCGAGCGCGGCCGTGGCGCCGGGCGCCGTCGTGCCCTTCATCGGCCGCGTCTCGATGCGATCGCCGGCGAGGCCAAGGAAGAGCTCGGGTGAGAGCGAGACGAACGTGCGGTCGCCGTCCTCGACGAGCGCCGCATGCGCGACGCCCGCCCGCGCGACGAGCGCGTCGAACATCGCGCGCGGTTCGCCGGCCCATGCGAATCCGAACGGCACGGTGAGATTGATCTGATACGCGTCGCCCGCATGCAGCGCCGCGGCGATGCGCGCGAGCTCGTCGTCGTAGCGTCGCCGCGACCAGAGCGCGACCGGGGGCGCGAGCTCGAACGCACCACCGTTCGAGGCTGGGGCGCGCACGCGGCGCGCCGCGGCGTAGATGCCGAACGCTGCGAGCGGTAGCGTCGCATCGCGCGGAACGCCGTCGCCGACCGCCGCGCCCGTGAGCGCGGCACCGAGCTCGTACGTCACGTAGCCCGCGATCGCGTTGCCCGCCGCGAGCGCCGCGTCGAGCGTCGCGAACGCCGCGTCGACGTCGTCGCCGCGCTCGATCCGCACGACGAGCGACGGATCTTCGAAGACGATCCGCTCTCCCGGCGGCGCGAGCTCGACGCGCATCGCCCGCGCGTTTCGCGCCCGAGACGCGCGGCTCCGGGCACGCCGGGGAGAACGCGCGCCGGAGCGGGCACGACGGGGACATGCGCTATCGGACTCTCGGCCACAGCGGCCTCAAACTTTCGGCCGTGGGCCTCGGCTCGTGGCTCACCTACGGCGGCAGCGTCGAGCGCGACGCGGCGACCGCGTGCATCAAGCGCGCCTACGAGCAGGGCGTGACGTTCATCGACACGGCCGACGTCTACAGCCGGGGCAAGGCCGAGGAACTCGTCGGCGAGGCCATCGCCGGCTTCGACCGCACGTCGATCGTGCTTGCGACGAAGGTGTACTTTCCGATCGGCGACGGTCCGATGGACCGCGGCCTCTCGCGCAAACACGTCACCGAGGGTATCCACGCCTCGCTGCGGCGGCTCAAGACCGACTACGTCGATCTCTATCAGTGTCACCGCTACGACGTGAGCACGCCGCTGGAAGAGACGTGCCGGACGATGGACGACCTCATCGCCGCGGGCAAGATCCTCTACTGGGGCGTTTCGGAGTGGAACGCCGACCAAATCGCGTCCGCGGTGACGCTCTGCCGCGCGCACGGCTGGGCGCAGCCGATCTCGAATCAGCCACAGTACAGCGCCCTGTGGCGCCGCATCGAGGATCGGGTGCTTCCCGCGAGCGCCGCGTACGGGCTCGGCAACGTCGTATGGTCGCCGCTCGCGATGGGGATCCTGAGCGGCAAGTATCGCGATGCGTCGAACCCGCCGGCCGGCTCGCGTGCCGCGGGCCCGTCCGCGGACATGATGGATCGCTACTTTAATCAGCCCGTGCTCGACGCGGTCGCGAAGCTCGAGCCGCTCGCGAAGGAAGCCGGTGCGTCCATGTCTGCGCTCGCACTCGCGTGGTGCCTGCGCGAGCCCGCTGTCACGAGCGTCATCGTCGGTGCGACGAAGCCGGGCCACGTCGACGACAACGTCGCGGCGGCCGAGCTCGACGTCGATCCGGCGATCTTCAAGCGCATGGACGCGATCCTCGCGCCGGTGCTGCCCGACGAGCCGTATCTCGCATGAGTCGGCCGCCGCTCCCCCCGTTCACGCGCGAGACGGCGCTGCAAAAGGTGCGCGCCGCCGAGGACGCGTGGAATACGCGCGACGCCACGCGCGTGTCGCTCGCGTACACCGAGGATAGCCGCTGGCGCAATCGCTCCGAGTTCCTCGAGGGCCGCGCGGCGATCGTCACGTTCCTCGAACGCAAGTGGATGCGCGAGCACGAGTATCGGCTGATCAAGGATTTGTGGGCGTTCAACGACGATCGAATCGCCGTGCGCTTCCGCTACGAATGGCACGACGACGCCGGCCGCTGGTTTCGATCCTACGGCAACGAGAATTGGGCCTTCGCGCCGGACGGGTTGATGGCGCGCCGCGAGGCGAGCATTAACGATGTCGAGATCGGCGAATCGGAGCGCCGCCACCATTGGCCGCTCGGCCCGCGCCCCGGCGATATCGCCGGCCTCGATCCGAGCGATGACGTGCGCTAACCGTCGTCGTCGAGCGTCAGGGTGAGGGGCGATCCGGAATGACGTGCGACGCGCGGAGCCGAGCGAAGAGATCGTAGAACGCGTCGTCTGTGGCTTGATAGCCCGTGAAACCGAGCTTCCGGCTCTTGCTCATGTCGGTCACGACTTCGATCGGGCGGCCGAGATCCGCATCGGTGTGCCAGGCGGATGCGAGCCGCGTGAGATCGGGCTCGACCAGATCATATCGTCGCGCGATGTCGGCCCACATCGGTACCGCATCGGCGAGTTGTTTCTCGAGCGGCGTGACGCGCTCGGGAAACGGCGCCGGCTCGATCTCGAACCACGCGGCGAGCCGGCTCCACATCCAGCTCCATCGAAAGACGTCGCCGTCGACGATGTTGAACGCCTGGTCGCGCGCGGCGGGCGTCGTCGACGCCCATTCGAGATGCCGGGCGAGCAGTCGCGCGTCGGTCATGTCGGTGAGGCCGTGCCACTGAACGGACGATCCCGGAAAGACGAACGGCCGGCCCATCTCCCTGCAGATCGAGGCATGCACGGCGAGCGTCACACCCATGTTCATCGCGTTGCCGAGCGCGTAGCCGACGATCGTGTGCGGTCGATGGACGGACCAGCCGAACCCGTCGCGGGCTGCGGCCGCAAAGACCTCGTCTTCCTGCGCGTAGTAGAAGTTCTCGACGTCGAGCCTCGGCTGTTCTTCGCGAAACGGCGTTTCCGGGAGCGTGCCTTTGCCGTACGATTCGAACGGCCCGAGATAGTGTTTGAGCCCGGTCACGAGGGCAACCATCGCGCCGTTGACCACGATGTTTTCTGCCTCGGTGGGCTGACGCAACCACACACTGAAGAAGACGTGCGTCGGACGTTCGTCCGCGAACGCGGCCGCGAGTGCCGCTCGGTTCAGCAGATCCGCCGCGAGCGGACGCATGCCCGGGACGTCGCGTTGCGGTCGACGTGCGACGCCGGCGACGTCCCATCCGCCGTCCGCGAGATGACGCGCGAGCGTACTTCCCACGACGCCGCTGACACCGATGACGAGAGCTCGATTCGACACGCGTTTCTCGAACGCGGAACGGCTTGGCGAGTTGCGTGCCTCGATTCGTTCAATCGTACGTGCCGGCGACGAACCAGCCGCCGGCTTCGGCGACGATCCGGCAGAGGGCGCCGTCGTCGAGCAGCACGTCGTAGGCGTCGCTGACGAGCGGGGAGCGGCCACCGTCGAGGGTCTCACCCCACCAGGCCTCGTCGACCCGCCACGGTCCCGCGCACTCGAGCACGGCGCGGCCGCCGACGAGCGCCGGCCGGCCGCCGCGCACGCGCACCTCGACTGGCCGCGGAACGAGCACGCGGTAGCACGCCGTGCCCTTCGTCGTATTGGGCGGCGGTGCGACGGCCGTCGCGTGCGGCGTGCGTGCAAGCTCGGTCGCGACGAACGGCGAGTACGCGACGCGCGCTTCATAGCGGCCGCCGTCCGCGAGCCGTGCGCGCCGCGCGGCGCCGGGCCCGAGCGCGGCTTCCAAGCGCGCGAGCGCGATGCCGACGAGCTCGGGGTCGGGATCGCGGCCTGCGAAAAGCGAGAGCTCGGCGCCGCCCTCCTCGAGCCGCTCGGCGCGGAGCCGCAGCCCGACCACGGGCGACTGCAGCACGAAGCCCTCGAGCCGCGCGCGGATCAGGTCGAGCATCGTCGAGGCTTGGGCGGTCGGCTGCGCGAGTGGGATTGTGAGCGCGTGGGCGGAGCCGTCCTCGCACTCGAGCTCCAGCCGCAGCGCGCCGCAGCGCTTCCCGAGATAGGTCGCGTCCTCGGCGACGCGCGTCGCGAGCGTCCGCAGCGCGAAGACGAGCTGATCCTCGCGGTCGGCCGTGCCCTCGCCGTAGAGCGCGCGATCGATCGCGACCAGGCGCGCGCGCGGGACGAGCGGCGCATCGTCGCGGCCCGAGGCGCGCGCGTGCCAACGCGCGGCGCCCGGCCCAAAGCGCCGCACGAACGGGCCGTGCGGGAGCGCCGCGAGATCCCCGAGCGTCCGCAGCCCGAGCAGCGCGAGGCGATCGAGGATATCGGGCGGCAGCTCGAGGGCGCCGAGCGGTAGTCCCGCAACGAACGTCCGCTCGGCGCCCGTCGCGACGACCGTTCCGTCGCCGAGCCGGGCGGCGACCCGGGCGACGAACGGGTTGGGCCCGAGCGCGGCGTGCAGCGGGAGCGCGGCGAGCTCGGGATCGCCCGCGAGCGCCTCGCGAACGCAGGCGAGCCAGCGCGCGGGATCACCCGCGATGCCGCGCATCTCCAGGAGCGCGACGCCGTCGCCGCCATCCTCGACGAGCGGCGAAGCCGCGTCGAGCGCGTCGAGGGCGCGTTCCCAAAGCGCCCGGTCGCGCGCCGGATCGCGCACGGCAACCGCCGCTTCCCGCGCGCAGGCGGCCGCCTGAACGAGCGTCATGCCAACGCGAGCGCCGAGGGTCAGTGCCCCGTCGTCGACGGCGAGGACTCGCCCGCGCTCGAGCCGGTCGACAACGATCACCGGCCGAGCGCGCAGCTCGGGATCGGCGAGCCGGGCGACGGTCACTTGATAAGCCGGCACGAGCGCGCAGACGATCGGCATGGGACGCCATCATGATCGAACATATGTTCGATTGTCAACTCGACGTGATTCAGAGATTGAGGAGGATACGCTCGTGGAATATGGGCTTGGAACGGGTGCGCGTCTTCAGAACGAAAGCCGCTACCATCGCCATCCCTCATCCGAATCGATTTTTAAAATGCCGTTTTCGGTTTTCGGGCCTGCGCCCGAACGTAGGAATGCTCTCGAGCTGCTGCCGCGCGGTGCCCTCGTGAAGACGGGCGACGTCGATCACGCTGACTGGAACTACGACGGGCTCCTGGGCATGGTCTCGAGACAGCGTTTCGCGCTCGTGCGCGACCTGCTGCCGCCCTATCGAGTCGGCCGGCTCCTGGAGGTCGGGTATGGAAGCGGGATCTTTTTACCGGAGCTGGCTCGGCATGCCTACCAGCTCTTTGGCGCGGACATTCACGAACGTTCGGCGGAGATCGAGGCGGTACTCGGCCGTGCCGGTATCGGCGCGAAGCTCGTTACGTCACCGGCCGAGTCGTTGCCCTATCCCGACGGGTGGTTCGACGTCGTCGTTGCCGTGAGCACGTTCGAGTTCGTGCGCGATCCGAGCGTGGTGATCGCCGAATTCGCGCGCGTCCTCCAGCCGGGCGGTTGCGTCGTCATCGTGACCCCTAGTCAGCACCCGCTGCTCGATGCCGCACTCGCGCTAGCCACGGGCGAGTCGGCCGCGCGGGACTTCGGTGATCGCCGCAAGCTCGTCGTGCCCGCGTTGATGCAGGCCATGCGGATGGAACGAGCCGCCACTTTTCCGCCATTCTTCCCCGTGCCGATTTACCGTGCGTTTCGCCTGGGCAAAAGGTCGGCCGTGCGGACGAACGTCGCTCAGGCCAGTGCGATGGTCCGTAGCGCGTAAGCTCGCCGCTCGGCGATCAGCGTCGCGCCGAGCGCGAGCCAGATGAAAACCTCCGCGAAGAGGGTCCCATCACCTCCGGTGATGTTGCCGGCAAAGAACACGGTCGCTCCCAGAGCGGCGAACGCGGCTTGCTCGGGCGTGAGGCGCTTGCAGAGGGCGAGCGCCGCCGGCAAGAGCACGATCGCATAGGCCTCACCGCTGCCGGGATACGCGATGAGCCCGAACGCGACGAGGAGTCCGAGCGCGAGATCGCCGTCTTCCGAAGATGCCGTGATGGCGAGAACGAGCGTTCCGAGGCCGAGAAGCCCGGCGATCGTGAGGAAAATCGGATCGTGCAGCGCCCCGGAGTACGACCCCATCGCGCCGCCGTGGCGCAGGAGTGCGGCGTAGAGCGAGGCGTTGTTCGGCTCGCGGAAGACGCTCGCGGGCATCCGCGTCGCAGGATTTGCGTGCATGAACGATGTGAGGCCGCCCGGACCGAGCAGCGGGATTGCCGCGACCGTCGCGAGCGATACCGTCACCACGCTCGCCACGAAAGCAGACCACCGCCGACGCAGCGCAAGCCAAAGCGGGACGACCGCGAGATACGGCTTGACGATCGCGGCCACGCCCGCGGCGATGCCGGCGACCAGACCCGATCGTGCGGCGGCGGTGGCGGCGACGACAACGGCGAGCAGGGCAAAGAAATTGGTCTGCTGCAGGGAGATGGTGATCCCGGTTGCCGGCAGTGTGAAGGCCAGCGTCGCGAGCGCGGCACCGCCGCTCCAGCCGATGGGCTTCGCGAGCACGACGATCGACACGATCAGGGCGGTGAGGGTCGCCACCATCCAGAGCGCGCTGGCAACGTGGATGTTCGTAAGCCCCAGCGGCGCCATGAACCAGATCGCCGCAGGCGGATAGGGAAAGCCGACGTCGAGGACCTCGGGCCGGAAATCGGCGCCGGTTGCGATCGGCAACAGCATCGCATGATACGTCGCCGGCGCGTACACGTTCGCGTGGCTGACGGCAGCTCGGCCGTACAGCCAAAAGCATAGGAAGTCCCACTCGCCGATATGGCGTACCGCACCGATCGCCGTTTTCAAGAGTTCGAGTCCGCTAACCGCAGCGCAGATCGCGATCCCGATGCCGAGTCGTTTCGAGACCGCGCCCGCGAGCGTCCGCGTAAGAACGAAGGCGGCAAACGCAAAGAACGCCCAGTTCAAAACGATGGTGACGTGCCACATCGAGCGACGACCTTTCTCGGAGGATGCGTTTCAGCCTAGGCGATGGGCCGGTGTGGCGCATCCCGGTAATCGGGTGTTACCATATCGTCTTCGTCAGCCGACCGCGCGTTCGCGACGTGCGAACTCGAGCGGCGGCGCGATCTCGCGCACGCGCGGCGCGCCGAGCGGCGGACCCACGCGCTCGAAGGTCTCGCAGGCGAACCGCGCGCGCCGGCCGGGAGCGGCGCGCTTGTGCTTGAGGACGACGGCCTCCACGCCGAACCCGGCGAACGCGCAGAACGGCCCGGGCTCGCCCGTGAAGCGGGCGTCGCTTGCGCGAACGCGGACGCGGAGGGAGGCAAAGTAACGTAACTCCTCCGGCGCGACGGCACCCAGGGCGACGAGGACGGCATTCGCACGGTGGGTCAGGCTCGCGAGGCGGGTCCAGGCGGCCGCCCGCAAGCCGAGCGCCGGCATGACGATGACGCCGAAGGCGGCGGCCCGCGCGAGGATGTCGATCGCGCGCGCGGCACCCGCGCCGTCCTGCGCCCGCACGATCAGGAGCCGGTCGAGATCGACGCCGGCAGCGGCGAGGGCGGGTGGATACCAGGCGCCCTCCACGTCGCGCTCGAGCTCGACGAGCGCGGCGAGCCCGCCGTTCGCGGTCGCGGTTGCGAGCAGGCGCGCGGCGACGGCCGAGCGGCCCGACCCGGGCGCCCCCTCGAGCGTCGAGATCGCGCCGCGCGGAAAGCCGCCCCCGAGCGCCGCGTCGAGCTCGCCGAGCCCCGAGCGTACGATCTCGGCCTCGGCGAGGGCGAAGGCCTCGGGCGCGGCGCCCCGATGCCGGGTCGCGACGGCGGAGCGGAGGGCGTCGAACGCCGCGCGGCGCTCGGCCGGAGCGGTCGGCTGAAGCATGGGAGCTCATCCTAATCGAACGTATGTTCGATGGTCAAGCGCCGCGTTTTCAGGGTGGCTACCAGCCGGCGGTTCCTGGCTCGCCCTTGAACGGCCCGACGACGTCCAGCGTGATCCAGCCGCCGTAGAAGTCGCCCGCCTGCGCCGCGACGCGCTCGTCGTCGACGTAGCACGCGTCGACCCGCGAGGCGTAAAAGGCGACGTAGTCCGCAATGGGCGCGAAGGCGGCGGTCGGCTGCGGGTAATACCAGGCCGCACGTGCGCTGCGGCGGTTGCCCACCGCGAGATCGTAATACGCCGCGCGGCCCTTATATTCGCAGAAGCTGCTGCCGGCCGCACGCACGAGCGCCGAGAGATCGAGATCGCGCGGCGGCAGATAGTAGACCGGCGGGTGGCTCGTCTCGAGCACGCGGTACGCGCCGTCGGTATCGGCGATCGTGCGCTCCGCGAAGACGATGCGCAACCGCCGGGACGTGCGTTCCAGGCGCGGCGGTCGCGGATAGTCCCAGACGGATTCTTTGCCGTTCGGCCTCATCGACTCCCCGGTGTTCGGCTGCGCGTGGTCAGCGCGGAACGACGGCGCTCGGATACGCCGAGCCGACGTACTTCCACGCCCCGCCGGTCGCACGATAGAAATAGACGTTGGGATTTTGCGGATCGCCGTCGTTCTGAAAGGTGATCGGACCGACGAGCGTGTCGTACGCGCTCGTCGCGGCGAGCGAGCGCTCGAGGCCGATGCGGTCCGTCGTGCCCGTGCGACGCACGATCGAGATGACGATCTGCGCGGCCGAATACGCGAATGCGGAGAGCGGCGTGAGCGTGCCGTAGCGGCGCTCGAACTCGCCGCGAATGCGATATGCGGTCGGCGCGATGACGAGCGGCGGCATCGAGCTCGAGACGACGAGCCCCTCCGCCGCCGCGGCGTAGCGGGCGATCGTGCCGGGATCGAAGAGCCCCTGCGACCCGAAGATCGGGCCCGTGTAGCCCGCGGCGCGCAACCGCGGTAAGACGGGTCCCATGTCGGGCGTCACGCCCGCGAGGAAGACGGCCCCGGGCGGCGTGTCGCCGAGCGCGGAGCGCACGGCCGCGTCGTAATCGGGCTTCTGCCAACCAAACGAGACGACGCGCGCGGGGATCTTGTCCGCGTCGAACTGCTCCTTGAAGCCCGCCGCGACCGCGGGGCCGTAGTCGCCGTCCTGCGTCATCACGACTGCGCTCGCGGGCTTGGCGTTCGCGACGATGTAGTGGCCCGCGAGCCGTCCCTCGCTCGAGTCTTTCGTCGTGAGCCGAACGATGTTGCCGTAGCCGTGCGACGTCAGCCCGTCGTACGTCGAGGCGGGGCAGAGCACGGGCATCTTCCCGTTGACGTAGGTCGGTAGCGCGGCTTCCGTGACGCGCCCGCTGAGGTGCCCGATCACCGCGACGACCGAGCCGTCGTCGCAGGCGAACTGCGCGTTGATGATGCCCGACGCGACGAGGTTCTGATCGTCGAACGTCCGGATCAGGAACGCCTTGTCGAGCTGGCCCTGATAGTTGTTGACCTCATCGATCGCCGCGCGCACGCCGTTGCCGAGCTGCTCGCCGAGCGCCGTCGCGTCGCCCGTGAACGGCGCGACCACGGCGATCGTGACGGTCGCTCCGAGCCGCGTGTCGCCGTAGACGGCGTCCGCGGGGCGCGGCAGGGCGGCGACGCCCGCGGCGGCCGCGGCGCCGCCGAGAAAGCCTGAGCGCCTCAGCGCCATGCGAAGCCCGCGACCGTCGCGACGAGCGTCGCGACCGAGAAGATCATGTTGCTCACGAAAACCCGTTCGTTGAGGACGAAGACGTTCTCTGCCGTCGTGAAGAGCCGGCGCTCGTAGGCCGCGAGCGCGAGCGCGAAGAGCACGCTCGCGTAGTACGCCGGACCGACGTGCGCGAAGAAGCCCGCCTCGAAGAGGACGAGCGCGAGCACGACGTGCATCGCGAGCGGGAGCCGGCGGCCGCTTGCCGTGCCGAAGCGTGCCGGGATCGAGCGGATCGACTGCGCGCGGTCGATCTCATGGTCCATGAGCGCGTAGATGATGTCGAAGCCCGCGACCCAGATCGTCACCGCGAGGAAGAGCAGCAACGCCGAGACCGAGACGCCGCCCGTTACCGCGATGTACGCGCCGAGCGGTGCGAACCCGTCGACCGCGCCGAGCACGAAGTGCACGCTCCAGGTGAAGCGCTTGCAGAACGGATACGCGACGATCCCGAGCGCCGCGAGCGGCAGGAGCTCCAGGCACAGCGGCCGCAGCGCCGCGGCGGCGATGACGAGGATGACGAGCCCGGCGACGGCGGTGGCGAGCATGACGCTCGGGTCGAGGGTTCCCGCCGCGAGCGCGCGTCGCGCGGTGCGCGGGTTCTTCGCGTCGATGTCGCGGTCGACGTAGCGGTTCGCCGCCATCGCGGCCGTGCGCGCGCCGAGTACCGCGAGCGTGATCCAGACGAACTGGTACCACGTCGGCAAGCCGCGCGCGCCGAAGAGCGCGCCGACGTATGCGAACGGGAGCGCGAAGAGCGTGTGCTCGACGCGAATCTCGCGCAGCACGAGCTTCGCGGTCGCGCCCGCCGACGTCGTGCGGATCGTGCTCACGCGCCGCCCTCGAGCGCGCCCGGCGCCGGCACCTCCGCGGCGCGCAGCGTTCCGCGCTCGATCGTGCCCGCCGGCAGACCGAGATCGCGCAGCAGCGTCGCGAGGGCGCGCGGACCCTGGCCCGACCACGCGTCGGGCGTCGTGCGCATCCCGTCGAGCCCGAGCTCGGCCCAGCGCGCCGTCACGCGCGCCTTCACGGCCGCATCCATCGCGATGTCCGGTGGCCAGACGCGCGCGTAGCCCTCGTCCGCGCGCTTGCGCGTGGCGTCGATGCCGAGCTTGTGGCCAACGGAGACCAGGAACGAGCCGCTGTGGTCGAGGTCGTCGACGGGGCCCGGCATGACGACGAGGTCGCGCGAAGCATCGACGTTGTTGAGCGCGTTCCAGACGACCGCGCGCGTGTCGTGAACGTCGACGTCGTGATCGACGACGAGCAGGCAGCGCGTGAGCATCATCATGTGGCCGAGCCCCCAGAGCGCGTTCATGACCTTTTTCGCCTGGCCCGGATACGTCTTCTTCACCGCGACGATGCAGAGGTTGTGGAAGCCGCCCTCGACAGGCAGATTGTAGTCCGTGATCTCCGGGACGACCATCTGCAGCAGCGGCAGAAATAAGCGCTCGGTCATCTTGCCGAGCCACGCGTCTTCCATCGGCGGCTTGCCGACGACGGTCGCTGCGTAGATTGGCTCGCGACGGCGCGTGACGCACGTGACGTGGAACGTCGGGTACCAGTCCGCGAGACTGTAGACGCCCGTGTGATCGCCGAACGGGCCCTCGACGCGCAGGTCGTCGTTGTCGACGTAGCCCTCGAGCACGAACTCGGCGTCCGCCGGGACTTTGATGTCGGAGGTCAAGCACTTGACCATTCTGACCGCGCGACCGCGCAGGAAGCCGGCGAGCGAGATCTCGTCGACGATCGGCGGGAGCGGCGCGGTCGCCGAGTACGTGATCGCGGGATCGGCGCCGATGACGACGGCGACGGGGATGCGGCGGCCCCACTTCACCGCGTGCGCACGGCCCTGCTTGTGCTTCTGCCAGTGCATCCCCATCGTCGTGCGGTCGTATCGCTGCACGCGGTACATGCCGACGTTCTGCGGGCCGCCGTCGGGCGGCCGCGTGAAGACCAGCGGCAGCGTGACGAACGGCCCGCCGTCGAGCGGCCAGGTCGTGAGCACCGGCAGCGCCATGAGATCGACGTCGCCGTCGCGCTCGACGATCTCCTGAACGGGTGCCCGCTCGCGCGCGACGGTCCGCGGGATGGCGAAGGCAGCCGAGCCGAGCGAGACGAGCTTCGCGAACTTATCGCCCGGCGTCTTCGGAACGCGTAGCGTGATCGCGTTGCGGATGCGCTCGGCGACCACGTCGATCGAATCCGCGCCGAACGCGAGCGCCATCCGCCGCTCGGTCCCGAACTGGTTCGTGAGTACCGGAAACGCGGAGCCGGCGACGTCGTGGAAGAGCAGCGCCGGGCCGCCCGCCTTCACGACGCGATCCGTGATCTCCGAGATCTCGAGATAGGGATCGACGCGCGCGCGAACGTCGGCGAGCTCACCCGCGCGCCGCAGCGCCGCAACGAACTCGCCCAAGGCATTGAAGGCCATATCTCGGGTTTCGACGCCTGATTGGTCCCCGCCGTTTCGACGCTCGAGACCGCTTCACGATCGGCGCCGGCTCGAGCCAACGGGACGCCGGAGCCGCGAGAACGAAGGACAGCGTTTGCTTAGAAAATTGACAGGCTTCATTACCTCGAGCCGCTCGGTTGGTTTTGGTCGCTTCTTTCTCACCGCTCGATTCGGTGCGAGTTTGGCAGTCGTGACGCTCGCTGCCGTCGTTCTGTGGGGACTCTTTGCGCCCGAGCATCGGCTCGGTCGAGTCGGCGTCTTTCGTGTCCAAGGATTCGATTACGATGCCTTTTATTGCGGCGGCAGAGTCACGGGGCACGGAGATCCGTACGAGCTCGAGCCGCTCGCAACGTGCGAACGTACCCTCGTCAAGCCGGCCTTGGTCTTACCGGTTCCATTGCCGCCATACGATCTTGCGGCACTTCACCTCCAAGCGTTGCCGAATGAACGTCGTGCTCGATTCATCTGGATCGGCGTCCTACTCGCTTCGATAATCGCGGCAGCTGCGTTTCTTCAGCCGGTCGTCGGCATGCCGTGGCCGGTTCTCGTCGGCGCCGTCTTGCTCGGGAATGGTCGCGACGAGCTTCCACTCGGACAGATCGTTCCGTTCGTCTTGCTCGGCATCGCCGGCGCGGCATACTTTCTCGAACGAAGCAAAGAAAGCATCGCCGGCGTCTTCGCGCTGGTGACCCTCGTCGAGCCGCACCTCGGCGTTCCGGTGATCCTCGGCTTCGTCATCTTCATACCGAGGGCTCGAGTTGCAATCGGCGCCGGCGTCGTGGCGTTGGCCGCAATTTCGATCCGCACTGCGGGCGTAGCCGGTTGCCTCGACTATGTTCGACGCGTGTTGCCATTCCATGCGCTCGCCGAGGCTCCGTTCGTCTATCAGTTCAGCATGACGTATTTGCTAACGATGCTCCATGTGCCGGAGCGTCTGGCGATCGACGCCGGCACGTTGACGTTCGTGGCTATGCTCATAGCCGGCCTCGTCGTGGCCGGCCGGCTAGCTCGAAAGAGCGGATCGAAGTCGTTCATCGCGCTCGTTCCGCCCGCATTCGTCTTACTTGGCGGAACGTTCATCAAGCAGCAGCAGCTCATCGTCGCGATTCCGTTATGTTTCGCACTCTTGCGATTGGCGAGGGCGAGAAGCGAAGCGACATGGTCGTTTGCCACGCTCTTCGTCGTCATGCTCGCATGGCAACCGGTTTTCGACGTCGCTAAGTCCGATCTCGAGGTGCTGGCGCTTTCGTTCGCCGTAGCGACGTCGCCACTTCTGGGCTTTCCGGCGATGAAGCGGATCCAATACAGCGTTGCCGTCACCGCGGCGTATGGCATTATTCTCGGAATCGAGCACATGCACTTCGCGGGTCACATCATCTTGGCGACGCCATCCGTCCAATCGTTCACGCGAGAAGCTCAGGGAGATGCGGACCTCGCGTCGTATCCATGGGGCGTCTTCATGCGAACGATCCCGGCGTATGCGGATCTGACGATCGGGTTCGCAATTGCGAAGATCGTGACGTGGCTAGGACTCGGATCCATGGTCTTGCTTACCGTCCGCTTCATGCGCGATCCATTCTCGACATCGGCTCGAGAGACTGCCGTCACCTGATCGAGCGTGCTGCGACACATGTACTCACTCGCGGAGTCTCGCGGGGATAGCGTTCGCGTCGCCGCGACCACGCAGAGAGGAACTTCTTGGCATCACCTGGCGTCGGATCGAGCTCGGCGAGGAAGCGGACTGCGCCCGGGCGCCGAGCCAACGGGACGCCGGAGCCGAGAGAACGAAGGACGGGCCGCTCGGTTCGCTTTGGTCGCGTCTTTCTCACGGCTCGATTCGGTGCGAGTCTGGGTCGATGCGCGACCGAGCGGCGCGCGGTACTATGCCGAAAGGGTCGTTCAAGGGACGACCAGCCAGGATCGTGTCCCGGGACGTGGTGTACGAGTCGAGGTTACGTTGCGACGGCTGAGATGCGATGGAGGCCGTTATCGCTCACGACTTGGAGTCCTTCGAGCTGCATATAGCGACGCTGTAATTGCCACT
>JAABUK010004335.1_pt1 | contig 23188 bp, 26 predicted proteins | sample 5559141 | NCBI WGS metagenome assembly JAABUK01 (sample SAMN10711869, study PRJNA513367) | rock metagenome | isolation source: Antarctica rocks | place: Antarctica: Victoria Land, Pudding Butte nord | collected 2016-01-03
TTGGGGTTGTTGCATGTACATACCACCATTGGTTTAGACCTTTTAGCCAGCATAGGCGGTATTGTCAGCTGCCTGTTTCTGGTAGGCGCATGCAGCGGTTTCTTCAGTTTAGGCTGGGCTCTCATCAGCTGCCAATTGTTCTCGGGCGTTTTGCTGGGGGTCAGCATGTTGCCAGAGCCAATAGGGTCTGCACACATTGTGGTAGTGTGGCTGTGGCAGATGAATTGCACATGATTTTTGGGTGTCCAGCTCTCCAGGCAGTCAGGCAGCGGTATGCTCCTTTGTTTTCCACGGACACAAACACCATGAGATCCCTTTTTGCGCAGCAAGATCATATGCAGGCTTTCAAGTTCGTTCTAGACTGTCTTGATGTTTTCCACATTTGACCTTCGTCTTCTTCTATATGTGATCAGACTTGCTGGCTGGCTAAAGCATTGTAATCTCTCTCTCTCTCTCTCTCTCATCACTTCTGTCACACCATCAGCTCAGCAGTTGCACACACTCATACATGAGGACTTGTGTCAAGAATACTCAGCACCTGCCACTTTGATTTAGAGATTAAAAAACAAACAAAAAAGGTTCATTTGCCTGAACTGAGATTGGCGCTATGTTACCAATCATGGGGCCATCTGTGCAGGATCATACTGCCAGACACAGGCCTGCAGCAACTCTTTCTTTGTGATACGGTACTGTACAGCCAGTTGCAGCTTATCATTGCCTGCAGTGTCTGCACCAATCTGCTCCAGTTGCTTCTTGTCAGCTTCAAGAGTTGTTGGCTTTGATGCTATGACATGGCTGCAGAAGCCATGTAGCACCTGCAACAGATCCACGAATACTGGCACAAAGATAGCAAGGGCATGCAGTGCTGCATTCTTGCGCATATATGATCAGTCTGAATGCACTACTGCAGCCTGCATAGAATCAGCTTGCATGAGAGTATTGATACAGATGTGGCACGCAAGTACATCTGGAAGTGCTCTGCTAGAGACTCACATGTACACAACCTTGACTGCATGCTCAGCAGTGCTCCATCAGGCTCAAGCAAAACAAAAGCAAGTGCTTAAGTCATATGCAACATAAGAGAGGCACTTTTGTTCAATGTTGATCTTGTAAATCTTTCTGGTTGTGCTTGCATTGCATCAGAAAATGGGTACAAGACTATATTACAGCAAGAATTGCGCCCTGACTTGCACTGCAGTAAGGGTCCTGAATTGGGTCCTGAGTTGGAAAGAAAGCATGTAGCGTGACTCACCTGGCTGAAAATTTAAATTCTGAACCCAAACAAAGCATGTAGGGTAACTCACCTGAAACACCTGCTGCTCAGTCTTCTCTGACAGCTCCTGCTTCCAGGCTGTCATGACATTTGGAATCTCCCTGTACTTGAACAGGGCTTGGAACCATTGCAGGGGGTCCAGCGCTGACCCCTGCTCAAGCTCCTGCTCAGATGCAAAGAGATACCTTAAGCTTTCCAAAACTGCATCCGACCATCCACTCTTCTTTAGCTCAGCCTGCAGCAACACATACAAAATTTTTGAAGTGTACATTCATGGTTGCAGGCTGAGTGCGAGGTGGTACAGTCATGCAATCATGTGTAAGTTGTTGCATTTGTTTCAAACGGAGGTGGCTTGGGACATATTTTGCATGACTGATTACCAACCAAGAGTCAGACACGACAGCATGCAATCTGCTGAATCATCAGTCATCAGTTCAATCACATGTATGACTGAATCTGCATCCTGCAAAGCCATGCATTGAGCAAGAGAACCAACGTTTGCAGCGATGTTTACCTTGACATCAGGTTTGCACCATATTTACCAAGAATACACATGTGTAGATGGTAAGGGGCTTGCCTGATGCAGCTCTTGCATGACAAGGGGGTCTGACTCTAGAAACCGCCATCGTTCCTCACTCACGTTGTGCCGCTGCTTGGTCCATTTATACAGGTCAGCCATGTAGATGTCATTTGCGTTGTCCATCTCTACAAAGCCATAGAACTGAAGGAGCATTTCGTTTGACTTGTCGCCATACGAATGCGTCACCTGCATGTAAGAAAAGAAAGAATAAATCATGCTTTTCAGCAGTCATAACAGGAGCCTTCTAAGGCGGCAGCCCAGAGCTATGACCATAGGCCATAGCCCAAAGGGACCTGCGTGTAACAGCAGCAGTCCTGTCAGACCAGCGTGCCAGCCACAGCAAAGCATTCATGCTCAAGTACAGCAGACAAGTGTTACCCAATACATGGTTTTAGCAGTAGTATTACGGAAAAATACGGCGTATGGAGTCATCACGGAGTAATGCTGAGCAGACTGTCAGCGTGCAGTTTGTGTCTGTCACCTGGATGCTATACAGTACATTTGGTGTAGCCCGTTGCCGATCAAGTCAAGACGGCAACAAAGAGTGATGTACAATGTCATTGCTTGGGGTGTCAAATTATGCATGGCACTCAGCCAACCAAAGGTGCTGCTAAGGGGATGTGTATGCAAGACACAGTGCATGCAAGCAGGAAGCACGTGACATGAGCAGCCCTCAGGGCAGGCAGTGGCAAGTACATGTCATCCTGTTTAGGTATGCCTCTGCAGGACTTATGGACTACACCCTGGGACAAGATCGGAATAGATGCATCTTGGTAGTGTGCTGTTGGTGCCTAGTTGTAGGAGTCCAAAGAAGAAAAGGAAAGAAAAGACTATGCCTTTTGGTGTCAATTTAATGAAAAGTCAAATATCATACCAGGCTGCCCAGGAGTCCACAAGAAACATATTCCATGCACAAGCAGCTTTGTGTTGGCTAGACTGGTGGCAGAGTGGTGGCCACCTCAAGAGTGGTTAGGTGCCCTTCACAAAACCTGCTTTCAAAATGGTGGGCGTGCCGTCAGATCTTGACAGAAGGCAGCAGGGGGCGGGGCAAAGCAGGGCAATTTGGTGCAGGCAGGACAAAGCAGGGCAATTTGGTGCAGGCAGGGCAGAGTCAGGGCAGGGCAGGGCAGGGCAGGGCAGGGCAAGGCAGGGCAGGGCAGGGCAGGGCAAGGCAGGGCAGGGCAGGACAGGGCAGGGGAGGGTAGGGCAGGGCAGGGCACAGCAGCACAGGGCAAAGCAGAGCAAGATGCAGAACAGGGAATCACCTCTTGACCAGCAACAAAGCCATAAGGGCCCGAGACTGCTTGCAAGCTGCTGCTGAAACGACTTGCCCGAAGCTCCCCCTGCACCAGAAGCTGCATGATTTCATTCACCAACACACAATGCAGATGCTGTTTGTTATTGAGGCTGAGTCACACCATGCTGATGCACTCCAGCTTACACAAGCTTTGCTTGTGCTGTGCAGGGACTGCACTGGGAAGCAGCACAGTGAAAAGACGAGGCTGTTTTGCAGTGGCGTACCATCTCAAACTTAGTAAAGAAAACAAAAAAGTACGCCTTTTGGCGTCAATTTAATGAGAAGCCAAGTATTGTACCGGGCTGCCCAGTACTCAAGCTTATCAGAGCGCAGACCTTGGCTAAAAGAACAGAATAAGTTACGCTTTCTAGCGATCATAACGGGAGCCTCCTAAGGCAGCAGCCCGGAGCTACACGCCTTTGCTGTTCATGCAAATGTTTGCAAGCTGTAAACACAAATTCTTGTTTACTGTCTCTTCTCTTTTGACAAGCTGGTAACATTGATGTGTTGCCTGCTGTCTGTATTGAGACACATGTCCTGCGATAGATATGTGCAAAAGACAGGATGTGGGCTGCTTGTTGGCCTGCTGCCACCACGGTATAACTGACAAAGGGTTGCAGCCTGACCTGACTGGTGGAGTTGTGGTTGAGCAGGTCTACGACTGGCAGCAGTGCTACTTGGTGGCTGCCCTCTGTGCTGTACTTGTTGTGGAAGAAGGCAGCTGCCATGCATGCTGTGAAGGCATACCGGCAGCCTGCAGACACCTGCAGGCCATCATCAACTGCCTGATACTAATTCTCACTTCCCGATTCCATGAAGTTGCTCATTTTTGCAAGGTTTTGCAGCTTCAGGTATATACAGTCCTGAGCAGCTCTCTGTATGAGGTTGGTATGAAGTTTGTATTGAAAGGCTATGAGGTTTGTACCCTGTACGAGGTTTGTATGAGGTTATGAGATGTTTTGGCAGCCGTCAGACACCACCACGAGTACAAGCAGCATGCAGGCAGTAGTCAGGCGTGCATCAGCATGGTAGGTCCCTTTGGGGGCAAGCACAGTGCAAAAGCATTACTCATCACAGTCAGGCAGGGACTGCAATATCAGTTTTGGCGCAGGCAGGGATTGCAGTGTCAAGTGCATGCATCTACAGGTGGGAGATAGTCAGTCAGGAAGGGCTTGGAGGCTGTAAGCAGAGCTGGGCCTTCAGTAAACCACACATGGCCATTGACTAATTGGCAGAATGGCTAGCCAGTGGGTATCAGAAAGGACAACAGATACTCAGTAATCATGATTATGTACAGCAGAAGGGACTTCTACAGCACACGCATCTGGACAAACAGGTTCAGCACAAGTGTTGTAGCACAGCAGTCAAGCATCCTCGAATGCCACTTGACACAGGGCAAGACGTGTCGCAAATCAGCTGAATTAGCTCAGCTGACTGGACTCCTCTCGTGCTTTGCAACAGCAGCTGACCTGAGAGCTGTACTGCCACCTGTTGATGAAGGGAGCTTTGAAGGCCAAGCCAGCAACGACCACAGCTGTGCCCACTGCCAGCGGACTCCACCAGGCTACAGACGCACGGACAAGGGCTGTCAGTCATTCACGCCATCATCAATATGGCTAACAAAAGGCAAAAGAAGCAAGCCACTTTGCAAGTTTGCTTTGTCAAGAGTTAAGAGAAGCTTGCATAAGCATCAGCTCTGATGGCTTAGCAACCATAATACTACTCGAAGGTAGACTTAACATACGCACTCCTGCAGCATGTCTTCTCTCAGGCTGAGCAGCAACAGGCAACTGCTGCTGCCTCATTTGATTCCAGCAAGCAGTCGAGATCAAACAAGCAGCAGTGAACCATTGATGTGCTGCATGGGAATGCAACGACATTCTCTACAGTGCAAGAGATTGCTGAAACAAACAGCAGCATCTACACACAGGGCTGAAAATTTAACACAAATGGGCGCTTGACAAGTTGGCAGTATCAGCAGCATAGAAGGTGTTGCTGGTGACAACAGACTACACCTCCACAATCAAAACTGTTCTCACAACGCAGTTGCGTTCCGTATGCGCCTCAGCACCATAACACACTTCGAAAACCTACCCCTAAATGCATATTTACTGTTTAGTGTATGTCGGTTTTCCAGTATGGCCTGTTGACTCCCTACTGAGTGCCAGAGGCAGGAATTTCAGATCAGTTGATGTTTCAATGTACGCGCTGTTGTACAGAGCTGACACATCTCCACAACGGTGGAAATGTGTTTTCACTGTCCCAGGCGTTTCTGAGTTTAGGTTTCCAGTATAGGGATGACGTTTCTGAATTAAAGTTTACGTTTCAGGATTGAAAATAGCTAAAACATCAGCCCAAGACATGCCTCTACATGGTCCGCAGATCTGATGATGCAAGCTATTGAAACGCAACATGACACACAAGTTTGCACAGCAGGTGAGGTTTACCTTCTTGCTTGGGAAAGACGAAGGAGCGACTGGTGACAATATCAGAGGCCCAAATCAAGTCTTGTAGGGTGATGTCTAGATCCCTTATCAACGGTGTTGACTGAAGCCGTCTGTAGTCATCTATGATGTCAGCCAACTGCTGTTTGATCTGCAAGGCAACAGGAAGTGATAAAAAAGTGAACTAGATGGGATCAGGTGCAGACATGCAGGGCTTTGCAGAGACCATTAAGCTCTTTTCAATCCCAAGACGTCTATTTTTATGCAGAGACGTCATCCCTACACTAGAAATGTAAACTCAGAAACGTTTGGGGAAAGTAAAATGCGTTTCTACCTTGTGGAGATGTTTTAGATGCCCACATCTTGCATGGGCAGCATGCTACACTCCTGTGAGGCATGCTGGCAATATAGCATACATGCTAAGAAGATTTTCAGGTTTCAGCAGGGTGAATCTCTGAGCTATATGTATTGTGAGACACAGGTGATGAGCCATCGACCAGTTCATCATATGATACATGTAAAGCTGACAATGCCTCAGACACCTGAAGCACGCATCAGTGCGGCGCCGAGAGGGTGGAGGGGGGGTCAGGGGCAGGGGGTTAAGGGGTGGGCGTGCAGTCACTAGCTTGCAGGAGTCAGCATGGGATTTGGGTACCTGATCATGGAATTCTTTCTCTGTTGGTGTGCTGTTCAGTTGCAATTGCTGCAGCTCCTTGTCAGTCCAGTGCAACAGGGTGGCCACTTCATGAGGGAGGGACTCAATCCACAGCTGCCAAGGAGAATCCTGCCCCCGTTTAGCTTCCCTCAGCAGTACAAGGCCAAGCTTGACATTCCTGCACAGCAGTGATTTGCCCTGTGTACTCAGTCCTATACACATGTCTCAAACAGCCTGCAACAGCCATTGAAAGCAGTGAACAGATGGCAAGACGCTTGGCAAATGCAGACTCCATATGCATGTTCCAGCTCAGAATGTGTATGGGCTGAGAATTTGCAAAGCTGCTATGCTGCTGTCATGCCTAATGATGAGCTGTGGCTGAGGGCTCATAAAGGCAGAATTGCTCCATTGGCACAACAGCGCCCATCAGGGATGAAGCGTGATATACGATCATGTGCATGCTCTGATGCTGAGGCATGCAGGATGCAAATTGTTGCTGGCAAGCCTTTGCCGCTGAGCACCACGCACAGATGCACCTTGCGCACCACCAGGCAGTAGTTTGCTGCATGTGGGAGCCAGTCAGGTGAAGGCCTTACTCGCCACAGGCTTGCCAAACATCTTCCTGGACGAGGCTTGAGAAGGGCGACTTCTGGCCCATTACAATGCTCAAGGCCAAGTTCCTTGGCATGTTGACCACAGCTGTTTTTGGAGGGATGTCATGGTTTGCTATCACTCCTCTAACTGCGGTATTACTGTAGTCATGAAAGTGTTGGTGTTGGATGCCTGCTTTTGTAGCCCAGCTCAAAACATCAGCTACCGAAGGTCCTGCGTAGTCATGGGACTCACAAGCTCCTAGAGAGTCGCTACCTGCAGCATACAATACTGTGTCTGCCTGGGTGGGCCGCACGCTATGCTTGTCAAATTCGCAGGCATAGATCACGGCGAAGAACAGCGTGTCATGTGCAAGGTCGAAAAGCAAGCTCTGGGCAAGCTACCTGAGCGCTGTGCGGAAGACAGGGGCTTTGCGTGTTCGCTGTGCAGAGCGAGCGCCGGCGTACAGGCAGCGTGAACCAGCAACAGCAGCCATGCTCGAACGCACACCATACCAGATCTGTGCGGCAGTATCACTGCTGACACACGTGATGTTTCCTGTGAGTACCTGCTTGTGCAATTAGCCCGGCCTCTTGCATCGCCGGCCCGTTTGCTGCGTTACAAAGGTCGCGAGAAGAGAATCTTTCCGTAACGCCACAAACACGTGTGAGTATAAAACATCATGTGACCATGCATGTAGTCATTTAAGGTGAGACACACACATCACTCATAAGTGTCAACATCGCAAAATCACGAGACAACGCTCAAGGCTTGACATACTGACAGTGGCAGCTAGTACAGTGGCATGGCAGTCTGGGCCAGTCTGTGATGCAGTGAAGTGATCATAATTGCTTCCCAACAGGCTAGCTAGGACAACAAGTATGTTGCCTACAGGATGCGGGAATCTTGCTTCAGCATTATGACCCAGCTCATATCAGGCGTCATCATATCTCCACCAGGACCTTGGTTCTACAGAACACCTTGTTTGCTTCCTCAATTTCTTGCAGACGGCGCTCCAAGCTGGTCTTGTGGGCCTTCTGGCTGGGTGTCTCTATGAGGAACGGCAGCGCCTGCGCATTGACATGCACTTGATCAGACCTACCCTTTACTTTGAAACTGTGCATTCAACATATACTTTTGACTCAACATGTAGAAGCAAACGCTTTATGTAGCCAGCCGTGCCTACAGCTTTTGTCCACAAATTTTAAGAAGCAGGCTGTATATCGATGCTCAACCCAGAGTTTAAGCAAGAACATCAAGCTCATTCTACTGTGTCAGCATGACTCATAGATTCTGCATAGATACATCGCAGCGCTCACAGAGACACAGGACAGGATCAGCATTTTGCAACATGGTGAGGACAGCAGATGATGTCTTCTGCAAGCTTGGGAGGTAAGGTTGGCATTGAAGGTGGGCTTCTAGCATGGCCACCCTGTGCAGGGGTCTGTCCAGCCAGTGTGCTGTCAAAGCAGGGCAGAACAGACATCAGGACAGAATGTAACAGGACTTATGTCTATGCGCTAGCAAGTGAAAGACTGCATGTTGCGCACAGGACAAGCAATCATGAGACAAGCAATCATGAGACAAGCAAGCATTCAGAAAGTGGCAGCTGGATGTGTGATGACAAATCCCAAACCTGAAGTTTGGCCTCTATGTCCTGTCTGCTCTCATCCAGAATGCCCAGCATCTCCAGCCGTTCTTCTTCAGGCATGATGCGCATGCCAGGAGGAACCAGGGCTGCTTCCTTGGCGGCCTGCTTCTCAGCATGCTGCCTCGCTAGCCCCAGCTTGATGTTCTGCAAGTATCTGGGAACCTTGCCGTATTCGTCCTTTGTCAGCCATCTGTGCAGGAGCAAAAGCTGAGCTTGTGATGCAGCGTGGTCCCACAACGTCTGAAGTGTTTGCTGTGCATATGGCAAGGAGATGCGCATGTGCCTGCTGGCATTCGACAATAGTCGTTGCAACTTAAGCCCTTTTGCAGATGTGAGCAGGCAGTTGTAGCAACCCACCCAGTGCATCAGCTGCATGACGCCACCAATTAGATCTCATGACATGCCGAGTCAAGCGTCTCTTTTCAGCTGACAGCCAAGTGCTCATTTCTGGCACTGTACATGCTGGAACATGAGGGGCAGATGTCGAGAGTAGACCTGGCACATACCTCTCTCTTTGTCTTGCCTCTTCTTCCCTCTTGCGCCGCACGGCCGCACTGGCAGCCTGCTTCTCAGTGCTGTCTATGATGTTCTCTGTCACAAAATCCCTCCCAGCAGATGTGGACGGCCTACACATTATCAGTATGTTTGTTGCTGTCTACGCCATTGTTGTTGAGACTGTTATGATGCAACATGTGTCTTCCTTCAGGGTCCTGTACATACAGTTCTGAGTAGCTCCTGGTACTGGGTCCTGTTTTGGCACACTTGCAAGTCAGGATCTCAGCAGACGCCTCCACATGCTAGCACACAACCCACGAGGCATAGAGTAAAGAAGCTGTTCGTGCCAAATATTGAGGCATAGGTCAGTCAGTGCATGGACTATTGCACCGCACAGGCACAGGGATTTGGCTAGCCCGGCTGGGGGGTCTACTTGTCTGCGTCACCTTGCTATAAGGGTCTGCTGGCGTTACCAAATGTACGTGCATAATCCAATAAGCCAACAAGGATGGACAAAAGCAACACACATCTATTGTGGCAGCTATGGCAGCGAATGTGCAGCAGTGCAATGGACAACAGCATCACAATGGAGCAAACTCATCTTTGGAAATTTGAGCTGTTTGCCTGATTGCATGTAGACCAACTTTCCCTCAAAAAACATAAACAGAGCTTGCGCGCATGGACAAATTGCTGAGGTTAGACACATGTGGGCAAGGAGACTGTTTATCAAAGCGTTTGCCTTGACAGAAGTGTTACGCAGGTTTAGATCAGGCGAAAGTCCTTGAGATGGCGAGTGGCTGCTAAAAAAGCCAGCGTGCACATTGCGACGGAAAAAGAGGTGTTCAACAAAAGCACTCTGCCAACAGCTTGGTGCCAGATTGTTTCTTTGCAACTAGCAGGCTGCCATGCCTAGCAAGCTGGCATTGAAGGCTGTTCATGCAGAGAACAAGACCTGGAAACTGCACTGTATCATGTGCAGGGAAAGGCAACACGGTAGTGGTGAATGCAAGTAGCACTCTGTCAAAAGCAAGGTTTGCAGTCCTTGCCTTGATGCCATGGGTGTCTTGACGACTGGTCTGCTGATTGCCCGTATCTTGTGTGCTTCCTGATGCTGATTGCTCTGCTTGGTCTCCTTGTTGTGCTGGCTCATCTGCTTGATGGCTTGTCTGTTGAGTCTGGCGTGATCTGTGGGTGTCAGTCCTTGCCTGTAGCAGCAGTTGTACTGGCCTCAGGACAGCGTGCAAAGCTTGTTTGTTCACTGACACCACGCTCACCTTCTTTGTGAATCTCTGTAGCCCTGAACTGGGTTGAATATACTTTGCAACTGAGAGCTGTTTTGATGTGAGGACAGGTGGCCAGGCAGAAAAGGTCTAACAGGTCTGGATGACACAGGAATAGGCTGAGTCCTGTTTCCGATGCTGAGCTTACTTCCCTGATCCACCAGATGGTATATGCTTTCGACAGACACGTCGTGCGCTTGGCCTGGCACCATCGGTGCACAACAGCTTCTAGTTGTGAGGTGCGACAGTCGAGAAATAGGTAGAGCAACCTCAGCAGAATAGATCAAGTAAGTTTACATGGCTGTGAGCCAAATATGTGAGGTTCTGCCGACTGGTTTCAACGACAAAGACCCGCAGGCTGACGGCACAGTGCTTGCCCTCAACGCTGCAGCCGAACGGCGCCAAGACCGTCGCTGTCGCAAGAAGCTTAGCCAACTGTGCTCTCGCTTAAGGACATCTCGAATCAAGTTCTCGGCATGATTCCGGCAGCAGGGTGCAGTGCAGAGCTTGCTTGTTTGCTGCAATTCAAATCGTATTCGGGATGTGCACTGAAAGTTACGCCCATATTTACGCCGTCATGCGAGCAAGCATCGGATTCCCGTTTCATGCGTTTTCGAATATCGAGCTTCGGATCGAGCTCTCTACCGTGGCAAATCGTCACAGGCCATGTGAAAGTCGATCAGAAGCTTCATATCGAGCATATGCAGTCCGCCTGAGCAGACTATTAGCATCTCGCTAACGCATGGCAAGTAAAGTCAGCAACGCATTCAGCCATTCATCTGTGTAGAATGCCTCACAAGAGCTTCGCTTTAATGACCATAGCCGTTATGGTAAGGTGGACTTGCTGCTGAAGCGAGTCCCTGACTTGCTGTGACGCTGCCGTTCAGGGAATGCTTCTCCTGCATAAAAGATGCTTCACACATCCTGCCAATTACATCTTCTACGTTGGCGATTTGCTGCTCAGCCCCGTAGTGCCGTGCGGAGATAGCATCAATGATTACGTTTAAAAAGAACAGTTAGTTGTACGATGTCCGTCTTTTCGACGTCACTGATCTCGCCACCAAGTCCTGTCTGCTGCAGGTTTTGGCAACGATCGAAGCCCGTGTCGTATCGGAGACTCTCTACCCAGGAAGATCTCTCCTTGTTAACGAAACTGTGCCAGGCTTCCAGTCTAATGGTGAATCACTGCAGTGAGCTTGCATTCCATGTGCAGTGTTTGGTCAGTCATGCAAACCCATTTCATTAGCACAGGTCACCTCACCTAATTTGCAACTCAATAACCTCAGCAAGGACATTTACTGTAAACGGTCCTGACCCGCCTGGACCACATCATATGTCTACTTATGCGTAAGCAATCTGATTGAGGTGAATTTCAGGTTGTACAAGCAGTTCAAGTCAGTGCTTCACAGCGTGTCTTTGTGCTGATTGCCAATGTGCTACGTGGGCGACTCCAACATCTGTAGAACAGGGAGTTTAGCAACTCTGCACAGCAGCGGGAAGCTTTGCAAAGAGCAACATGTTGTGTAGTGCTGGGTAGCTCACACTGTTGTGATCATCATGCAAACATTGACACTGGAAAGAGCGCAGCTACGCTCTATTGAACAGGTCAACATTTAAACAAGTCCCTGGCAATATCACTTGGCAGTAAAAGTGACTGTGATGTCGGAATATTGTAACGGCATTGAGTCTGGTTTTAAGAATCGATGTTTGCATGAACTTGCAAGTGTGTGGTTTGCCTAACATGCCTTATTGTTGTCAGAACTAGCTCTGAGAGCTATTTTCTCTTAGCCACTTGGTGACAAACATGTATTTCATTAACGGAGGCCGGCAAATCTGCTCAAACACTGTTGTAATTTGCAGGGGTGCAAGCCGGCCACAACAACAATGTGGTCACAGGTGGTAACCAGACTGCAATTACCACAGGCAAGAATGTCAGTGAAGTCAACTATGGATAGGCTAGAAGGCCAGCCAAATCAACCATTGATCTCATGATCAGCAGGTAATACAGAGTGTGTAAACATGATTTTTAACTTTGATAAGAACTATGTCTTATTTGTTTGCCTAGCACAGCGCATTTGTAATATTTATGATTTCATTAATGATTTCATGATGTTGAATGTTATTTAAAATTCAATATTGTGTTGTTATCTGAATGTCCTTGTGCCGGCCACAGGCTGGCAATGGAAAATTGCATGTGTAGCTGGTCAATCTGCCTGCAGATGTCATGGTTATAAGACTGAAGATGGCAAAAATTTGAAGATGGTACAAACTTGATCTTTAGCCTTTTGTTATTCTTACTTTGTTCATATGCTCAGCTGCAGTGATATCTACTGATGAGTTTCAATGGGTTGGCTGGCTGAAGCAAAATACATTTGAACACCATGCAATCAGACTAATTTGTCTTGGAAACCCCTCGTCAGGATGTGGGTGGAAGAAAACAAGAAGATTTGATGCACTAACAAGACAGCGCCATTCAGTGAACATGATGCCAGGCAATGTTGTGTTTGATCAATGAGCAAGGTTGATCAGGGATTTCATGTCACGGATTTGAACACCTACTAGGCAGAAGTCAAAGTTTGCAAAACTTGGTGCTTTCCCATTCGACAGTCAATCTCATTTTGCTCGCCAATAGCATGCTAGCATACATGGTGTGTTGGAGCAATGTGTTCTAGAATGGAGCACAAGTTCAAGCTTGTTGTTGCAACAAATGGTGACCGTATAGGCAAGTGATGGAATCCATGCATGTTCATTGAACTCCTTAGATGTTGTACACACACTTGTGTGTACACGTTTACAATAGTTGTAACCGCTGTTTGTGGACTAAGTGTTGCCATTGCATGAAGTTTTCTGATCGGGGACTGTCAGGTCCTGTGAAAGAATGCTTTTATGCCTCCAATCACCTAGATAGACAAGCTGTGTCTAGTGTGCAAGTTGGTGAATTGGCACCGGTGGCCACCATGGAGGGCAAGCAGCACCTTGTGTTTGATTGCCCAGCGCACAGCCATATCAGGTCACAACTTTTGGACGTCCTGCAGCATGCTGTTGTGTATGCACTGTTGTACTATTGCAGACTTGATGACTTTGTGTGAACCAAATCATGTGGTGGTTTGCGTCGGGAATGCTTTGCATGTATGAAGCAAATCTTGTCTGTATGAATGCACTGAACTGAACCTCTTGTCTGTGGGGTCCTAGACGCCCCCAAAACATTCAAGACATTGATTGATTGCTTGATCAAGCTGCCGATTGGCGTGCAAATACATATATTTGCCTGATTTGCGACAATGTGCACACTTGAGTTGATGAGTTTGAGATAGAGATATGACAATGCCTTAGCCAGCCAGCAAGTCTGATCACATATAGAAGAAGACAAATGTCAAATCTGAAAGACAACAAGACAGTCTGAAACAAACTTGAAAACTTGCATATGATCCTGCCGTGCAAAACAGGTTCTCATGATCATGGTGTTGATGTCCATGGACATAGAAAACAAAGGAGCATCCTGCTGCCTAACCGCCTGGAGAGCTGGAACTCTCAAAAGTCATGTGCATTTCATCTGCAGCAGCCACACTACCACAATGTTTGCAGACCTAACTAGCTCTGGCAACACGCATGCATATATGCTGGCCCCCAGCAAAACGGCCGAGAACAATTGGTGACTGATCATGATGAGAGCTAAGTCCAAATTGTAGACATCGCTGCATGCGCTTACCAGGCAGCTGACAATACCACCTATGCTGGCTAAAAGGTCTAAACAAATGGTGGTATGGGCATGCAACAGCCCCAACAGAAGGGGCTGCCCGGGGGGAGGAGATGATGTGCAAGGGGGGGGGGGGGGATTGGCAACTTTAGTGCTCCTTTGCACGTGATCTACCCGCACGAGCAATCACGCCAAGGCCGGTCGAGCACATGAAGTTTGATCAGAAGCTTCATATCGAGTTGCATATGTAGCCGCAATGCATAGATAAGATGGCTGTGGAGGGCACCCGTTTCAGGACGCCCGTCTCTTCCGCACCAGGCAGGATCCCGCTCACGCTTGCCAACTGCAATCAGCGACCACTTGTATACGATGACTTCCAAGAGCTTCGCTGTGTTGGTCATGGCCGTCATGGTAAGCTACTCTCAACGCTGAAGCAACTTCCTGACTTGCACGTCAGTGTCTTGCATAATTGTTTTTTTTGAAAAGCTTCTCTTGCGGATGCTTCACACTTACTACCTGGACGCACCACCTGAATGCTTCACATGCACCACCTGCGAAGTACCATTTTCGTGGTTCACTATTTGGTTGACGGTTAAAATTTGACGAACGGTACTACGTTTATGGTGTCGCAGAAGCATGTCACGAGTATCCTTCCTGTCCGAGTTGATGTTACTGCCTGTTCTCGACATTAAGTCCTGTTTGCTGCAGGTCTTTGCAGCGATTGAAGCCCGTGACGTGTCGGAGAGGACGCACTCAGGACGTTCACTTTTGGCCACTTCTGCTGCTGCTGCTGCTGCTGCTGGTGTTGCCGCTTCTTCTGCTGCTGCTGCTGGTGGTGCTTCTTCTGCTGCTGCTGCTGCTGCTGGTTCTGCTGCAGCTGCTGCAGCTGCTGGTGGTGCTTCTTCTGCTGATGCTGCTGCTGCTGGTTCTGCTGCTGCTGCTGCTGCTACTGCCAGCAGCAGCAGTGGAACCACACCAACCACACCAACCACACCAACCACAGCCACACCAACCACAGCCACACCAACCACAGCCACACCAACCACAGCCACACCAACCACAGCCACACCAACCACAGCCACACCAACCACACCCACTACACCCACTGTACCCAGCCAGGTTAATGGTGAGTCAGCGTGGTGAACTTGACTCCACGAGCAGCTTTTCATTAATGCTGCAAGGTGGCTTCTCATATTTGGCCCCTTGTCTTGTAGCTGCACACTTTGTATTGCATTTACTCAGACAAGCGCACTTAGTGCAGATCATTGTGATTACCGAAAGGTGCGTGTCACCTATATTGTCATGCACAAGCAATCTGATTGGTTTTTGTGTTCATCATTGCTTGGCAGCCTAGCTTTGTTGTGAATGCTAGCTTCCACAGCTCTATCAGACTACGGCATTGGTCAGAAGCAATACCTGTGTTGCAGGAGTGGATGAGTTCAACAATGACAATATTGATGAGGGAGGTAACCAGGCAGCAATCAACTTTGACAATGATGCTAATCAGATCAATGAAATGGGTAGACGGCTTCTTGTTACACCTGGCTTTCAATTCAATGGTGAGTCGTTTTGGTGAACTTGCAGTCAATGAGCAGTCACGCCTTGTTACGCTTTGCAAATTGACTCAAATTTGACAGCCTTGCTTTGCCACAGTTTAACTTGCCAATGGCAAGAGACGGACTGTAGCATGCTGTAATTTGATGTCTCAGGGAACTGTTGAGGAACTGACTTAAAATGTGGGCAGCGCTGATGTATGGTCATGTTGCAGACTTTGATGGTTTCAATAACGACAACCTTGATGCTGGAGGCAATCAGTTTGGAGTGGACGCAGACAACACCGCGGATCAAGTCAACTTAGCTTCTGGCCTGGGCGGCACACAGATCAACGGTGAGCTGTCTACAATGTTGTGGCCAAGGGCAACTTAGGGGGGGCCTGCATGTTTTCGCTTGCAGCTTGGTTAGTGTACTGTCTGCCTGAGTTGACCACATTGAGGTCACCACAAGTGTATTTGACAATGAAATACTCACAGCCACCTTTGCCATCAGCATGGAACATGCATGGAATGCCAGCCATTGGAATTGTTGGCAATAGACAAACATGGTGACTACATGTTTTGTGGCAGTAGTGAGTGTTGCAAACAATGCTGTGTGTTACAGGAGTGGATGAGTTCAACAATGACAATGTTGATGAGGGAGGTAACCAGGTTGCCTTTGACTTTGGCAACAGTGCCAACCAGATCAATGCTGCCGGTAGAAGGCTTCTCACTACATTTGGCTCTCGGTCTAATGGTGAGTCATTTTGTCTAGCTTGCACTCTGAGAGCAGCCTTGCTTGGAATTGCAGCCGGCTGCAATCATGCAGCCGGCTGCCTGTGTATGGGTCACCTACCATAAAGTTGCTTCTTGTGCAGTTGAATCACCTCAACAAGCACATGAATGCAGATGGTGTTATTGCTTTGTGGTCCATGTCACATATCTACTCTTGCACAAGCAATCTCATTTGGCATTCATTTGCAAAAGGACCCAATGTACAAGAACCTTTGCCTGACTGTCACTTTTACTCCGCCGCGGATTTAAAATGGCCATTTTAAATCCGCGGCGGAGTAAAAGCTCTCAACTTGCCATTGTCTTGACTGTCATTTTCCACAACTCAACTTTCCAATGACAAGAAATGCACTGAAGCTCAAAGGCATGCTGAGATGACTCGAATGACTGCTGAGCACTGAGTATGCGCTTTTACACAGTCGCCTGATTACTTGCATGTTTTGTTGCAGGTATCAAGGCTAATTAGATTTATGCTGGTCGCTAGTCAAATCAAAGCTGAATCTCAAGTAAGTTCAAGCTCCACCAAGCTCTGTTGTGTTTTCACCGCTGTGATGTGCGGCACAAATGTGCTGTTGATAAGCTGTTTCATGGCTTTTAGTTCTGAAGACTATTTGATGATAACACAAATGCCATGCATCAATGGCAGTGTGTGTTTGGTTTGTATAAGATTGCCTTGTTCTGCCACAACTTGCCCACTGAATGTTCTTTTGCTGTGCACAGGTCAACAATGGGGGAGGTTGCATTTGGTGCAGGTCAAAAGTCTGGCTGATGAGTTGTGGTTGGAATGTACAGTTGACGTGAGTCATTTCAGTATCGTTGAGGTAAATAAATGGACCAGTTGATCAGCCAATGGCAGCTTGCAATAGAATGTTGTGGTTGCGATAGCCGTGTTGCCCATTGTGTTGATTCTGAAGTATTTTTTACATAATTGTTTTGAAGTATTCTGAAGAAGCTTGACGTAGTTGTAAATACAAAGCTTTGATGAAAGCTGTCAATCACTGTAGCTGGAGTATGAATACTTTGTTTCTAGTTGAGAATAGTCTGCGTGTTACGTAGTTGTAAATACAAAGATTGATGAAGCCTCACAATCTCTGCAGCTAGCTATGAATAAATTTATCTAGCGCTGAAGCATAAATACTCATGCTTGCTGTGTTATGCTGTCAACTGTCACAACTCCATAGCTTGGCTGTCTGCAGCGCTAATTACCACTGACAGGTAAATACTTGTAACTTATAAAGGTGTCCCAATTAGGTTGCAACCAAAATGCCGCATCGTTGCCTTTTTAGTCTCCTTGCCAGAGGGTTTGACAGCAAAGTATGTAACAAAAGCTAAAGCTTCCTCATAATGCTGGTTGTCCTTGTCTATCACCCGGACAGTGAAGACCATGTGCACCTGAACGAGTCAGTGAGAACATATGTACAATGCATTGTACAATTTCAAGGCATGAACTGCTCATGCTTCCATGCCTTTTAACATCATACTTTTGCATGCAATGTAAATGTGACTGGATCCATCCGGAGCATGCACTGCAACTGAAGCTGTCACATGCAAAATTCAATTTGGCAGCTAGCATAGGCATTTGCTGACAGCTAGACAGGTAGCACCCGCCAAGCAACGCAGACAGCACTTTAACGCCAGCTTTAACGCCAGCAACCCGTTTCGTATTCTTGAAAGAAACGCATGTAGCTTCTTCAGAAGCTTGATCAACGTACACGGGTCATGACTGCGCTCAGGACGAGCTCGCGTTGCTCCACGGACACTTCTTCGACTGATCATGGCCCAATCATACCAATTATCGAGAGCACAACCTGCGCTGCTACAAGGGTTGTTGTCGCCTTTCTTCTTGCTGATCATGGTGCTGTCCAGCTTGAAGGGGGTTGCACCAGCACACATCGTGACGGCCCTATCGCCGTTCGAAGGCCTGCAAATAGCTGTCCCCTTCAACGTAAAAATTTCTCCAGCTAGCAACTCTAGCTTGAGCATCTCCGCTGATCAGCAAGTTCTCAACGCTGTCAACAGCTCGGTCAGCAACAAGGTGTTGTACATCGGAACAGACCAAAATTTTAAAACACAGCAGCCAATATCAGCAACCATTTTCCTGCCAGCAGGCAGCTTGCAGCAAATCTCAATTCTGTCGTCGACCAACCTTGTTGCTGTGGATGATGGTTTTTCTGTGCAAGCCCTCTCTGCCAGGGTGGTAGGCACAAGTACTCTGTATTTCAAGAATCTGGTGGCACAGCAGCTATCAGTAACATCCACAGGGTACGGATTACCTTTTGACTTTAGTGAGCTGCAGTGTAAACAGGCTATTGACCAACTGTACGGTGGCGTCTTGAAGTGCCCTGCATGTTGATGATCACACAATGTGCAGGACCTCTTCTATCTTTATGTCAGGAAGCCTGGGTGCAGTGACACTGCAAGGCTCTGGTGTCACCAACTTTTACTTACAGGGACAAGCCAACTCAGTGAATCTAGATCTCAGCGGTGTCTCACATGCTGCAAGTGCCATCAGCTCAGGTATCGTCTGTTTCTGGCACTGCACCTGTGCTAACTGCACTCGGGCTTACTTGTGTACACTCAAAATCAGGTTCTTGAAGTTGGTGCTTGGCCTGTGCTACCTCTCCCTGTTAGTTCTGCAGCATCTGTGCTTGTGACATTTGATGTGCAAGGCTTGCAACACAAGTGACCAAGACTTCCATTGCAGAGCAAATGCTAGTATGTCAAGTCATGCACTCAACGGTATGAAAGCGTCATCTGAATCAAATACAAAGCTATATTTTTGGGCCATGCTGCCACAAAGCCACTCTGCATCATCCCACATGCACACTCTGGAACATGCAATCTCTGGAACCATCACTCCATACTGTGCGCACTCATGAGACCCTAGGATCCATGAAGTGCTCTACATCATCTGTAAAGATTCTTGGCATCTTTGTTGTCAGGTGTTGGCTTTCGCTATGCAGGCAATCTACAGATCAGTGGTAATGTGGCTTTCCCCAGTCGTGTCTCCTACACAGCTGGGACTTGCAACCTGGGACAGGCAAGCGATCAGGTAAAATTGGTTTGAACAGCTGCACAGCATGTGCTGATCAACAAATCTTGGCTGCTGGACTTGTGTATACAGCATTTGGGCAACAGTCATGAGTGTACTCCTCATACCCTAGGTGGTGCGTCTGTCCCACACTTGAGTCGACAGCTAGCTGAAAGGTGCAAATGCATCATATATCACCAGCACTGATCTGAAAGCTACTGTTCACACACTGTGGTCACTCATGTGATGGTGATCTGCGTGTGCTTACATAGGCAGCAGGCAAACGTAGGCGCCTTCGTCAGTCTGGTTTTCTTGACCAAATACTGGGCAGCTCGTGTCAACAAGTATCAGGCGTAAACATACCAACACCTGATCTGAGCTTCACATGCGGCATCAATGTCAACACAGGCAAGTCCACTGACCAGACATTCTTTGACAGGGCTCTACCGTATGCACTCTCTGTAGATACACCACATGCCAAAGGGCATTCACTGCTTGTAAGATGCAAGATATCATGGGGTTGTTGTGGGTTTGCTGCAACAGTGCAGAGTGATCGTTGTTGAGAATGGCTTGACTGAGGATGTATGTCTTCAAGCATAGCCCTAGCCATTGTGCTTGCACTGGTTGCTCCACAGAGATGCTTTATGTATCAGAGATGCTTGGAAATGTGACTTGATCTTTTGGTATGCTGTTTGCCTTGTGAGCAGTATGCATGGGAGTCATGCCTGTCTGAGCAAGCATTATGCTTGCCTGACTCGATTCTGCATGTCAACCTGCAATGTGACGTTTTGCAAGCAGCAAATAACTGCAACAGAAGTTATTTTCTGTAGGTAATGGGGGCAATGGAGGTAGTGGAGCTTATGACTCCAACAACAATGTGCTGATTGGCACAAACGGCAACAATGTGCAAATCAACGACAACAACAACAGCAATGAAGTGAACGGCAATGGTGGAATCAACATACAATCCCTTCCATGTCAGTCATCCGATGCACACAACATGTTCTGATGCACCACAGGAGGCAACACTCCAAATTTTGATGTACCATAGGCGTCTGGCCGATTTTGCAAATGATTGTAGCAGTGTTGCTATTTGCTGCAAAGAGTCTGTTCAATGGTTGTCAAGGCTGTTTCAGGAATTGCTACACAGTCGCAAGTCAAACTCTGTGCTTTTTTGGGAATCATGCAAAGTTATTTTGTAGGCATGTTTGGGTCTCAAAGAGCCGCATGCATTCAATTGTTTTGCGTTGGTAGAGCTGACATGCCTGGGAAATTACAGCTGTGCTTGCTTCAGCATCCATTGTTGTCAGTATCCATTCAGTCAGTCTGATTGGGATGTAAGTTACAAGTGCACAATTGATGAGCTGACATGAGAACAGTATCTGCTGTCCTGTATTACAGCTGCAACAGCACAGACATCTGCTGAGCAAGATGTCAAGCTTGTTTTGCTTGTGACTGTATGAAATGCATGTTTCAAGCTCATGGTGGTGTGAGTCCAGACATGCCTCCCAAGCTGATTGGTGTGCGTAAAGCTCAAAGTGCCTTTGTAGATCATTCAGCACAGGGCGGCATACAAGGCGTTGCAGATTCCCAGGAGACTGAGTCTTTCTGTACCTGTAAGCTTGTATGAGTCTCACTCCAGATCCAGCTTACTGAGTTGGGTTCTGCTTCGACAGCATGTGCACATGCTCGAGGGGTGTGCCTGTTTACTAATGAGGGGCGTCTGCCACATGTGCAGGGCTGTACATGCAGTGGGCCATGGTAAATATTTGATAATGTGAGACCTGCTTGATGCTCATATTCTCTGCTGCTGCCAACATATCTCATTGTTGAGTCTTACACAAGGCTGCATGCAGGACGTGGGGAAGACAGTCAGCCGGCAAACTTTGGCTGCGACGCATGGACAGCAACAAGTTATTCAGTTGGCCTCTTGCACTCCTGCCCGGCCTGCCCTTGAAGTGACAAACTTTGATTTAATCTACAAGTGGCAAATTTCCAAACTGTTGTTGGGAGCAAGTGATACCTGTGACAGCTGTGACATTCAAGATGTGTGCTCATGGTTCCAATTTGCATGCTGCTCAAATCAGCAGGTGCTCTGAATTTGGTTGCGTCATCAGGAAGCACATGTCCTCTGAAAAGGGATGACACTCAGCAAAAGACTGCACATGCCAGCTTTTCCTGGGTTCCAGGCAAAGCTGGCAGCAAAAAGGTCCGCAGCTCAAGCAAAAGTCGCAAAGTTGGGTGTGAACCCGGGGGCGGCCGAGGCCGGTGGCTTAAGCTGACGAAGCGTCAAATGAGTGAGTGCTGTTGCGACGTTCGACCTGCTAAAAGAAGCAGTATTGTATAATGATAACAGTGGCCATGACATACATGGCCAGACCAGGCTTCAGATGTTAGAATCATTTTCAAGAGCAAGCTTACACAGCAGGTCAAATCTGGTACCAGACAGTCTACACCCTGAATGAATAGCCAGAGCCGCTCTGCAGCAGCTTGACGCAAGGAATGATATCATCGAAGTAAAATGTATGTTGCAATGACTGCATAGCAAACAGGCATCCCGTCATTTCATAGTCACATGCATTTACACCCTCCAGCAAACTAGCATAACTTAGTAAGCCTCTTCTAGCCTATCAGCTTGCTTCAGCGGTGGGTACCCTTCCATTTGAGGGGTTTGGCACCATCGTTTGAAGTAATTGCTGCTGCCGCTGCTCATTTGCACATCCAATTCAGCTGACACATGGCCTTTTCCAGACAAACGGCTGCCAATCGGCTTGCAAGGTACAACCAATTAAACCAGTTTAAAACATGTTACGCATCATTAAGGCCCTTTCAAAAGTCAAAGGCTGGGCAAGCATAATATGTTGCAGTCATCAGCATGACTTAGAGAACATTTGCAGCAAACAGAAGCTTCACCTCAGCATTTGGGAAGCCTACACACTCTAACAGATCAATGACGGTGCAGTTTGTCTTGTCTCCACAGTCGTGCACGACACCCAAAGCTGCCAACATGACTCCTCATCATGGTTACAGCCATACCGAATACTGCATTAGTGTCTTCAGCTGTTGCCTCATCAGAACCAAGTCTCACCATCTGACCAAACTGAAGTGCTGGGCGGCCCAGTATAGTGCTCGGCCATTGAACTGACGCCAAAGGTGTGGTCTTTCTTTCTTTTCTCCAAACTGACGCACAGACCAGAGAGACACTAACATGGAAGGGACAGACTTTATGACTCCATGGAGCCTTGAGTCATGGGTCCAGAGCGCCTTCCTGCCAAAGTATTGTGCATTTTCTGATCCACACACTCTGCACATCCCTTTCATGACCCAGCGGCTGCCTGGTGATGGGCAAGGTGGTATGGGTCTGCAGCCACTGCTCTAGGGCGCTCATAGGTGTGACCATCTGCTGCAATTACTGGGTCCTCCAAATCTTATCTACATCAGTATTCAACGCATTAGGTCAGATGAATGAAACTGATGATTTTCATCACTGAGTTCATAGGAGTAGTGATCCAGGAGCAGAAAACAACAGCTTGCAAGCATGATGCATTCAGCACATGACAAATATGCATTACCATCCCGGCAGAAAACTAAATGTGTGCTATGGCTGCCATGCACAATGCAAAAGTGAATTGGAGGAAGGTGTCTGTATGATGCCAGCACGACACAGTACTCAGCAACTGCTGCTGTGAACACTTTATGAATCGAGAATATGCAGATAAACACAGGTGCATGTTGGCAAGCAACTGTCTTGATGCACAGATCTGGAGTGATGCATGCATATGCATACATGTACATGTGCATGCTTGCTGTGGATGGGGGGCAGAGGGGGTTGGGGGGGGGGGGGGGGGGGGGGGTTGGTTGTTTTTTGGA
>JAABUK010004336.1_pt1 | contig 23187 bp, 22 predicted proteins | sample 5559141 | NCBI WGS metagenome assembly JAABUK01 (sample SAMN10711869, study PRJNA513367) | rock metagenome | isolation source: Antarctica rocks | place: Antarctica: Victoria Land, Pudding Butte nord | collected 2016-01-03
TGTCCAAGAAGGCGATTGCGGTGGGATAGCCCCGCACCGCCTCCAGGATCGGGGTGGCGCCGCCGGGGCCAAGCGAGATGTTGACCGAGCGCGTCGCCGGCAGCGCGATGCTGCCCTGCATCGCCCGCTCCTCGGCGTCGCGGACCTGGCGTTGGGCGCGGGCCAGGTCGTCGATCATCTCGCCCGTGAGCGGCAGGTTGCGCCGTCGGGCGATGCCCAGCGCCTGGCGGTCCAGGTCGGCGTCAACGTCCCCCTGCGACGGGCGCACGGTGATCTGCGACTGCGCCCACCCCTGCAGCGGAAAGCAGGCCGCCATGCAGGCAAAGGCGGCGGCAACGGGTGTTCTGGCGCGCACGGTGTCTGCTCCTGAAGCTAGGTGGGGATGGCGGTGAGCTGGTCGATGGCGACACCATCCGGGTGGTCAGGTTCAATGGTGCGGATCACCACGGCGCTGACGATCAGGTGCTGGGCGTTGTTAACGTTGTCGTTCTCGAAGGTTAGAATCAGCGGGATCTCGACCTTGTAGGTGTACAGGTCGCCGATGACGCCTTTACCCCTGATGACGGCTGCACGCTCCGGCGTGGCGGTGCCGATCAGCCGGGCGCTCTGGATCTTGGCGAGGTTGCCGACGCCCTTAAAGGCGTTGGCGTAGGCGTCCCAGCCGCGGTCGGTGAAGCGCTCGCCGGCCTTGTTGAGCTGGGTGCGGTAGTCCTTGAAATTCACGGTAAATACGGCGCACACGGCGCTGACCGTCCAGATCAGCATGTCGGAGTCGCTCATCACTGGGCTGTCGAGCGGAAACACCTCGCGCGGAGTGTCCCTGCCGTTGGTGTAGAAGTAGTGCGGCTGCGGCGGATGGTGGTCGCGCCAGATGCGGTCGCCCACGAGCGCCAGGATGGCCCCGCCCTGGACAGTGTTGACGAGGAAAGAGCGGCGCAGCAGCTTTTGCGAGAACTCCGGGTCGGAAAGCCTGCGGCCGACCGCAGCGGATTGGTTCATCATGGAACCAGTGTCTCCTGGCAGGACGCGAACGAGATGCGGTTTGACGGTGTTGCGTTCGGATCAGCCGAACATATCCATTTTGTGCTTGTATTCCCTGGTTCCCCGGTAAGCTGGGCAGGTCGAGAAGCGGTCGCCGGGCTGGACCACGAACACCCTGCCCCACTCCTTGCAATACTTTATGGTTTGTGTAGCGCGCAGAGCCTTCGCCTCGGGGCTGTCGGGGCGGTAGTCCATGGTCAGCAAATTGCGCTCCCTGTTCTTTGGCAACCCGAGGATTTTGATCTTGGAGCGCACCTGGCCGGGGGTGAGGTTCAGGTCACGGGCAACGGCGACATAGTGCTGGTAGGCCAGAATGCGGTTGATGACATCCATGGAAAGGTCGTTGTCCCAGCGCGTACGCCTAGTCTTGGTAGGTTTGATGGGTACTTCTGCATAGTCGTGGACGATGCTGCCGCGGGAACGCCGTGGCAGGCCCAGCCAACGGGCTTTGCCGCGTATGCTTCCCTGGGAACGTCCCAGCTTGAGCGAGATATATTGGGAGCTGAGACTCAGCTGCCACAAACTTATGAGCTGTCTGATCTCTCCGATTTGCCAGGCATTGCGAATCCTGTTCGTTCGGCGAACGGCGCCATTGTGGGGGGTGTAGAGGTCTAGGGCGACCACACGCGCCAGCAGATCAACCTGTAGGACGTCTAGGAACAGGCACAGCGCCTCGATGCCGTGCCCCTTCGCAACCATACCGATCAGGGTATCGTCCTGGAGACCCACTTGAGGGGTCATCGGACTGCCGCTGGTGTCCAACCTGGTAGATAGCTGCATCATAGCCCTCTGACACATTAGTCAGAAGTGATATAACATGTGTAAGATGCCGTAATCCAGAGTAAATATCAGTTATGCATGATGTTTCTGCTAGGCTTGAGTGGTCGGCCGAGGTTCGCCCCCCTCTCCGGCGACCAGTGCATGAGCTCGCCGGAGAAGGTCGGCCAGGCGGTCGGTGTCCTGCATCGCAGCGGAGAGCACCTGCCCGAGTTGGACTGCCACGTTCCCGGACGCTCCAGTTGCTTGCTCCTCTTCTAGAAACAGGGAGACAGGGGAGACACCAAGAGCCGCGGCAACACGCCCGAGAGTTTTCAAGGTGATGTTGGCCTGTCCTGCCTCGAGGCCCACGATGTAGGACTGCTTGGTTCCGATAGCATTAGCAACATCCGACTGCTTGAGCTTGGCACGCTGCCGTGCTGCGCGTATTCGGCCTCCGACTAGGAGCAGAAGGGATTCCTGATCGCTGGACGCTTCGCCCGCGATGTGGGGTCCCTTACTCATGCCAGTTTACTCTCCTCGTGCCAGACGCAGTCAGGCCGCTCCCAGGCTGATAGACAGCTGCCCAGAACGGTACGACTCTTCACCCTCTTGATAACAACCAGTTGGTCGGGAAAGTCTAGATGCCCGGGTCAACGGACAGTGTGAGTCTCCATCGGGCCGGTAGACAAGGACAGGGACGTCGGCAGGTCAACCGGGGCTGGCGACGCACCAGTGGGGTTACTGGCTGCCACAGGGCGCAGAAACTATGTGTTTGGTGCCGCGACGCACCGTATGATGTCCTCAACAAGAGAGTTTATCAGGGTCATGATTGCTGTGTCCTCAGCTGGATAAACTGAAAGATATCCCTGGATAGCGCTGCACTTCGCACGGATACCTGCTTCAGTGTAAGCAGTGCTCGTGCCGATGCGTAGGAAAGAGGCACACATCTGGCGGCCGGAAATCACAACACGATGCTGGATTTCGTTGACATGCTGGGCCTCCGTCGAACTGGACTCCGCCTCCTCCAGGAGCTGGCAGCCCCGGCCATAGCTGGAAAGAAGGTCAAGAAATTCGGCACTCTGCTCAACTAGACCGGCGTCACTGATATTCGTTTCAAACATGGCGATCACCTGCAGGGGAGATAGACTGGGTAAGGCAGTCGCTCTGAACGGACGCTGCGCATGGGTTACTAGCGTGTGACATCGTCTGGTCTTCTAAGCCTCCTGCCTTATACAAACCAATACTTCAACCAACAGATGAGTTCGATCTAAGCTGTGAAGGTAGCTATGAGGATGTAAGCCAGACACAACGACTGGTTGTGGGGGATTCGGTAGCAGCGGTGCCGGAAGTGCATTTGACCGGCGTTGCCACGGCAGCTGGTGCATCAAACCAGAGTTTGATGCGAAAGGGCCGCTCCTGGCCCCGAAGGCGGTCGTTGAACGGCACCCGAACGCAGCAGCTCGTACATCAATCTATGACCTGTAAAGTCGTGGTCAGTCTCGGTTTCTGTGATGACGTGAGCTGAAATGCGTTTCCGGTGTCGCTGCTACCGGACCCCCAAACGGGCGCAGGCGAGGCTTGGTGCACAGGCAAGGGCAGAACATAGAAGTAGAGCGCGCATCGAAATTACCTTTAGGTTGGATGATCGCCTGGAAAGTACCAACCGGTGGCGCAAACAGCCTCCGGCCCTCTACCCTTGCGTCCTTGGAACCCTGCGTCAGGTGAAGCAGTCACGCCGAACTACTTGCCGGGTCCGGTCTGGAACTTCGCAAGCGTTGACACGCTCGTTCCGCTATTCGGACTAGAAAGTTATCTCGTTGGTTCGGGCAAGATAATCCGAAGTCATCTGGTGTCTGTCAGCGAGTTCACCGGAAGATTGCGACTCGATACTGAGCATGTGCTCTGCGGACACCTCACATCTAGAACGCACAGCCCTGTTATGTTCTAGAGCTACAATGATGTCCTCCTCTGACGTGCCCAGTGAGCACTCCTCATAGACTTGGGTGCGTGAGTAATTGAACTCTGCCAAGGCCAAGGCGAAGTCGGCACAAGCTTCCAACAAAGGGGACGGCGGAGGTGCATGGAAGCATCTAGGATGCGGGGTGCGCAGTGGAGGTAAGCGGGGGTGTTTCGATGCAAACATTGAAGTGGTATCCTTGCGGTAATGTCGAACGCATGTGCAACGTCTAACCTACAAATGATTGCGCCTCATAAGCCATATGCCTATCGACACGTAAAACCATCGAAAGCTATCCGAGGTGGATCATTGGACTGCCAACCTATACTCCGTCCACGTGAGAACCCGAACACCGGCTTGCGAGTCGACCATGATCTAAGCGGCGTTTCGGAGGTGCGAAGTTTTCGGGTTCTCACGTGGACGGAGTATAGATTAATCTAGCAGAGCCTCATTTCCTATCAAATCGGCAACGCGGCGCGCTGCAAGCTGCGCGGCGGCAAACCTGAGTTGTTCGACCTTTGGATCGTCATGGAGCCTGACAATGATACCACCGCGATACCCCCAATCATCTCTGCAATGGGCAAAAAGCAGATCGAGGTCTCTATATGACCTCATGCTGCGGCCTCGATGTGAGCAGAACGGATGGAAACCTCGCAGCCAACTAGGGTGAAGCCACAAAACATGCTCAACGGACTTCTTCGCTCTAACGGGCCGGGTAACAACAATGATGCTGCGTATAAAACCGTCACGCTGGAGCCCGAGGCGTATATCGGATTCTTGCAGCTCAATAAGATCCCCCTCTTGCAAGTCCGAATCTACAACGGCATGAAGCGTTTCCAACCCTAGCTCCTTCGCATTAATCAAGACGCGATGACCTTAACCAGAGTGCAGCCTACGCGATGCCACCAATAGGAACAAGATTCGAACCAAATACATCTAGCTATGTTCCTCCTCAGTTACTCCACTAGTGTCGGGCAGATGCCAACTGAGCAGCACATGCGTGCCGGTCTGATATCACCACCAAACCCATACGCGTAAAGCAGCTACAAGTGACGTCCTGAACTCCGTGAATGCGCGTTCTTCCTACTTCGCACACTATAGGCACACCGTCGGGACAAATTGCAACCCTAAATCAGCAATGAGTCAGCGACATCAAAGCGTTATCGCATCGAATACTAATTATTACATCGTCCATTTTATGATATATCGGCCTTTTCGGGGGCTATGTCACAAAAATGTAATGCGGCCTAGGGTTAACCCTGCGGGTGCTTTCGCCTATTCTCGAACTATGGAGACATCATCGGCAGCGTTAGCATTGACGACCCTTGGCAAGGACATGCGACTGAGGATGCTTCGTCTAGTCATGTCAACCGGCGCATCGGGAATGCCAGCAGGGGAGATTGCCACGCTGCTAGACATTCCAAGCTCCACTCTGTCCTCACACCTGCGCGCCCTCGAAATGATTGGATTAATGCGGGCGACTAGGATCGGTCGGACTATACGGTATGCGGTTCACATCGAGGCTTTGCGGCAGCTGTTCGCCTTCATGACGGAAACCTGCTGTGGCAACGAGCCAAGCCGTTGTGGAACCTTGGTCCCACTTCAGGCTCCTGTGCGGTCAGCTTGTGGTCCCTCGTCCTGCGCTCCGGCTAGGCCGGCGGAGACGTTCAACGTCCTGTTCCTTTGCGTCCACAACTCGGCCCGCTCCATCATGGCCGAGGCTATCCTGAACAAGGTCGGAGCCGGACGATTTAACGCATTTTCTGGTGGTACGATGCCGTCGCCTACCGGGCCTCGCGCAGAGGTGCTCGCCACCCTTGAAGCCCTGGGGCACGACACGACGGACCTGAGAAGCAAGGACTACTCGGAATTTTCAGGGCAAGGATCGCCAGAGATGCATTTTGTCATCCAACTCTGTGAGGTCCCGAGTGCCGGGATATGTGGCGAGCTTGGCACAGATCCCGTCTCTGCAGCGTGGCCGCTGCCTGACCCTACGCAGTTCGTTGGCAGGGACGTTGAGCGGCAAGTGTTCCTGCACGAACTATACGGCGCCCTGCTGCGGCGGATCAGCGTGTTCACCAGCCTCCCATTCGCATCACTTAACCGAATGGCATTGACGACGCGCCTTCAGAACATCGGTAGCTCCGTTCTCCAAGCGGCAAATTAGGAGTGGGAGACGATGCGCGTCGGGATCAACGGCCTGGGGCGTATTGGGCGCCTTTCACTGAGGGCAGCATTTGGGGGAGTAGAGCGGCCTTCAGACGATCCGCGTCGAGGCAACCGGCTGGACGTCGTTCATGTCAACGAGGTCAAGGGAGGCAGCAAAACAGCAGCGCACCTTTTGGAGTTCGATTCCCTGCACAGACGCTGGCGCACCTCGATTTCCGCCGAATCCGAAGGCAGCCTGTTGATTGGCAACAAGCGTTTAGGGTTCACCAACGAGACCGACTTGACGGCCGTGCCTTGGGGCGACCTGGGCTGTGACGTGGTGCTGGAATGCACGGGCCGGTTCAGGACCGCTGAGCAGCTGCAGGGCTACTTCCGGCGGGGCGTCAAGGCGGTGATCGTTGCGGCCCCTGTCAAGGCCGGGGCGCTTAATGTCGTCGTGGGCGTCAACGACAACCAGGTCGAACCCAAGTCGCAGCCGTTGCTGACGGCTGCATCATGCACGACGAACTGCCTGGCTCCCCTGGTGAAGGTTGTGCATGAGGCAATTGGCATCCGGCATGGTCAGATCACCACGCTGCACAATCCGACCAACACCAATGTCGTCGTTGACTCGCCGCACGCGGACCTGCGCCGCGCGCGCAGCGCGCTCACATCCCTCGCACCCACCACGACCGGCAGCGCCACCGCGATTGGGCTGATCTATCCTGAACTGCAAGGGCGCCTGGACGGCCATGCCGTGCGTGTCCCAGTGCTCAATGCGTCGCTGACGGATGCTGTCTTTGAACTGGCGCGACGCACGGACGCTGCCGAAGTCAACGCATTGCTCCAGGCGGCCGCGGCCGGGCCGCTGGCCGGCATTTTGGGTTTCGAGGAACGCCCGCTCGTGTCGGCCGACTATGCTTCCGACACGCGAAGCGCGGTGGTTGATGCCGGGTCCACCCTGGTGACGGACGGCACGGCTTTGAAGCTGTATGCCTGGTATGACAACGAGATGGGGTATGCCTGCCGGATGGTGGATCTCGCCACCATCGTCGGGGAGCGGCTGGGATGAACACGACGCGCGATTATGCCGTCGTTACGGCAGCCTACTTGGGGTTCACCCTGACCGACGGTGCCTTGCGGACGCTGGTGCTGCTGCATTTCTACCAGTTAGGCTACTCGACCTTCACCCTGGCGCTGCTGTTCCTGCTCTACGAGTTCGCAGGCATCGTTTCCAACCTTGGCGGCGGCTGGCTTGCAGCACGATTCGGCATCACCCGTATGCTCGCCATCGGAGTGGCGCTGCAGATTAGCGGCCTGCTGATGCTGTCCGCTCTTGATCCCAGCTGGCGTGCGGGCGTTTCCGTGACGTGGGTGGTGCTGGCGCAGGGTGTGTCGGGTGTCGCGAAGGACCTGACCAAGACTGCTTCCAAGTCGGCGATCAAGCTCACGGCATCTGCCGCGTCGGGTGCGCTCTTCCGGTGGGTCGCCTGGTTCACCGGTTCAAAGAATGCAATGAAGGGCGTCGGCTTTTTCCTAGGCAGCGCGCTGTTGGGGTTGGTCGGCTTCAACGCCGCCCTCTGGACCATGGCCGCTGGCCTCAGCACCGTGCTGGCTGGGGTTCTGATCGCACTTCCACCTCTGCTGGGAAAGGCAAAGCCATCGCGCTCGGCACGCGAGTTCCTGGCCAAGTCCCGCGGCGTGAACCTGCTTGCTGCAGCACGGATCAGTCTGTTCGGTGCACGCGAGGTGTGGTTCGTCGTCGGCCTACCGGTGTTCCTCTACACCAGCGGCTGGACGTTCACAGGGGTGGGCGCGTTTCTCGCGGCTTGGACGATTGGGTATGGCGCTGTGCAAGCTTTGACCCCTGCTCTCGTCGGGCACAGCGCCGACGGCCTGTCGCGCGAGGTGCCGGCAGCGCGCTGGTGGGCGCTCGGACTTGCCGCGATACCGGCCCTGCTCGGCGCCTTGCTAGCAACGGCTCCGGCGCATCCGGACCTGGTGGTGGCAGGCGGCCTTGCTCTATTTGGCGTCGCGTTCTCCATCAACTCAGCCCTGCACTCCTACCTGATCCTGGCTTACGCCGGGTCGGAGAAAGCGGCCGAGGATGTCGGTTTCTACTACGCGGCCAATGCTGCAGGCCGGCTGTTAGGCATCCTGCTCTCCGGCCTGCTCTACCAAGCTTACGGCATGGTTGGATGCCTGTTTGGCTCAGCGGCATTGCTGGTGGTCAGTTGGGTGACGTCCTTGGCGTTGCCCGTCCACCGTGCAGACCCGGTAGCCGCTTGAACACTTATGAGAGGGCCTGGAAAGGTGAATGGCTGTGAAAGACTTGCTGATGCCCAACGCCGGATGTTTCTCACACGCGCCACTGTGGCCGTGGTTGGCGGGGTAGCTGTGACGACCCAACCATCCCGGTCCGCGCCGGCCCCTGGCCTCGCCCGCGTGACCTACCCCAGTTCGCACTTGGGCAACCTTGAGGAACTGCGGGTCAACGAGCCCAAGGCTGTCACGTATCCCGATGCCGAAAGCCCGGGGGTGCTGGTCAAGCTGGGCGTTGGGGTCGAAGGCGGTGTCGGGCCGGAGGGAGATATCGTCGCCTTCTCGACGCAGTGCCCGCACAAAGGGTTTCCGCTGTTCTACCGTCCGGACGACAGGACCCTGAGCTGCCCCGGGCACTACAGCCGCTATGACTGCGAGCGGGGCGGCATGCTCGTTTGGGGGCATGCAACACAGAACCTGCCGCAGTTCAAGCTGCGCGTCACTGCTGAGGGCGACATCGTGGCCGAAGGCGTGGACGAGCTGATCTATGGCCGCACCAGCAACATCCTGACCTGAGCGAGACACGGACATGGCCTACAAGCGCCACACCGACCGACTGCCCATTCCGCCCCGGGACGCGCGGACCACCTCCGCCGTGTGCCACTTCTGCATCGTCGGCTGCGGCTACAAGGCTTACACCTGGGACGTGAACCTCCAGGGCAGCCCTGCGCCTGACGGCAATGCCTTCGGGGCAGACCTAAGCCGGCAGCAGGCTGCGGAGAGTGCGTCCTGGTATGCGCCTTCGATGTACAACGTGGTGCGGCAGGACGGGCGCGACGTGCATATCGTGCTCAAGCCGGACCACGATTGCGTGGTGAACTCGGGCCTGGGCTCCATCCGCGGAGGCCGCATGGCGGAAATGCTACCGTCCCAGGTCACTGGCAGCTCACGGGCACGCCTGACGGAGCCGGCTGTATGGCGCTATGGCGCACTCAGCCCGACCAGTTGGGACGACGCGCTGACCCTGGTTGCTGACGTCACCCGACGGGTGGTGGAAGAGCAGGGAGAGGACGGCCTGATCGTCTCGGCCTACGACCATGGCGGCGCCGGCGGCGGCTACGAGAACGTCTGGGCAACGGGCAAGCTGTACTTCGAGAGCATGAAAGTCCGGAACATCCGCATCCACAACCGCCCGGCCTACAACAGCGAGGTGCATGGCACGCGCGACATGGGCGTGCGGGAGCTGAACAACTGCTACCAGGACGCCCAGCTCGCGGACACGCTGTTCATCGTGGGCGCCAACAGCCTTGAGGCCCAGACCAACTACTTCCTGAACCACTGGGTGCCGAACCTGCGCGGGACCAGCCTGGACAAGAAGCAGGCGCAGTTGCCGGGCGAGCCGCACGCGCCGGCCCGGCTTGTCATGGTGGACCCCCGCCGTACCGTAACCGTCGATGCGGCGGTGGCCGAGGCGGGTCCGGGCAACGTGCTCCACCTGCAGATCAACTCGGGCACGGACCTCGTGCTGTTCAATGCGTTGCTGACCCTGATCGCCGACCGTGGCTGGGTGGACCGCCCGTTCATCGAGGCTTCGACAACCGGCTTCGCCGAGGCCGTGGCCGCGAACCGCACCTCGGTCGAGGACGCAGCCGCCATCACCGGCCTGTCACCCGAGAGCATCCGTAAGGCCGCATCCTGGATTGCCGAGCCGAAGGCGGGCCACCGGAGGCGGACCATGTTCGCCTACGAGAAAGGGCTGATCTGGGGCAACGACAACTATCGCACGAACCAAGCGCTCGTGAACCTTGGCCTGGCCACCGGCAACGTAGGCCGGCCTGGCGGCGGCTGCGTCCGCTTGGGCGGCCATTTGGAGGGCTACGTGCGCCCGTCCGATGCTCATGTCGGGCGTCCCGCGACGAACGTGGACCGGCTGCTCATCGGCGGCCATGGCGGCACGCATCACGTCTGGGGCTGCGACGCCTTCAAGACGACGCTCGACGCCGCCGAGTTCAAGCGCGTCTACAAGCGGCGTACCGACCTGGTGAAGGAGGCCATGGATGCCGTCCCAGGCGGCGACCGTCCGGCGCTGGTCGAGGCCATCATGGGTGCGGTCCGCAAAGGTGGGCTTTTCAGCGTGGACGTGGATATCGTGCCGTCGGCCATTGGAGGCTGCGCCCATGTCGTGCTGGCTGCGGCCACCTCCGGCGAGATGAACCTGACGTCCATGAACGGCGAGCGTCGGTTGCGTCTGACCGAGCGCTACATGGACCCGCCTGGCCAGTCACTGCCCGACTGCATGATCGTCGCCCGCCTCGCACGCGCCCTGGAGACCTCCTGGCGCGCATCAGGCAAGCCCGACATAGCCGACCGCTTTCGCGGGTATGATTGGCGGTCGGAGGAGGACGCTTTCATGGACGGCTACCACCTCCACGAGGACGGCGGCGGGTTCGTCACCTACGACCGCCTTCGCGCCATGGGCACCAACGGCGTGCAGACCCCCGCGCGCGGCTACGAGGATGAAAGGATCGTCGGTACCGAGCGGCTGTACGTGGATGGCGTGTTCGACCGTCCCGGCGGGCGGGCGGAGTTCCGGGCGGCACCCTGGCGCGGGCTGCAGGCTGAAGGCAAGCGGGAGGAGAAGGAGCGTTATCGCTTCCTCATCAACAACGGACGTGCCAACCACATCTGGCAGTCGGCTTTCCTCGACCAGCACAACGCGTTGGTCTCGGACCGCTTCCCGTTCCCGCCGCTGTTGATGCACCCAGACGACGTCGAGGAGCTTGAGCTGCAGCCGGGCGATCTGGTGGAGGTGAGGAATAGCAACGGCGCCACCCAGGCCATCGTGTGGCCGGAGCAGCAGACGCGACGCAACGAGACCTTCTTGGTTTTCGCCCATCCGGCCGGTCCCGCCGGCAACGTGGTGAGCAGGGCAACCAACGAGCTGGTCATCCCAAACTTCAAGCAGACCTGGGCTGACGTCCGCAAACTGGCGGATGCACCGGAGGCCGTGCGTCATCTCAGCTTTAAGATCCAGGGCTTCAAGGCTGCGGGCACGGCTGGGACGGCTATGCCTGACCTAGCTAGGCCGGGCACTGGACATTGACGGCATCCAACCGCGCATCGAGAGGCCGACCCTAATGCTAACCCGTCGTATTCTAATTGGAACAACCACCGCTGCCGGGGCCTTGCGGCTGGCCGTTCCCTCTAACGCGCGGGCGGCAACGCCGCGCGATGTCGTCGTGATGGCAAAGCAGATCGACGATATCACCTCGCTGGACCCGCAGGAGACCTTCGAGCCCTCCGGGAACGAGATCGCCGGGAACTGTTACCAGGGGCTGGTGACGCCGGACCGCATCGACCCGGCCGTCCTGCGCGGCGTCCTAGCCGAGAGCTGGGACGTCAGCGAGGACGGGCTTGCCTATACCTTCAGGCTCCGGCCGGATGCCCGGTTTGCCTCGGGAAACGCCGTGACCGCCGAGGATGCCGCGTTCTCGCTCCAGCGTGCCATCATGCTGGACAAGGAGCCGGCGTCGATCATCGGGCAATTCGGCTTCAGCAAGGACAACGTGGCCGAGCGCATCCATGCCCAGGACGACCACACCCTGGTCTTGCGCCTTGCCGACCGTAGGGCACCGAGCTTCCTGCTGTATTGCCTCACCTCGACGGTGGGCAGCGTGGTCGAGAAGAGGGCGGTGCTGGCCCATCAGCAGGGCAGCGATCTCGGCAATGCCTGGCTGAAGGCGAACAGCGCTGGCTCAGGCGACTGGGTGGTGCGAAGCTGGCGCCCCAGCGAGAGCGTGGCCTTGGATGCCAATCCCACCGCTAAAACCGCAATCGCACGAGTTCTGATCCGGCACGTCCCTGACCCGTCGGCCCAGCTCCTGCTGCTGCGCGGCGGCGACGCCGACATCGCACGCAACCTGACGGCCGACCAGATCGGCTCTCTTACAGGCGCTGAGGGCTACACGACGTCATCGCAGGGCCGGGGCCTACTGATGTACGTGGCCATGAACCAGCAGCATCCCGAGTTGGCCCGACCCGGCGTGCGCCAGGCGATCAAGTGGGCGATGGACTACGAGGCGGTCCAGCGCAGCATCGTGCCGACCACCTACCGCGTGCATCAAGCCTTCCTGCCGAAGGGCTTCCCGGCCGCGCTTGAAGCGACGCCGTTCCACAAGGACACGGCGCGCGCCAGGGCGCTGCTGGCCGAGGCAGGGCTGCCTGACGGCTTCGAGGTCACGATGGACCACCAGTCGGCGGCACCGCACGGCGACATCGCCCAGGCGATGCAGGCCGACCTCGGACAGGCCGGCATCCGGGTCAAGTTGCTGGCAGGGGAAAGCCGCCAGGTGATCACCAAGACCCGGGTGCGTCAGCATCAGCTGGCCTTGCTCACTTGGGGGTCGGACTACTTCGATCCCAACACCAACGCCGCCGCCTTCTGCGTGAACACCGACAACGGGCCGGATGCGCGCAACCGCACGCTCGCCTGGCGGTCGGCATGGCAGGACCAGGAGCTGAGTGCTCAAGCCTTGGCAGCGGTGAAGGAGGCAGACGCGGGGCGGAGGCTGGCGCTCTATAATCAGATGCAACGCGACCACATGGAGCGAAGCCCTTTTGCAGTTATGCTGCAGCAGACGGACACGGCCATAATGCGGCCTGGTCTGACCGGCTTCGAGATCGCCCCGGTTGGAAGGCCTATCCGCTATGCGGGCATGCGGAAGGAATGATCTTTCTGGGACAGGAGGTGTTTGTTCCTCACCCTCATGGTGCCTAGACTTGCGCCTTGTGATCCCAGAGGCGTGCTGGTCAACGGGCCGGGCAGCCCGTGGGAAAACGGCTATGTCGAGAGCTTCAACGGCAAACTGCGGGACGAGCTGCTCAACATGGAGGTGTTCAACACGCTCCTCGAAGCCAAGGTGCTGATCGAGCAATGGCAGGTACATTTCAACACGGTACGCCCGCACTCCTCGTTGAGATATCGACCGCGTGCGCCGGAGGTTATGGTGCTTGGCAGCACGTCGAGCGCGATCGGGTCGGCGAAGCTCTTGAAACCCGAAATGCGGATGCGGGCGAGGTGTGCGGTTACGCGGCACCGGCCGGGCGGCGGTGCAAGACGTCCTGCGGGCACGGACGCTGCGGGGGTATGCGGAGGGTTCGGACCATCGCGTGGCAGCATTGGCGGGGGCTGCGGCCTTGGCAAGCCGCTAAACTGCGTTACGCGCGATAACTCATGCTTATCGGAATTCTGGACGTTACGATGGCCAGACAAGGCTTTTGAAACGCCCACTCCCCGCTATACCAGATGACGGCTCCCCTTCCCTGCCCCGCACCGGTTCCTCAATTTACGCCTGATAACCTCTATTATCAGGCGTAAAGTAGGTCTCAGGGCAGACGAGGGCGCATGGCGAACGAACTGACGACGACGGCCACCACCACGGACCTGGCACACGCCAACCTGGCCCGCTACGCTAAGGACGCCCAGGGTGCCTTTGCGCCCAACACCGTCCGCGCGCTGCGCGCCGACACCGCGGTCTTCACCGCCTGGTGCCACACCGCCGAGGTGCCGGCGCTGCCTGCAGCACCGCAGACGGTCGCCGATTTCATCGACGCCATGCGCGCGGCAAGCAAGCGGCCCGCGACCATCCGCCGCTACGTCAGCAGCATCGCGCACCTGCACCGGGCCGCCGAGCTGCCTGTGCCGTCCGACAGCAATACGGTCAAGCTGGCGCTGCGGCGCATGATGAAGGAGGACGGCGCCGCCCAGCAGCAGGCAGACGGCCTGACCCGGCGCCTGGTGGACCGCGCGCTCCATGCCGGGGGCAGCCGGCTGCGCGATCTCCGCAACCGCGCCCTGTTGGCCGTCGCCTACGACACCCTCTGCCGCCGGTCGGAGCTGGTGGCGCTGCAGCGCGGGGACTTGCAGGCGGGTCTGCACGGCGATGGCACGCTCCTGGTCCGCCGCGGCAAGACTGACCAGGAGGGCGCCGGCATGGTCCGGTTCCTGGCGCCCGACACCATGAAGCTGCTGCACGGCTGGACCGAGGCGGCCGGGATCACCGAAGGCGCGCTGTTCCGCTCGGTGCGCAAGGGCGGCCGGGTGGGCGACGCGCTGGACGCGGGCGACGTGGCACGGCTGTTCAAGGCCATGGTGCGGACCGCCGGGCTCACGCCCGAGCAGGTCGCAGGCATCTCCGGCCACAGCAGCCGCGTGGGCGCGGCGCAGGACATGGCGGCCAGCGACCGCATCGAGATGCCTGCGATCATGCAGGCCGGCGGCTGGAAATCGCCGCAGATGGTCGCCCGCTACACCCAGCGCCAGGCCGCCCGCCGCAGCGGCGCCGCCAAGCTGGCAGAACTGCAGAATCGTATATAGCGGCACCGGGCTTGACCTCAGCGGCGAGAGAATATCAGTCGTATGTGATGGCGATGCGGCTATTCTGTTGGAAACAGGTGCAGTGCGCACTTGTTGGTATCAGTTTCCAGGCGCTAGTGTGCTGCCATGTCGGCACGGCATCGACGAACAAGCATGGACGTGCGCGCCCAAAAGGGCAACAGTCGCGTGCCGAACACAACAAGGAGACTCCGCCCACCCTGTAACATCGCAACCGCGAGCCGGAATGAGAAAAACCGCCCCGGCAAGGGCGGCTTTTCGAGAGGCAACAGACCCCAGCCCGCCAAGGCTGAAGAATACGATCCAATAGCCACAAGAGTAGGGACGGCTTTTCGCGCCGTCAAGACTCTTGATGGCGGGTCTGTGCCCTCTCCGAAGGTTCGTCCCAACCAAGGACGAGAGCATGGATACGCACACCACGCCGCCGACAGGACGGCGCAAGATCACCCTGCCCCAACTCCGGGCCGAGGCCGCTGGAGCCGTTCCCTTTCTCCCAACCAGTCCCGGACGGGCGCTGGCCGCATTCAAGCGCGGCGCTCCGGCGCTCGGCGTGTCCCGGCGGGTGGTGGACTTGGTTGACTGCCTGATGAGCTACAGCCCGCCACAGGATTGGGACGGCAGCCCCGGCCTTGGTCCCATCGTGTGGCCATCCGACGCCGAGTTGGAGGACCGCCTGGACATTGGGCCGAGTCAACGCAAGGTAATCGTGCGCGCGGCGCTGGATGCAGGCTTCATGCGCTTGCGCCGCAGTCCCACCGGCAAACGGTGGGGGCACCGTGACAAGGCCGGACGTGATGGCCGCATCCTGAACGCCTATGGATTTGACTTGGCCCCCCTAGCGGAACGTGCGGCGGAATTCGAGCGCCTGGCGGCCGACTGGGAAGTGCGGCGCGACGAGGGCCGGCGCTTGCGGCGCGAGATCACCTGTTCCCGCAACCACGTCCTGTCCCTGGTGGACCTGGCCGTGGCTCAGGGCCTGGAAGGTACGGACTGGACCGTAGCAGCCGTCCAGACTGACTCGCTATGGCGCGAGCGGGGCAGCCAGCGTGACCCCCTGCCCCTGGTGCCCATCGCTGAACAGGAAAAGAGTAGTGATGGCTGGGTTGCTCAACCGATGGTGCCGCTGCAGTCCCGAGTCGGTCCGACTCGGGAGAGTGAGATGCAGGCCAACGCACTTCGAGGGTTCGTGGTGACGGCGGGGTTCATCCTGACTATCGCACCCGCCTTCCGGGACTGGATCAGCAGCGCCCGAGCTGGATGGGACGAACTGGACCAGGCCGCGGCCCATGTCCGGTCAGCCCTTGGCATCTCCCCCCATGCATGGGGGCAGGCGTGCATCGTACTCGGCACCAGAGAGGCAATCACGGCCTTGGCGGCGATCAGCGCCCGCCATGCTGCCGGAGATGTGAGATCGCCGGGCGGGTTGCTGCGCAAGATGGTGGAACTGCACCAGACGGGCAGGTTGCGACTGGACCGGACCCTGTTCGGACTGGCAGAAAAGGCGACCGGCGGCCGACGCCAGAATGCCGGAATGAGCAGCCGGCCCGCAGTTCCGTCAGGAGCCTCCCATGAGCCGTCATGAGCTGGTGCGCCTCGGCCAAATGCACTTTCCACTCACAGGAGCATAGCACTTGTACAAACCCATGATCTTGGTGTTCCTAGCGACGCTCACCCTGGTCTACCCAGCAGCGGCACAGAAAGGCGTGCCGCCCGCCGGGCCGCAGCCAACGACCTTCCAGCCACAGGCCGCACCACTCGATGCCCTATTGAACGATGGATGGTTCATTCATTCAGTGGCAGGCACTGACGGCCAAATTCTCATGCTATACTCCGTCCACGTGAGAACCCGAAAACTTCGCACCTCCGAAACGCCGCTTAGATCATGGTCGACTCGCAAGCCGGTGTTCGGGTTCTCACGTGGACGGAGTATATTCAAGGGCACCAAGTTTGTCCGGTGCTACCTCTCTCATCCAAAGGACTCGATGTTGCGGCTCGATCTTAGCGGCATGGTCTTTTCAACGTGCCATGCCCTCAATTAGCCGACGCTGCCCACCGGTGGCAGGTGGAAGCCATGCACGACGCCGCCGGGATCTGCCAGCGGCGCGCAGGTCAGTGCGCCGCCGGCAGGGACGAGACAGATTGAGGGCATGGCATCGGGTGTTGTGCAGACAAGACCACGCCCTCTACTTGTGGCGGCGCGCAATGATGTACGCCTCGCCGCGCATAACCGCGTCAAGGCCGACCACCTCGCCAGCTTCGTTCACGGCGTGAACCTGGAAGACGGACTTGACCGTATCAAGGCCGATCATGGTGATGCTCATTGCGGGCGGCTCCCTTTCTGCCGGTTCTCACGACCCGCATCTTGGCACATCGATGCCGTTGGGGGCCGTCCACCCCATCTGGCCAAGAGCCTCAAAGTAGGACTGCGGCTCACTCCCTCTCCCAGGAAGACATAAACAGCTTGGTGCTGAGCAGTTATACCAATAGGCGAAAATATTGACATGTGCCCAGACGCTCGCATCCTGCGGAACGGCATGGTCTGACGGGTCAGCACTTTCGGCGGTTGGTATTAAATCATCAAAGGTAAAATCCAAAAAGATCGAGAACGCAATTCTTTAGCAAAGTCTAACCTAGACCTGGGCGACCTGCCGCAACATCCAATCGGTAAGACGCAGCCAGAGCGTGTCCCGGTGCTTCTCGCGGAAGAAGCCGGCGTGCCCGACCCGTCCGGTGGTGGCGGACGGGTCGATCTGCCAGCGCTCGCGCGGGGCGTCGGTGAAGTAGGACCCGAGCAGGTCGATAGCGGGCGCCGAGGTCCAGGGGTCGTCGTCGAAGAAGTAGTGCCGCTGCCCAATCCAGTGTGCCCAATCCCGGAATGCCGGGCCGGGCAGGTCCTCGCCCATGCCCAGCCGGCGCATCGGGACGTAGCCGATCCACGCCACCGCCGAGCTGACCAGCGCGGCGCCCGCGAGGTGCCGGCTGCCGTCGCACAGGCCTATAGCGTGTCCGCCTAGGCTGTGGCCGACCGCGAGCAGCGGCAGGCCGGGATAGGTCGCCCGCGCCCATGCCATGGCCCCCTCGGCGTCGAGGTCGATCCAGTCGTGCATCCGCGCGCCGAAGCCGCGCAGCTTTGGCGGCCGGGACACGCCGATGCCGCGGTAGTCATAGGTGAGCGCCGCGAGGCCACGCCCGGCCAGCGCCGCGGCGAACGGGGCGTAGTAGCGGGCCGGCACCGCCGTAGCCGCAGAGACGAGCACCAGGCCGACCGGCACCTGGCATGGCAGATGCAGCGTGGCCCCGAGCGGGTAGCAGTCCCGGGCGGGGATCGTGACCGCGGACGCCGTAACCCCGGGGTGGCTCATGAAGAGCCACGGTATGCGCCACGTCGCTGCCCGGTAAGCTCACGCAAAGACGCATCGTGCGAGACAGGCTGACGATACCTCATTCCCGTTCGCATCTGTTGACGGCAAGAGTCTAGCGCCAACTGAATGAGGGCTTCATGCGTAAATTAAAGACGTTGCTACTTCTAACTATCATCTGCTTCTATGGAAGCGTTGCAAACGCCGACTTCCGCCTTCAGCGTGCAGCACCAGAAAAGAGCACCACGTTCCTCCCGGTCAGCCCCATTCCTGATGAGCCTGTTTCCAGGCGTCAAGTCCAGCTCACGGTTAGACCCCGAGTTTCTTTAGCTGTCGGTTTTGGACGGCAGATTCCATTGTCCTTCGCAGCACGTCAGATCGTGCCAACCAGCTTGCTGATCACGTTTGCATCGAGTGTGGACCAGGACGCATTGGTGGACTGGTCGGGTGGACGCCCCTGGAACCAGGTCATCACGGCCGTCGTCCAGCCGCTACGCCTGCGCGCCATCGTCACAGCCCGAGGCGTGTTGATCGGCCCATGAGAATCTCGCTGCCGTTCGCGTCCGCGGGTCCGATCCTCTCCACTCATCACAGTGGACATAGGATCATGCCCAACCTGAGTGCAGAAGCGGTCGCCGAGTGGCTGACCAAACGGGACCCTAACAACGCGGCCACCCTCCTTGCCCTGGCCGCTTCCATGCCAGAAGGCGCCGAACCCCTGCTGGTCCAGCTCGGACAGGCGTTGGATGCCGCCCAGGCCCGTGACCCGCAACGCCTGAGCCGCCTGTTGCGGGACGCCCCGGTGCGGGAGCGTCTCGGCATGCTGCTGACGCACCTCGACAAGCCGCGGTGCCTGCGGCTGCTCGACTGGTTGGGGTCGCCGCCGATGCGGGACCACAACCTAGTTGCGGCGGCCTACCTCACCGGCGACCCGTCCGCAGAGGGCACGGCTTTGCGCCGCAACGTGCAGGCGTTGTACCGCAACGCGCTGCTAAGCCGCATCTTTGACCGGGGGCGCATCGCCAGCCTGCTCACAGCCTGCCAGGTCGCCGGGCAAGCGGAGGGAACGGCATGATGCGCCGTCCCAGCCTGGCAGTGCTGCTGGCCTGCCTTCCCGGCCTCGTGTTCGCCCAGGGCGCTTCGGACGACACCGCCGGCTGCACCGCGCTTGCTCAGGCCGCAGCGGCAGGCATGTCAGGGCGCGTGAACGCGGACGACCAGTCCATCAGGCCGCCGCAAAGCGTCACCCAGCTCAGCTGCCTCGACAACTTCTTCAACGGCGTTGGCCTGAACGTGCTCACCAACCTTCTCGATCCCACCTCGCTGCTCAACTCCGTAGAGGGCAAGATCTGCTCGACCGTGCAGAGCGCGTGGCAGAACGCCATTGGGTCGGCGCAATGCGGATTGACCGTGACCGGCTTCAACATCGGTTTCGGCGGTCTTGGCGGCGGCACCTTCTGCCCGAAGCTCAGCTTCGGCGGCGGCGGGGCCGCGATCGGCAGCGTCGGCGTGGGCGTCGGCAACAACGGCGGCGGTTTGTACATCAACGGCAAGGCGCAGGGGCCGACTGGCTACCCCCTGCCGTCCGGCAATGGCCAATAAGGAGCCAGCACCATGACGCGCAAGTATCTTCTCGCAACAACGGCAGGCATGGTCCTTGGCGCCATGATTTCCGCAGGCCCCGCCTTTGCGGACCTGCCGACCATCGACGTGATAACGCACTTCCTGCTGCAGCAAGCGGAGAACATGATCACCACTGCGGTGACGAAGGTCGAGGATGCCGTAACAAACATAGGCACTCAGATCAGCGATAAAGTCACCGACATGGGCAACCTCATGGGTGACAAGCTGACGGCTGGCTTCACGCAGAGCGCCAACTACGCCAAGGCATCTATTGGCGCCCAGGAGCAGATTGCAGACGCATCCAATACCGTTATGGCCCGCAACGCTCGGGACCTGCGCAACGCGCAAATCCGCGACGAACACGTCCTGACACCACAGGCTTGCGCGGCCCTGGACGATGGCCAGACTATTGCGGTGTCTGCAGGGCAGTCATGGAGGGTGTCAAATGGCATAAGTGATATCACGGACAAACGTACCCAGGGCAGACCAGACACGCCGGCTTGGGCAGGGCAAGGTCAAGCCACTGCAGCCGCTAACCAGCTACACTTGTCGCGTTACTGCTCGCAAAACGAACAGCAAGCGGGATTGTGCAGCACTTGGAGTAAGAAAACAGAAAACAGTGACCAAAGTTCCACCAGCCTCTTCGGCCGCTTTTCCTATCCAGATCAAGATGGCATTAATAGCGCTAACGATTACGCTCGGACCCTAATAGAAGCTGTCCCGCCCGCGGCCCTAAGGGGTGCGCAGCTCACGTCAGTTGCCGGTCAGGAAGCGGCAGCAAAGCGGCGTGGCTACAACGCTCAGATGTCTCTGGTAAACGGTGTTCTGAACGACATCATTGCTTCACGCACCAGTTCGGTTATTCTGACTTCGGGCCAGAAGCAGCAGTTGCAGGCTCAAGGGTTGCCGGCAGCGGAAACGGCATCGTGGGTTCAGGCCCAAGACCTGGAAGTGAACCGGCGCATCAGTGGCGTAGCATGGCACGCGGGCTTGCAGGGCATGCCAACCAAATCCGTTTTGATAGAGATAGCTTCTGAGCAAGCCATGACCAACTACATTCTTTGGCAGGTGTTCGGGGTTCTCCAGAGGAATGGTGCAGTAGAGGCCGCTCAACTCGCTGCGACCGCGACGGCGAGCCTTCGTGCAGCACCGGCTATCCCGACACCACAGATGGCATCGCAGTAAGCTGAAGCCAATACGTTTTAATTACACATTCAAGAAAAGGGTCAGATATGCCCGACGGATCGAACGAAGCAGCCAGTCTGCAACCGCCTCCACAAGACCTTTCGATGGAAACGCCGGCAAAGCTGGCCGACCCATTGCGCGAGGTCATCACTCTCCTGAACCGGGTCTCCACCGAATCCAAGCTTGCCTTGATTAATCCAGACCTCGCCGGGATGGTTGACAAGCTAGCAGAGCAGGCGACGGAGCCGGGACGTCTCGACCAACCATCCTACCGCACCGGAGCGGCCTACGCGGTGCAAGATATGGAAAAATACACAGGGGGGCAGCCCATCGGCATGCCTCCAGAGTTGCGCGCGGAGTTGGTGACGCTGGCGAGCACCAGCCCTGGTTTGCAAGACGAGCGCATGCAGGGCTTGATCGCCAAGATAGCCGGACTGGATGATCGCGAGCTGATCCTAGACATCCGGCGGACTGCACAGCAGGTCGCTCGCCTTGATCCTCAACAGGACGGCCCGGAGGTGATCGCCAAGATCGAGGCTCTTGAGAAGCGCGCCGGCATCGTCCGAAGCCCAGACATCTCCACGAGCAATGACGATCCTACTCACCAAGCAGGGCAGAAGGTTGCCATGCCGATTGGCCAGGACAGGCCCGCCGCCGAACAGACCGTGCCCGTTACCACAAGCGGTGCGGTCAACAAGACGCCACCCGCCAAGGAGCCGGAAACACCCGCTGGCGCGTCCAGCATCGAGCAACGCGTCAACGCCGTGCCGTCTCCAGGAAGTGGCCAACCACAAGCAACGGCTACCGTTGAGGCCGCTGCGGCAAACAGAGCCGCTGACGCAACTGTAGCCACCCAACCTGCTACGAACACAGCCGCTGGACAGCCCCGCCCACAGGTTGAGGCCATGCAGACGCAGTCCCAGGGTGTGGCTGAGAGGATCGTATCCTCGACGCGCAACCCGCGATCCCTTGATCCCGCTCCATGGAGCGTGCCGGTTCCGGCCATCGGCCAGCGCATCGCCCAGTTCGAGCAGCGCCTGGCCGATGGCAGGACAGAGCGCCTAGTCCAGAATGCGGAGAAGTCTGGAACCGCCATGTTGGCGGCCATGGAACAGTTTACCAACGGACCCGGCCGCGGCATCATGAGCAAGCTGGAAGGGGTGGCTGCACAGGACCCCGGCGGTATGCCTGCTGTCATCAGCGAGATGCGGCCAGGAGGGCGCTACGCTACGGAGCGTGCCGATTTCGATGCCGCGCTCCGCAGTCCCGCGGCAGGGGCGGCATACAAGGCTGTGACCGACACCGCCGACAAGTTCGCAGCAGACCGATACGTGGTGGCCAACAACCTGCACAGCCGCAAGCTCGATCCAGCCGCGGCAGATGGTCGCTTCGAGCAGATGGACGCCACGCTTGGCGAGCAGGCGTCCAAACTACCCGGTCGGGAGGCCGGCAAGGACGCCATGGCTGAGATGGCACAGAAGCTGGCCGACCTGCTGCGTAAGGCCGTGGCGAAGGTCGAGCAGGCATTCGGCAAGGCGGCCGGCGTCGAGGCGCAGGCGACGGCTCGGCCAAGCCCTTCGCCAAGCGCCTCGATGTAGCAGAGCCAGCGGCGCCGTTCGCGTCCTGGCCGCGCATCCTCGCAGGGAACACGCCCTGCGAGGATGCGATGCGCCGTTTCTGGTCCCCCCTGTTCCTGCTGACGCTGGTGTGCGGACTCGCCCAGTCCGCCCATGCCCAGAACGCCTCGCCCGGCTCTGCCGCCACCTGGTCATCCCTGCAGCCTGCCGACGACTGGTCCGCGCAGGTGCTGGCAAGCGTGTTCCCGACCACGGCGGCGACGGGAGCGACCTCGATCGGCGCCGAGCAGACGGTGATCGGCGTCATGCTGGGCCAGCTCACCCACTATGTCATGGCACTCGCCGCTGCCTTCGTCGCCTACACCACCATCGTCCAGATCGTCCGCGCCGGCGAAACCGGGCGCGTGCTGAGCAACTCCACCAGCTCGTGGGCGCCGGTCCGGCTGTTCTTCGCCATCATCCTCATGCTGCCGGTGAACAGCGGCTTCAGCCTGGGCCAGAGCGCAGTGGTGCAGGTCGCCAAGTGGGGCATCGGCATGGCACGGGCCGTGTATGTCAACGCCGTCAAGGCGGTCGGCCCCGACGCCATGCCGATAGCGCAACCCACGATCCCCGGCACCAGGGCCATCGTCGCCGGGCTGATCCAGACGGAGTTCTGCCGCGCCATCATCAACCAGGCGTCCGGAAACCCCAACATGGTGCCGCTGCCGAAGGCCACCAAAGGCGGGCAAGCGGGGCAAGGCGGCTATGTCACCTGGTCCTACTCCCTCGCGGCCGGGAACGAGACGGCTTCCCCAGTTTGCGGCACCGTCACCGTGCGGGTGCCCGGCACCGGCAACACCCTGGCCGGCGTCAACGTGGACATGACCGGCACCCAGCAGG
>JAABUK010004337.1_pt1 | contig 23184 bp, 3 predicted proteins | sample 5559141 | NCBI WGS metagenome assembly JAABUK01 (sample SAMN10711869, study PRJNA513367) | rock metagenome | isolation source: Antarctica rocks | place: Antarctica: Victoria Land, Pudding Butte nord | collected 2016-01-03
TTAACTTTTCTAATTCTAATTAAAGATCTGAAATATTAAAGTGATCATAATATAATTATATATTATAATTCTATTTATATTCTCGCGTAGAATTGATTATAAAGCGGATTTAATATTTTAAGCATGATCTACTCAGCAGCTTAAAGTATTAACTTTAATATTGTCATTTTCTTTTTAATAAAATATCTTAAAGTTATATACTAATAATAGCTCAGATCATTATATCTGACGTCTATTTAACATCTTAATAGTAATGAAGTATAACAGATTTTTGTAATCTGTGTAAACTTTCACAGAGTACTTGAATCTCTTTAAATATACTTATTATTTATTAAACGCGATAATTATAATTAGAAGTTTCTTATTATGAATCTTGTAGTTAAGTTCTACTAAAATTATCTTTTTAAAATAAAAGATAATAGATCTTAATTATTCTTTATTATCAGATTGACTTATGTATATACTAATAATATAGTCTGATACATTTATCTTAAGCATAATCTATCTTTCAAAATTAAATATTATAAGAATAAGAGCTATTATGAATTTTTATTTTAGCTTTTAAAACAAAGACTTTACTTCTATTTTTTAGATAAAGAATATTTTCTTTCTAGTTATTTATATTAATGAGATAATTATTTTTGAGTAATTTATAATGAATCTTTGATAGAAGTTAATAAATTTGAGAAATGATTATAATTTCTTTACTAATATAAATTGCGATTATTTAAGTATAACTGTAATCTTGAATTTATTCATCTAAATTCTTAGAACTATTAAAATAAATCCAAGAAACTTAATACTTTGCTTATAAAACTTATATTTTTCGATCTTTATTAACAGATTTTTTATCTAAAGAGCGCGAAGCATCTTCCAAATATATTCAATATATTATTCTTTGATTTTAGAGTATATAAGAATGTTATTAAGATAGATGATATAGAACTGATCTAGATATTCTCTAAGAATATTATTTATTAAAGATTGAAAGAAGATCGAGATATTTATTAATTTAAAGAGTATAATTAAGTATTTATAATAATTATAATAAGTTCGAAATACTATCTTTCATTTTTCTTCTTTTTTCATTCTTATCAGATTATACACTCTTTATAGATTGAGTATTATAAATCACTTAGCTTTATAAATATAATTATATAACTTAAAGATGAGAGATAATATATAGTGATTTTTTATTATTATGTTATTTAGTTGTTAATAATTAATATATAGACGCATTTCTTCATTTAATTTTAGAACAAACAGAATTAAATATTCTGTAGATAAAATTAAGAGTTGAATAAACTCTTTCTTCTAATTCTTATTAAGATATTCTTATAGAATCTTAAGTTCTTTCTTAGAAAGAGAATAAATAGATTTGTACGTGAATTTCTTATTAGATTTCAACAGAATTTTGTGATTTTAAGATTAATATTCAGATAATGCAGATACACTTTTATTCTTAATAAACAAATGTTTAAATTTATTATATTTAGATAAATACTCAGAGGGTTTTTCTATTATTTCTATTAAGCATCTATTATCAGATTTTATTTATATTATCTTTGTGAATAATATTATAATTATGATTGTTTTATAAATGTAATTAGAAAAGCTGATAATCTATTATTTTCAGCTAATTATTAAATTATAAGCTTCTAATTATAAAATGTTCAGAATTATATTATACTTGATTTTCATAATATTCAATATCACTTTTTCAATATATTATTATATAAACAGATTGAGCGAATAAGTCTCTATCTTAATCTATTCTTGATTTTGTTCTATAAAGCTTTCATCTACTAGTGTTAACTAATAGAGTTTGTCTTTTTTTCGAATAAATAAACAAGTGTGAGCTATATATATTAGAGCGATATAATTTCTAATAACTTCAGAATCTATTATAATCTTAATCTTTTACTATTTAATATATTTCTATAAGATTATATATTATATATAGCTAGTATTAATGACGACTAGTTTTTGAGATCTGGGAGAAGATTCTTATTAGATCTTTAATATAAAGAGTCTTCTCATTTTTTGACTCTTTAGATTAATAGTTTCTAAAATAATTATGTTCTTCTTTTATAAAGTAATCTTCTAATATATCGCATAGAAAGTGTGCATATAACTCGTGAGAGATGTGATATTCTTTATCACAAATCACTCTTACTATCTCTGACTTCTCGAATTTATATATCTTATATTAATATTGAGATTTCAACTTACAATCTATATTTATATATAATATTAATTCTTAGAATTTAGTAATTATTTCCATATAATTCTCATTATATTTGAGATTGCTTAATACTCACTTCTGAGATACTTTGAAGATAACGCTTAATAATTATTTTGCTTTCTTCTATCTAAGTTTTTTGGAATATCATTCTGAGTTGTTCTTATCTGATCTATAAATGATGTATTAATTATTATAATAAATAGTCTAGAATAAATAGATGTAAGATAATTCTATAAGTTTTTGATCGCGAATCTATCCAAGTAATTTAATAACTGTTTCTAACATCAGTGTTTCAATATCAGCGCAGCTGATATCTTATGTGTTATCTAATCTGTTTATTATCTATTTCATCAATTCTCTTAAGATCGCGTGCAACTATTATTTATTAGAATATCTATTAACTTAGTGTTCAGATTTCTTATAATAGAGATATAAGTTCTTCTTTATTCGCTCTTCTTATTAAGCTGGCGAGAGTTTGTCTTGATTAGATTTCTTTCTGAACTTTCTTTAATTTATGATATCTAAATCTGTTTCTTAAAAATATTAAATTTGTTTAGATTAATATTCTTCTTTATAATACTTATCGAAAATAAATATCTGAGATTGTTCTTATTCTTTTTCCATCTATCTTTTATATAGATAGTTATCTATCTTAATAGATATATTAATTAGACTCTCTAGTTTATCTAATCTTTTAATTTAAGTTAACTTATTCTTAATCAAATTCTTTAGTTCTAAATAATATTTTGTTATAAATGCTGTATTATTTCACTCAATTTATAATATAATCTATAGACTGCGTAATGATTCGATCCGATCCGGTTTCAGACTATATGAGACCGGATCATTCGATCTTTAATCTCTAGATTTGAAAGATCAGATTAAATCAAATCAGATCTGATCTGATCTGATCTCTTAATTAAGCTGTCAAGAATATCAAGAAATATTTTTGCTAATCTAATTAGGAAGAAGCAAATATTATAGTGCAGAGATTTTAGATTTATAAGAAGAATAGATGTAGTTATACTAATTATTATAATAATTAAAGACTTTTGTAAGCTAAAACATTTTATAATATCTCTATTAGCTATATAATCTATAACTAATTAACTTAGCAGTAACTATTCTAAGTACTATCTTTTCTCTCTTAGTCTTTTAATTAATTGCATATTCTTGCTTTAAATAATAATTCTCTTAGCATAAATTGCGCAAAGATTTGTATCTTAAATTGTTAATTGTGCTAATTATTGTGATAATCTAGAAATAGAATAATTATATCTTTAAAGAAAGATACTAGATATGCTTTTATAAACTTTTATATTATATTAATTGCAGAAGCTTATTATCTTTAGACTTAAGATCTAGTCTTATTAAAAGTGATTTTTCTTATTAGTTTTTGAAATGATGCTTTGAAAATGAGCAGCTTATTGCTTTTTTAATAGCATCTAATCTCTCTTAATATTTTCACTAAATATTTATTAATATATTTTTATATTATACTAATTATTATCATAACTTACTTTCTAACTTTACATGATAAGTTCTTAAAGAGTTTGCAGTCTTTTTATTATTTATTTTTGAGATCTTTCTAATAACTCTTTTAACGCGGGATTTAGAATCTCTTCTATTATTTAACTTTCTAATAATACTCTTCTTAGAATCTGAAGCTTTGACATCTATCTTTCTAGATTATTTTGCAGTAATAGCAATAAGTCTTTTTCTTGCTATCATCTTATCTTTCTTAGAATGTGATTTCTTCTTGCAATTATTCTTAGTATTAGTTATTATTTTAGAACTAAGAAGCTGTATTTATTTAGTATTTCAAATTAAAGATATTTATTAATCTACTTGAACTTTATTATCTATATCTATTATCTCTAACTTTAAAAAGTAATTGACTGTGATTCTGTAATATTAAGATAGCTATTATTAAAATAAGTTAGTATTATAATAATGATTAGTATAAAAGATAAGTAGAATATAAGTAAAGTGAAATTTTCATTATTTTCTTATTTTTGATTTAGAAGATAAATATGAAAGTATGAAGATTGATGAATTCTAAATAGTAGATCAAGATATTGATTGTACTAATCATTGTTATAAGCAAAAGAGACTTATCAAAATCAGTGTAACAGCTAAATAAAGTTGCGTTATAAAAGAAAAAGTGAGTGAAATATAAATAGAAAAAGTAGAATGAAAGATTTAGTAAGATATATTAAATATTTATTAAAGTCTTAATATAAAAAATAGTGAATTTATAAAAAAAATGAATTAAAAAGTCTTAATATAGATTGACTAGTATATATCTTACTACTTTTTCATTATTCTCTTATAATATAAATATTCATTAACTTTTCAACTTTAATTATTATTAATTAGTACAATAATTAGTATATCTCACACTTCTATTAAGATATATATATAATATCTCTATACTAAGAGATGAAAAAGTTAGAGTTCTAATATTAAAATAATGTAAAATAATAGAAAATCAAGATAGTATTGAAAATTCTATTAATCTTGAGAAGAGTGATGCTGAGATGATAAATATTTTCAATTCTCATTTTATAAAATCTGTAAAGATGACAGAAATATTAGTAATATAAAAGAATACTTATACTAAATAGAAAATATTTTATACTAATCTTTATTATAATCGCCAGCTTATATCAGCTATAAAGCAAGAGTTAAGTTATTCTTTATCACTTACTCTTTACTCTCTTTCAATCTTTCAACAAAATTCTGATAGATATATTAATATTCTGAGAGTGATACTAATTCTTTTATACTAATTATTATTATAGCTCTAAAATACAGTCTTCAGATATGAAAAGTAAGACTGATATTAAGCTGAAAATATTATTCATATCTCAAGATATTAAAGCAGATCTGCAGTAAGTATCTATAATCTATAAGATTCTATAATAACTGATATATTAAAGAGCTGTAATATATAATCAAAAGACTAATTAATCTTTTAATAATAATCGCGGTAAGAAATGAAAGTCTGCTGAAAGTTATTTAACAAACTTAAATATTAAAAAGACGTATTAGAGATATGAAGCTATAAGCTCTAATAAAAGATTAATATATATAGTTAATACTGCTGATAGTAAAGCAAGATTAAGATTAAAGAAGAAATTATAATAATAAAGTGAATAAGAGTATATAAATGAAGAAGAGTAGAATGCTTATCTTGTAATAGAGTTTCAGAATTTATAGATAAAGTAATAAGATATTTAATCTGCTTGTACTAATATTTGTACTAATCTTAAATAGAATTAATATAGAATAAAGTGAAAAGATAATTAAAAATGAGATGAAGATATTATTAGATCATATTTAAGAAGAAGAGAAGAAATATATTATTAAGTATAAGAATTCAGATTTTGATAATATTAATGATAATATCTATTAAACTAATATTGATAAATATAATGCAAAGAAACTTGCAAAAAATGATTTTGAAGAAGAAGATTGCAGTTAGAATATTAATCTTCTTACTATTATTCAAGATTGCATTATTAAAGATAATTAAGTCTTTGATAATAATATAAAGCGCGTTCTTATTACTAAAGAAGTTAAGATTATTGTGAATATAGCTCAAGCCCGAAAAAGATATATAGATCTGAAGTTATTATACTAATTATTATACTAAGATTATTAGTCTTCTTATTAAGAATACAATTAATAACTTTAGCTTTAAGCTATTTAAGTGTGAATTCTATAATTAAATTAATCAGCTTTTGAAAATTAAGATAATATTAGTATCTTTAGATTCAATTTTTTATTTTAAGAAAAGAATGAAGACTAATAATGCAAAATACTAATTCTTAATTAATATTAATAATTATTAAATTGAGTAGTTAAAAGACAATTTTATTAGATTATGATAATGATTATGATAATATAGATATTAACAGTTTTCTAGCAAACTATCACAAATCTTATCTATTTTTCAATAAGAAAATTTAAGATCTCTTATACTGTGTGTGAGTTATGTAGAATGAGAAATAAATTGATCTTTCTGAGTCTGCTAAGTGATGATCTGATGATAGAATCTATTATATCAAGTATGAATTTAAAGTTTATTCAAATTAGAAAGTCAATTATTAAAAGATTCTGAAAATGCTGATTATTGAAAAGATTTTATAAGAATGAATAAAGACTTATGTTCATAAAAAGAATCTAAATAATCTTATTTAGAATTATCTATTTTAGATAAGTCTCTAAATAGAAATCAGATTTTTTAGTAAGCTAAAACTTACTAAAATGATTCAGTATTAATTAGTGCAATAATTAGTATAATTAGTGCAATTGAAATTACTTAATACTAATAATCACTCTCTTTTATTATTATAATAATAAAATTATAAGATTTTTAGATATACTTTAATTTACTATTATAATTATAATAAAACTAATATTAGTACTAAATTTACTATATCTTAAGTATTATTATCTATAATTATTTAAGTATTTAATAAGTAGTCTTTCTAAATCTCTTATAAAGCTTTAAGCTGATTATTATAACTATTAATATAATTTATATCATAAGATCTATCTTCAAGTACTTCTTGAGAATTTAATATTAGTGAGACTAATACTAGATCTTTATTTATTTCTCATATCTTTTCTTGAACTTATAATTCAAAGTATTATAAGAATAAATATATTCTTTTTAATAAAGCTTACTTAATAAAATAGAATTAGTAATAAGCTACTATATTCTAACGAAAAGAGTATTCTAAGTTATAAATTTAATTTAATATTACTAAATTAAAGACTTCTATCTAAGAGCATCTATAATTATATATATCATTTAATAATGAATTATTAGCAGTTTAATATAAGAGATGTGAAGCAATTTTAGTATATTCTCATATTAAGAATGCTGGAACTTCTACTCTTACTCAATATCTTTAAACTGAAAAATATAAAAAACAAGCTAAGAGATTAAGTAAGCAAAATATTGATATATTTCTTTAAAGAAAAGAGATATTTTCTTTATAATTATGACAATTATTAGAACAAAGCTTATTATTTTCAGAAATCAGAAAAGATAATATTAGCTAATATTCAAGAATTTAATCAAGTATTATTTAATTAACAAACTATTAGAATGATTGCAGCTTTATAACTATTATTTCATTTAGTAAAGTATATTAAACTTAAGAAATAAATTCGCATAATCTCTTATGCAATTATCTCATCTAAAATACTTACTTCTTATTAATTTCAAAACTCTTTAGAATAATAAACTAAGAAAGCTTATAAATCAATTCTCAGCTAAATTTCATCAGACGCGATAATATTAATAGCACTTGATTACTGATAAAGTTCAAATAAACTTGTCTTTATAATTATTACTAAGTAAGATTATATAATTAGAATAATAATTAGTATTACAGCTAATATTATAATAGATATTTCATTGATGCTAACTAGAAATATATTAAAGTTCTTCTTAACTTTGAACATTTTCAGAATAAGTATAGTAGAGCTAATTTAGCTCAAATATTACTTAATACTCTTAAGCAATATAATATTGCTAAAGAGCGAGTTCTAATAATAATAAGTAATAATGCAGCTAATAATAATAAGCTTATAAAGCATCTTATTAATATTTTGAATATTTTGAGAGAAGAACTTAGTACTTTATCATAAGTATCTTGTCTTTTACATGTTATTTAACTGACTTTGAAGAATATTGTAATATACATTAAAATCAAATCATAAAATAATAAAATCATTATAGAGTAGAATAATGATTCTACTTAATATAAGAGATATTCTGATACTTATAAGCAGAATAATATGTTATAAATTTTGAAAAAGATACTTATTATCTAAATTGTACTAATTTTTATTCTAATCTTATTTATAGATTTGAGATCTTGCTATTTATATTAATGCAAGTGCATAATAACGTGAGAGATTTGCAGATACTTAGAATAATTATTAACAATCTCTTAATTTAATACAAGATATTGTTATAAGATGAAATTCAATATATTAAATGCTTATATAAGCTCAAAGTTTTAGAGATTCAATCAAGATCTTTACTTTAAATGAACAAAGAATGAAAGATCTTACTTCTGAGAAATGGAAATATATTAACTATCTAATTGAATTATTATATTCTTTTTATCTATTTACTAATATTATAGAAAGTATAGATAATGAATCAATAATTTAGAAAGTATTTCAGATCTATAAGAAACTGTTTAATCATCTTAATAAACAGATATCTAAATTATAGTGAAAGTGACTATTTTAAAAGATTGCATTATAAATAGTATTAAATAATGAAAAGTTGAAGCTTCAATAATATTATAGTGACACTAAAGACAATCTTAGAAATATTTATAAAATAGCTATTATCTTAGCTTCTAAATATAAACTTAATATATTTAATAATAATAACTAATAATATAATAATATAGATAACTAAATAAGTATAATTCTTAGAATAAGTATTAGTATAATTATTAACAACTTTCTTTAATATAAAATTTATTATCAGATCTTAAGAGATATCTTCTAGAAATACTCATATATATCAAACTCTTATCAGTCTATATTAATAGATCTTTTCTCTTCACAATTATTCTTCAGCTCTTTCACAATAGTTTCTGCAGTCTTCTCTACTTTACTATCTTATTAATAAAGCTCAATTTCTTTTCAAAAATAAAAAGTGTTAGATTTAGAAATCTTATTAGAAAAGAAATGCAGAATAGCTTCTTCTTTAGAAGAGAGAGAAATATCACAATATCTAATAGATTTATATAATGAGTATTAGTATAATAATTAGTATAATAATAGACTAATAATCTTTACAATCTTTAATCTTAATTTATAAGATATTCTTGAATATTGAAAACAAGCTGAATAAATATGATCTGTTCTAGTATTAATCGCGCGAGACTACTTAATAATTCCAGCTGCTAGTATTAAAGTTGAACAACTTTTTAATTAGATTTGTGATATTTGTTTATATTAATAATATAATCTTTAATCTAGTACTATTCAAATATTAATATATTAAGAACTGTTAAGATAAGCTATAGCAAGATTCAGATATCAGAGAATTGTGAATAGAAATCATTGTTCTCACATAAAAGAGTCAAGAGTAGAATGCAATTGATAATATAAGTTGACTATAAAAGAAGAATAGAATTATGGAACTATAGATATAGCTTCATATATATACTTAAGAGAAACCGCTGCTTATAACTGCTCACTTATGAGTCTGAATGAGCACTAACTTAATGCTTATAACTATTTACTTGTGAGCCCGAATGAGTAGTAACTTAGTATTAAGTTCTGAGTTATGTGATCTAGCTAATCTTTCTATTTTAGAAGATTCTGTAATATTATTCTTTTCTTAGCTAGTCTTTGTCTTAAAGACTAAAGTCTAAAATTAAGAGCTTCTATAAAAGAAGTTCTTTATTATTCTTTCTTCTTATTATGCTTATTTATTAAGTAAGTAAGTCTTCTTTCTATTATTATCAGACTTTAATAAAGAGAGTGCTAGAATTGAATTCTTCTACTAAGATATTCTGCTCTAATTATGCTCTTAGAAATATTCTATATATCTTTTTTACGCAATTCTCTAAATACTTTAAATACATCTATTATAATTATTATTATAACAGAAACTTTTCTAATAATAATTTTAACAAGCTAAATTAAGAAAAGAAAAAATTGCAGCTGACTTTTCACATTTCTTATAAAAGATTTCTGAAGAAGACTGTGAAGATTATAAGTCTTTAAAGATGAATTAAGTCTCTGAAAAAAACGCGAGAGATTATAATATCTTAAAAGATTAAGTTTCTAAATAAGCTTGATTAAGAAGAGAGATATTCTGAGAAGAGAGAATTATTAGTTAGTGTGAGACTGAATGTTATTTTTGATAAGATATAGCTAACTATTCTCTTTGATTTTTCTTATATTAAGAGTTCCGGCAATAGTAATTCTTAAGAATTATGAGATTGAGATTTGTTTTTAGTTCTTATATATTCTCTAATATATTATATTCTAATTATTTTATTAGATAATGAATTTTACTCTTGATCTCTTGATTATCAAGTATTTTTTTTATCTTATACTTCTAATTCTATTTATCTAGATAAATTAGAATCTGTTTAATATTCTTTAATATAGATTCTAGAAGAAAAATATCGAAGATTAGATAAATTCTTATAATATCTAAGAGTTTGAGTCTATAAATTAACTTATCTAGAACTTTCTAAACTAAATAGAATTCAAGCTTTGTATAATTTAGTTTTGTACTGAATCTCTTAATTTTGATATTTCAGTAAAGTAGATATATTAAGTCTCTTTTTCTGAGATTTGATCTGTTAATTCTCTTAGAATTATAATATATGTCGAATCTTTGACTAATAAATTTAAGATCTTTTATTAATTCTTAATATAAACTGATTAATAGTTGTATATTGATAACTGATTTCTGTATCAGTTGTTCTATTTCTCTTAATTATCTATACAGAACTAACTCTCATTTATAATTAGTATAGAAAGATAATACTCTGATTACTACTGAAATATTATTATACACAAATTATATTAGTAATAAAAGTACTATTTAGTTATTCTGGCAATAATTTATATAGTAATATAGATACTATTTCAATATTTGATTGATTCTTTTAGTTTGTCTGTCTATCTATAAATAATAAGCTGTAAATAGCTTATGTTTAATTTCAAGTTGATCTATTAATAATTTTCAGAATTTGAAAGTAAATAATTTGTCTTGATTGAAAATAATTTCTGCTAACATGCTGTGATTCGCGAATATTGTTCGCAAAAATGTATATATTAAGTCTTCGGCATTTAATGCTTTTATATAATTAATGAAGTAGATATACTTTATTAATCTATTAGTAATAACTAGAATACTATTATAACTGATATTAGTTATTAGATCTTTTGATATTAGTAGCTTGATAATAAAATCTAATGCAATGAATTTTTATACTTCTTTAGATTGTTTCAAAGATTGCATCTCTCTATATAGTTTGTGATAAGAGTGCTTGATTTTCTAATAAATATTATAATTAGCAATTTATTATTAAACTGCTTTATTTATTTTAGAAAAATAATAGAATCTGAAAATATATTCTAGAGTTTTTTCTATTTCTTGATACTTATAAGATGCTTTCTTATAATATTATTAAATAATCATTCTTTTTATTTAATTTATAATGTATACTAATTCTTTATACAAGATCAGCTTGCTATCTTGTTTTTAAAAGACTGAATATTTTTTTAGATTTTTTTCAATCTCGCGAAATAAATAATTATTTGAGTATAATCTTATAATTCAGTTTTTCTAATTCTGATTAAAGATTTGAAATGTTAAAGTGATTATAATATAATTGTATATTATGATTTTGTTTATGTTCTTTTGTAGAACTAATTATAGAATAGATTTGACATCTTGAGCGTAATCTGTTTAATAGCTCAAAGTATTAACTTTGATATTATTATTTCTTTTTTGATAGAATATCTTAAAGTTGTATATTGATAACAGCTCAGATTATTATATCTGGCGTCTATTTAATATCTTAATAGTAATAAAGTATAATAGATTTTTGTGATCTGTGTAAACTTTTACAAAATACTTGAATCTCTTTAAGTATACTTATTATTTATTAAACATAATAATTATAGCTAGAAGTTTCTTATTATAAATCTTGTAATTAAGTTCTGCTAAAATCATCTTTCTAAAATAGAAGATGATAAATCTTAATTATTCTTTATTATTAGATTGACTTATACACATACTAATAATATAGTCTATAATATTTGTCTTAAGCATAATCTGTCTTTTAGAATTAAATATTGTGAGAATGAGAGCTATTATGAATTTCTGTTTCAGCTTCTGAAATAAAGACTCAGCTTCTATTTTTCAGATAAAGAATACTTTCTTTCTAGTTATTTAAATTAATAAGACGATTATTTTTAAGTAATCTATAATAAATCTTTAATAGAAGTTAATAAATCTGAGAAATAATTATAATTTCTTTACTAATATAGATTGCGATTATTTAAGTATAACTGTGATCTTGAATTTGTTTATCTGAATTCTTATAATAGTTAGAATAAATCTAAGAAACTTAATACTTTGCTTATGAAACTCATACTTCTTAATCTTTACTAGCAGATTTTTTGTCTAAAGAGCGCGAAATATCTTTTAAATATATTCAATATATTGCTCTTTGATTTCAGAGTATATAAGAATGTTATCAAGATAGATAATATAGAACTAATCTAGATATTCTTTAAGAATATTATTTATTAGAGATTAAAAGAAGATTAAAATGTTTGTTAATTTAAAAAGTATAATTAGATACTTGTAATAATTGTAATAAGTTTAAAATACTATCTTCTATTTTTCTTTCTTTCTCATTCTTATCAGATTATATGCTTCTTATAAATCAAGTATTATAAATTATTTAGCTTCATAAATATAATCATATAGTTTAGATATAAGAGATAATATGTAATAATTTTTTATCATTATATTATTTAGTTGTTAATAATTAATATATAGATATATTTCTCTATTTAATTTTAGAATAAACAGAACTGAATATTCTGCAGATGAAATTAAGAATTGAATAAATTCTTTCTTCTAATTCTTGTTAAGATATTCTTGTAACATCTTAAATTCTTTCTTAGAAAGAGAATAGATAGATCTGTATATAAGTTTCTTATTAGATTTTAATAGAATTTCGTGATTTCAGAATTGATATTTAGATAATACTGATGCGCTTTTATTCTTTATAAATAGACACTCAAATTTGTTATATTTAGATAAATATTTAGAAGATTTTTCTATTATTTCTATTAAACATTTATTGTCAGATTTTATTTATACTGTTTTTATAAACAGTATTGTAATTATAATTGTCTTATAGACGCAATTAGAAAAGTTGATAATTTACTATTTTTAGCTGATTACTGAATTATAAGCTTCTAGTTATGAAATACTCAGAATTATATTATGTTTGATTTTCACGATATTCAATATCATCTTCTTAATATATTATTGTATAAATAGATTGAGCGAATAAGTCTCTATCTTGATCTATCTCTGATTTTGCTTTATAGAACTTCTATCTATTAATATTAATTAATAGAATCTGTCTTTTCTTTAAGTATATAGATAAGAGTGAGTTATATATACTAATGAGATGTAATTTTCAATGACTTTAAAGTCTATTATAATCTTGATTTTTTGTTATTTAATATATTTCTACAAGATTATATATCGTGCATAATTAGCAATAATAGTGACTAGTTTTTAAGATCTGAGAAGAGATTCTTTATTAGATCTCTGATATAAAAAGTCTTCTTGTTTTTTAACTTTCTAGATTAGTAGTTTCTAAAATAAGTATGTTCTTTCTTTATAAAGTAACATTTCAGTTTATTACACGGAAAGTGTGCATATAACTTATAAGAAGTGTGATATTCTTTGTTATAAATCACTCTTATTACTTCTAATTTCTCAGATTTTTAGATTTGTGTTATGCTTACACTTTAAATCTCTTTAAGATAAGTAGAAATATTAATCTTATATAAGTTGATTACTTCTTGAAGATTGCTATCTTAATAATAATAAATCTATTTCTAATTTTAATCTGAATAGCTTTCTGTGCGATATATTCTTAATTATAATTTTGACTTAATTCTTTAAGATATCTTCTTAAATGTATATATCTTATGTTAATATTGCGATTTTAACTTGCAATCTATATTTATATATAATATTAATTCTCAAAACTTAGTAATTATTTTTATATAATCTTTGTTATATTTAAGATTGCTTAATACTTACTTCTAAGATATTTTAAAGATAATATTTAATAACTATTTTGTTTTTCTCTATCTAAGCTTCTTAAAGTATTATTCTGAGTTATTCTTGTCTAATCTATAAATGATATATTGATTATTATAATAAACAGTTTAGAATAAATAGATGTGAGATTGTTCTATAAGTTTCTGATTATAAATCTACTTAAATAATTTGATAACTATTTCTGATATTGATATTTTAATATTAGCGCAGCTGATATCTTATATATTATCTAATTTGTTTATTCTCTATTTCGCCAATTCTCTTAAGATTGCGTGCAACTGTTATTTATTAAGACAGCTATTAGCTTAGTATTTAAGTTTTTCACAATAGAGATATAAACTCTTCTTCATTCTCTCTTCTTATTATATTAAAAAGAGTTTTTCTATCTTGAATTTATCTTTAAACTTTCTCTGATTTATAATATCTAGATTCATCTCTCAAAAATAATAAACTTATTTAGATTGATATTCTTTCTTGTAATACTTTTCGGGAATGAATGTCTGAAATTATTCTTATTCTTTTTCTATCTATCTTTTATATAGATGATTATCTATCTTAATAGATATATTAATTAGACTCTTTAGTTTATCTAATCTCTTAATTTAAGTCAGCTTATTTTTGACTAAATTCTTCAGTTTTAGATAGTATTTTGTTATAAGTGCTGTATCATCTTATTTAATCTGTAATATAATCTATTAAAACTTGAATATATATTCTATTGCTAAGTCTGTCTATTAAAGTTTCTAAATCTCTTGTTTAGTAGTTTGTTCTTTATTTATTCTTTTATATACTCGTCTAATACACTTCTTAAAATAAGAATAACTAGCAAAGATTCTTTTTATTTTCTTTTTCTTTTCTTTAATTAGCTTTTTTAAGTAATCTATTAGATAAGATTTGAATTAATTAAAAACTTTATTTCTAAGATAAGTAACTGCGAATATTATTCTGATTTTAATCATCTTCAGCTTCTAAGTATTAAATTAAATGTATATGTTAACTTGAATCAAGAAGACTTGAAGTTTCTTTTTATTCTCATAAAACATATTGAGAGTATTAACTTTTAAGAAGACATGATCTATATTAGTGATCTCTTCTTAGAATTGTTCTTATTCAGAATATAACATGTTTATCTTAATAAGTTCTATTATAATAGAGTGACTGATATCTGATAATAAATAGTCAAAGTGTTAAGAATTGTTAAGATAAGCTATAGCAAGATTCAGATATTAGAGAGTTGTAAATAGAAATTATTATTCTTATATAGAAGAGTTAAGAGTAGAATGCAATTAATAATATAAGTTGATTATAAAAGAAAAATAGAATTATAGAACTATAAATATAGCTTTATATATATACTTAAGAAGAATCGCTACTTATAACTGCTCACTCGTGAATCTAAGTAAGTACTGACTTAACACTCACAACTGCTCACTTATGAGCCCGAATGAGCAGTAACTCAGCGTCAAGTTCTGAGTCACATGATCTGATTAATCTTTCTATTTCGAAAGGTTCTATAACATAATAATGCTAATATATAGTAATCGCTTTAATATATGTGAGAAATTTCATTATATTTAAGCAATATCTGAGTTAGAAGAAGAGGAAAAGAAGAAGAAAATAAAAGATGATGAGATAAATTCTGATTTAATAGACTTTATTAGTGAGAATAATAAGAAAGAAGATGTAGAAGTTTAATAAGAGTTAATAATTATTATTACAGTCTACTGATTCTTTATATATGAGATCAAGAGAAATTACTAATACTAGAAATTCTAGATTAACATATATAATGAGTAGAAGAAAGTAGTTGATATTTATTGTAATCTAGAAAATATAGAATTAGAATAATAATTAGAATAAATAGATTCTAAAGAGATTAATTATGAATAAAATAATATTAAGATATATTCGAGCTCTTAATATTCATTTAAGCTCTTAATAGCTCATTTTCTCTTAGCGGGCTCTTAACAGATTCAATCTGATCTGATTCAGTTCTAGTTTATTTGAGATCGGACTGGTCGGTCTTTGATCCCTCTATATTTGAGATCGGATCGGATCAAGAATCAGACCGAATCAGACCATTCGGGTTGGGATCGAATCATTACGCAGTCTAATAATCTGTTAAAACTTAAATACATACTCTATTATTAAGTCTATCTATTAAAGTTTCTAAACTTCTCATTTAATAATTTATTCTTTATTCACTTCTTTATACACTCGTCTGATACACTTCTTAAAGTAAGAATAACTTACAAAGATTCTTTTTATCTTTACTTTCTTATCTTTAATCAATTTCTTTAAATAATCTATTAGATGAGATTCGAATTAATTAAAGACTTTATCTCTAAGATAAGTAACTGTGAATATTATCTTAGCTTTAATTATTCTCAGCTTCTAAATATTAAATTAAATATATATATTAACTTAAGTTAAGAAGATTTAAAGTTTCTTTTTATCTTCATAAAATATATCAAAGATATTAACTTTTAAGAAGATATGATCTGTGTTAGCGATCTCTTCTTAAGATTATTCTTGTTCAGAGTATGATATATTTATCTTGATAAGATCTATTATAATAGAGTGATTGATATTTGATGATAGATAGTTAAAGTGTTAGAAACTGTTAAGACAAGCTATAACAAGATTCAGATATTAGAGAGTTATAAATAGAAATCACTTATTTTATATAAAGAGTTTAAGAGTAGAGTGTAATTAATAACATAAATTGATTATAGAAGAAGAGACTATAAATCTAAAAGATAAATATTTGTTTATATAATTATTAATTATAATCTATACTCTATATTTCTAAATGCTTCTTTTAAACATTCTTAAGTACTTGCTTTTAAGTGCTTCTATTAAGTATTCTTAAGCACTTCTCTTAATATTTAATCTATAATTACTCTTATCAACTATAGTTATTAAGAACAAGTCTGCTATAGCTTCATAAGATATTGTGCGTAAATAAAGTCTCGTTTCTTGACTCACTGTCAAGTCTCGATGATTAGTGTCAAGTCTGCTGATTGCTGATTTCATACTGTAATACTATTCTCAGCTTCTGAATATTAAATTAAATATATATATTAACTTAAATTGGAAAGATTTTAAGTTTCTTTCTATCTTTATAAAATTTATCAGAAGTATTAATTTTTAAAGAGATATAATTTATATTAGTAACTTCTTTCTAAGATTATTTGTGTTTAAAGTGTAATATATTTATATTAGTGAGATCTATTATAATAGAGTAACTAATATCTGATAAGAGATAATTAAAGTGTTAGAAACTATTAAGACTAACTATAATAAGATTTAAATAATTGAGAATTATAAATAGAAATTACTTATTTTATATAGAAGAATTAAGAGTAGAATATAATTAATAATATAAATTAATTATAGAAGAGAAAAAAGATAATAAAGTTATAAAAAGAAGTGTGATTTATATACTTTATAAAATATTATGCTTTTAAACACTTCTCTTAAGCTTTCTTAAGCACTTACTTCTTAATACTCTTTTTAAATATTCTTAAGCATTTACTTATTAGTTAGACTTATTCTTATTAACTGCAGTTAATAAGATTAGATCTATTATAGTTCTATTATGTCTAGAATGCTCTTATTAATTATAGTTAATAAGATCAGATCTATTATAATTCTAAAGAGTATTCTATATATGCAGAATTCAGTTTCTTAGCTCACTATTAAGTCTTAGTAATTAGAGTCAAGTCTGCGAGCTATTGTTTTAGTGCTGTAATAATTAAATCTTATAAGCTTATCTATTATCTAATAGAACTCTAAAAGATAACTTTAATTTCTATATTTAATATTATATCTTAAGTAATCTTAATTATAGTCTTATATCTTATTATTTCTAATTTCTTTAAATCTATCTTAGTAATTCTAAGTATTTTAAAATATACTTTTTCTAATAGAGTTTTTAAAAAGTATATTATTTAAGAGAATTTATTTAGTTTTCTCTTCTTAACTAATATATTCATAATATAAATAAAATATCTATATAAATTCTTTAAATTATACTTCTTATCTCTTTTCTAACTTTTATAAGCTTTTAGAAATGCTTATATCTATATTTATTAATTTATATCTTCTCTTTTATACTCTCTTTTTAATAATATCTTTAATAGCTATTAATTCTTATTCTTAAACTCTTCTATAATCTTTATATATCTATTTATTTATAACTTATAATATCTTAATAACTTCTTATATTATATTACATTTAAAATCATATAATACTTCTTATATAGATTCTTTATAATATTCAGAAATTAAGTTATATTTTTATTATAAAAATAGAAAGCTTTAGCTATTTAAGAAATAAGTATAAATATAATATAAAAGAAGAGTGAGACGGTAATAAATAAAGAGATACTCTCTACTTACTCTTTTATTTTTAATAATATACGCTTATTAATACTTATAATATTAATTTTTAAATAAGTATTAAGATTGGTAATCTAACTTATATAAGCACTCTCTTATTAATAGAAATAAAAGATAACTTATTAATTTTTATACTTCTTTTCTTATTTTTTTCTTCTCTTCTTAATTATCTATAATTCTTTAATATCTTTTTCTTTCTTTTTCTTCTTTTTTAGAGTTAGTCTTAATCTTTTTATCTCTCTTTATTATAAATAAGTATTATATTTATATAGTTTTATTCTAGAGTGAATGCACTTCAATCTTTAATTAGAAATAATAATATAATTTCTTTTTTCTAAATTAAAATATTAATATATATTATTATTTCTAATTAAAAGTTGGAGTGCACTCACTCTAGAATAAAGCTAGCTAAAATCTGATCCAACTATTTTATAGTCTGAAAAGTTAGCTTTTTAATAATATTATTTAAAGAATCTCAGCTATAATTATTAACTTTATATAATCAATTAAGCTTTAAAAACTCTTTAGAAATTTAATTAAATATAAGTTTTCAGCTTAATTAATAGTTATTTAATAAATATAAATAGACTTTTATATAGAGTTGTATTAGCGCTCTCTAATAATTCTATTTTAAGTATACTAGCTAGAAAGCTTAGTCTGTTATAACTGATTAAAGCTCTTTTTATCCTTTTATTTTTGATATTCTTAATATTAAAACTATATTTAATTTCTATACTATTTTTTATATCACTAAATAAATATCTTTTTCTTATTAAGAATAGTATTATCACGTTTAATCTATTATTAGCGCTATTAAATTATAGATTTCTTGCCATAAAAAATATTAAAATTTTCAAAATAATTTTCTTTTTAATTAATCTTCTACATTACTGTTTCAGCTTTAGAATAGCTTGAAATTCTTTATAATTACTCTTAGACTTTCTTATTAACTAAATTCAGCTATATCTCAATTTAAATCTTATTAAAAAAGCTTATTTCTAGATATTTTAATTAAAATCAATAAAAATTCTTTGAAATTCTTTAAGATTAAGAATTTTTAAATTAGTTATTATATATATTAGAAGTATCCGAGAGTAAATAGCAATAAAAGAAGATATAAGAGTATAATAGAATAGAACTGAATTATAATAGCTACTTATAAACACTTCTTAATATGAACTTTAAACTAAAGAATATAGAAGATTATAAGAGTGAGATAAATACTTATATTCTTCAGACTAATATCTTAATAGATCTTAATAGCAATAATAATTATTCTCTCTTCTTAAAGATCTCATTCTTAAGATCTATATTCTTCATTTTAATATATATATATATAATATATTATTATTATATAAGTAACTGCGCCATTATAATTATCATATATATTATATTAAATTTATTTGTCTTTAATTTAGAGCCCGCATATAACTATTCTTTATTTTATAATTATATAATTAGTAGGTCTTTAGTAGAATATTATAAGATCTATAATACTATATAATATTATCTACTCACTCAAGATTAATAAGCTGAATTCTTATATTTTTTATTAATATCTTATATATATTAATAATAATAAATTCTTATTACTCAATATTATATTAAAGCTAGTTAATATAGATCTACTTAATCTAATTATTATATTATTTCTTTATCTTAAATTTATCTTACTATTTATAATAGCTTAAGCTAGATATATTTAATAGCCTATAGAAATAAATACTTAAGTTATAGAAACTAATCTAGCTTATAAAGAAGCTGTAAAAGTATTAGATATATATTATAACTATTAATTCTAATACAGCCCTCTAGCTCTAAGACTTAATTAGGAGGTGTAATTCTAACACATTAAGTTTATATGCTAAGTCTTAGATATTTCATTATATATATATATATAATGAAATAGTTAGATTTCTATAATAGTAGTAGTAAATTCTATTTATCTAATCCAGACTAAAACTAATCTATATAGATCTTCTCGTACGGAGCTCTAAATATCTATTAAATTAATTTCCTATCTTTCTTCTCTTCTCTTACTCTTTACTCCTTCTTATTTCTTTTATTTCTCTTCTTACTCTATTAAGTTTCCTCTATTAATCTAAATTAATTAAGTAGCTTTATATAAAGTATTATTCTAATAGCCGCTTTATATTCTTTTCTTTCTAAAAGAATTATCTTCAGATCTATTATATAAAGAGGATCAATAAGTTCTATTCTTTCTATAATCTATTAGAGATATTTTAGTAGAATATATTCTACTATTATATCATCTTATATATATTTATATTAAGAACTTTTAATTTCTAATATCTTTCTTTTATATAAGAACTAATTAAAGCTGATCTTATCTATATAAAGTTATATAAGTAATATACTCTTATATTTCTTAAGTTTCTAATATAATATTATTAAATTTTTATTTAATTCTAAAAGAATTATCTTTAAATACTTTTCTTTTTAATTATTCTTTTATCTCTTCTTCTATTTTTATTTATAGACTAAGTGAATTTCTTTATATATTTTTTCTAGTTTTTAAAACTTTATATACTTCTTTAATTTCTTCTATAATAGATTTAGTAGAAAAGTCTTATTATTTAGTCTTATTATATTCTAATTTATTAAATTAAATTAAATAAGCTATTTAGTTATATAATCTTCTAATATTATGTGGGTTCTTACTATATAATCTCTTCTATCTATAATTTATCTTATAATTCTAATATATATATTCTTAATTTCTTTAATAACTTTAGATACTTAAATTCTAATTATAATCTTAACTATTAAAATCTTTATATAAAGATTTAAAGATTAAATATATATCTTTACTTCTAAGATCTCTATTAAGATTATCTTATATACTTCTATAATTATATAGAGATACTTATTTTAAAGAGTTTATAGTTTCCTACTTACTTCTTTCTAATATTCTTTAATCTCTTCTAGTATATACTAGATACTTACTTTATATATAATAACTAAGTATATAGCTATTTAATATACTTATTTTTCTATTTCTAAAGAGATATTTTAGATAGATTCTATAATTATATAAAGAGTGTTAATTAGATAAACTAATTTTACTTTAATTATCTAAAGATAAGATTATTATCTAAATATAATATCTAGTTAAATATTAAGAATTTATATATTATTCTTTAGATTAATTTCTTATTTCTTAAGCTTTAATCCCGTCTTTATATTAAAATTCCTCTTTATATAACTAAAATAAATTAGCTTATACTTATTTAAATAGAATTTTAAGCTATACTTTCTTCTCTAATTAATATATTTCTTATAAATTTCAGTAAGTACTTAATAATTTCTCTTCGTACTTTTACTATATATTAAAATATTAATATTATTTATAAATTCTATTATACTTATATAAAGTCTAATATTATTATATTTCTCTAATAGATTAATATTATAGAAGAGATAAAGAATAAGAGATGTTAGTAAGCCTTATAAGATTTCTATTATAATTAATGTTTTTAATAATATAAACTCATTAATCTTTATCTTTATATAATAGTTAAAGAGGAAATCTATTATCTATTATATAAGTAACTCTGAGATTTTCCTCTTTCTTAGATTATAGACTAGTTATATATATAAGATCTTATTAAATATCCTTATTATATTTAGTGAGAGGAGACTTATAACTCTTTTATTTTCTCTCTTCTAAATTATATATATCTTCTCTATAATCTATTATAATATTATCTCTATTACTTTTAGAGAATATACTCTATATTATAAGTCTAAAAGAAGATTATATAATTTAATAATATATTTTATTTAGTTAGATATTACTACTTCTAAAATCTTTTCTAGAATATTTAATAATATAATTAGTCTATATATTAATAGATTTAAGTAGTCTCTCTTATCTAACTTTTTTAGTATTATTATACGGGTGTTTTTAAAATAGGCTAACTAGATTTCTTAAGTAAGATAGGCCTGAAATAATCTTTTAATTAGATTTAGCTTCTCTTATATAAGAATTTAAATAACTCTATTTAGAATTCTATCTAATTCTAAGATCTTATCTTTTTCTATATAACTAACTACTTTTAGAATTTCTCTTTCTATAATCTCTTTCTACTATAGAATTCTCTAGAGATATTTATATTCTTTAATATCTATAAGATTTATCTTAAGAGAAGGGGGAAAGCAGATATTATATAAAAGTTTTACTTTACTCTCTATATCTTTTACTTTATATATTCTCTATTTAAGAATAAGAAAGAATACTTAAGTAATTTATTCTTATAATTACTATCTTATTTATTATATAATCTTTTAGATTCTCTATAGTCTCTATATTATCTCTTATATTATATTTCTAAAGTCTTCTCTTTTTACTTTTAATAATATCTTCTCTTTTTAACTGCGCTATTATATAAAGTCTTATTATATAAAGAGTAATAGATTTTTAGTAAAGTTTTTATATACTTTTCTTATATTCTTTATTATCTCTTAACATTCTTTTATTTAGAATCTCTAACTATATAATAATAATCTTATTTATAGTGTTAAGTCTTCTATTATTATATATATAAGTCTTATTAGTTTATATATAAAATAGTTAATCTCTTCTCTAATATTTAATATATAATTTTTAAGTAGCTTTGTATAACTA
>JAABUK010004338.1_pt1 | contig 23168 bp, 26 predicted proteins | sample 5559141 | NCBI WGS metagenome assembly JAABUK01 (sample SAMN10711869, study PRJNA513367) | rock metagenome | isolation source: Antarctica rocks | place: Antarctica: Victoria Land, Pudding Butte nord | collected 2016-01-03
CCGTCCCGGACGAACGCCAGCATCGCCTCCAGCTGCGGCCGGGCCGTGCTGCGGCCCGATGCGCTGTCGGTGAACGTCCGGTCCAGCGCCACACCGTCGAGCTGCCGACCAGGGTTCTGGTCCAGGCCTGCTCACCCGGGTGTAGCCGACCCGCTGCCCGCTCACGGAGCCTCCCCAGCCGGAAGTGTCAGGTTAGACCCTAAGACCCGCAGGACCAGGTGTCCATCAAGCCGAAGTCCGGCCCTAACCTGACGCCCCAAGACCGCACCTCCTGACGTCAGCCTGGGGTACACCCCAACCCGACGTCATGTGGCGGGCGCAGACCGCGACCAACTGCGGTGCACCGCGCCCTTGATTGACACCACGCGGGCACTTGCCTGCATGCCGGCTGTTCGGTGCTGCCTGGTGGAGCGAACCGATGCTCCGGTGATGGGGGGTTGTGCGAGGATGGTTGGCGCTGGCCCATCCTGCCTGACCCGCCCGGGGGCGGAATGCACTGCCGGTAACGGCGGCTCGAGCGGTTTCGGCCGGCACCACCACCCGCATCGCCGCGCCCGCACCATCACCGGGTATCTGGCGGTGGCCGGTAACGCTGTGCACGGTCCATGGTGAGGACGACCTCCGTTACGTGCCTCGGCGCTAGCTGAGCGCCGGGGTGGTCTGCAGTGGGAGGATGGTCGGCATGACCGAAGACTGGCCGCCGGCGCCGAATCGCCGGCACCGTCGGCCATCCGGGGCGACTGCATCGGCTGCGGTTGGCGTTGGCCGCCGGTTCGTCGAGCGGCACGGCTGGCGTGCCTACACCCTGCCGATCCTGATCGTGGTCACGATCGCGGTCACGATCGTGGCGGGTGGCAAATCCGTGACCACGGCAGCCCCTGGCCAGGACTCGGCTTCCCCGGTCGCCGCCACGACACTTCCGCAGGCCCCGAGCACGCCGGCTGCGCTGCCTTCGGCACGCTCGGCCACGAACACGGTCGCGCCGGATCCCTGCGCGGACAACACAGCAGCGCAACTGGTCTTGGTCAGCGTCAGCCAGCAGCACGCCTGGATGTGCGCGGGAACCACCTTGGCCAGCGCCACCCCGGTCACTACCGGCTCTTTGGTCGGTGGGGACCAGACCCCGACCGGCAGCTGGACCATCCAAGCCCAACAGGTCGACCGAAACCTCACCGGTCCTGGCTACTCCCAGCACGTTCACTACTGGATGCCCTACGACGGCGACTTCGGCCTGCACGACGCGACCTGGCAGACCTTCGCGTTCGGCAGTGACCAGTGGCGCACCGACGGCTCCCACGGCTGCGTCCATTTCCCGTTGCCGGCCATGACCTGGCTGTATCAATGGGCTCGCACCGGAACTACCGTCACCGTCACCGCCTAACTGAGTGATTCCCTGGGGTGATGACCGCGGGCGCGGCGCGGCACACGGTGGTCCTCGACGGTCGGGTGGCGCAGCGCCACCGGGTGGGGGTCCGCCGATGAGGGTGGCGGACCTAGTCCTCCGTCGTCGCTATTGGTAGGTGATCAGGGGTCTGAGTAGCAACGCTGCAGGATCGTGCGCTAAGGGCAGCCGCGTCGCGGGGTGTCGGTCAGGGTGTACCCCAGACAGACAGTCCCAACCGACGCCGTACCGCTCTCCTCGACTCGGCTGAAAAGGGATCAGGCTTATTCGTGCTGTGGTGGGGCGAGCACGATGCCGAAGAGCATATGGTCGGCCAGGAATACCAGACGCTCCACCGGCCGCATATGCTGAGCCTGAGACAGCCCCAGCAGCGGGGCGATGCCCGCCTCGAAACCGGTCAGCACCACTAGACCGTAGACGGCACCGGCCCAGCGCGGGCGGCGCAACCGGATGGGCAACAGCGCGAACCCGGCGCCGGCAACGGCACCGAAGGCCCAGTGCGCCAACTCGGTCACCGCGGGTCGTTTCTCCCGCGGGAATTTCGCCATCAGAGCTGGGGCCTGCTGGTGCAGCACCGCCTCCGGTGGGGTTTGATCCACCAAGCCGAGCGAATGCGTCAGCGCGCGCGTCCCTGACATTGCCATCGCCGCGACCACGCCCTGCACACCGGAGTTGATCACCCGCTGCGCATTGCCCATGATGCACCTGCCTCGCTGCCGCTGTAACAAAAACCGTACCGATCCTCGGTCCTGGTGCGACCACCCGTCCCCCGGTGAGCCGCGCAGCTCACGCTACCTCCGACCACGCGAGACGGGGCCGCCGGAGCTGTCGCCGAGGAACGGCTGCCGCTCTGCGGTAAGGCGTGGGTACGTACTGACAGTTGCTCGCTCCTCGATTGGGCGAACCGTCCCGGTAGCCGGACACGAACGATATGACTGTCCACTGAATGGGGGCCGGGATTGCCCACTCGCAGACGGAGGTCATTTATGGCGAAACTCGGGAAGAGTGTCCGCATCGCCGGAGAGTCTCGCGCCCAGTTGGCAGCTGACCTCAAGGCGCAGTACGAGCAGGGAGCCAGCATCCGTGAGCTAACAGAAACGACTGGTCGTTCCTACGGGTTCATTCATCAGGTGCTCAGCGAAGCTCAGGTGCCCCTGCGTGGTCGGGGGCGCCCCTGGCACCGCCGGACCACCCCCCAGTCCGACTGAGTGCCCCGTGGCGTTGGCCAGCAGCGCAACGCCCGCACGCGACGCCCGGAGGAATCAAGGGCTGGATGAGTACCTCGGCGGCGAAGTCCACCGGCGGAAGACCCGTTCACCGTCGCCGGTGCACCCGGTAGCCGACCATGACCAGCACGATCGGGGCGTCATTCACCTCGGTGTCCTTCCTGCAGACGCTGGTCAAGCCCGTCGGGCGGCACCTCGCGTTGTCAACGTCCACGTTCATCACAATCGCGACCGTGGCGTTTTTGGTGTTGGGGACCACCCCGAAGTCGCTGCTGGTGTTCGCTGGTGCGTTCAACGACCTGATCCTGCCGTTCGGGCTAGCGCTGGTGCTGTGGGTGGCGTGGCGTCGACGCGACCTGCTCGCGGGATACGTCTACCCCAAGGTGCTACTGGTCTTCGGGACCCTCGCCTGGGCCTTCACCGCCTACGCTGGCTACGACTCCCTCACCGCGCTGCCCACCATTCTCCAGTGAGCAACACGATGACGCGTTCAGCGACCGCTGCGTCGCGGCCGCTCGGTCGCTGGGGTGGCCGCTTGCGGGGGTGCGTACCTATGCGTGCTCGAGGGCTTCCCCAAAGGCGTGCAGTGCGTCGTTGCGTTGTTGTTCGCTTAGCAGGTGTCCGGCGGCGAGGACAACAGCAACGGGCCAGTCGAGGATGCCGATACCGGCGAGGAGGGCCATGCCAGCCAGCCAACCGATTTCGTTGGGCGCCGGAAGCCGAATGAGCCCGGCAGCGGGTAAGCGGACGGGAATGCCGCCGGCTCGGGCGGCGGCCGCTGCGGCGGCCCGTCCGGCACCGGCGGCCACATGGAGATGCGGTCGGGGGGGTGCGGTCGACATCTGGTGATTGTGGCTGCTGAAGTGGGGTTTCGCGCGCGGAAGGATGACACGGCGGGGGATTGTCAGGGGATTGCGGCCGCCGCCGCGGCTGTCCTCGGCCCGGCGATCCTGCCGAGCTGTCCCTACCTGACTGGGTGTACCCCAAGTGGACGTACTGGTGAACCTCTGCGATGGCACCGTGATCACTCATTAGCCTTTTCGGGGTAGGCAGGGTAACCTGCCTAAGTGGAGATTGCCGACAACGCCCGCAAGCACGGCGTCGCGGCCTCCGACATGGAACATGCGGTACGCAACGCGATCCGGGTGATCGACCAAGGTGACCGTGACCTCTACATCGGGGCCGATCGCTCGGGCCGGCTTCTGGAGGTGGTGGTCCTCGACGACGACGGGCAGCCAGTGGTCATTCACGCGATGGTGTTGCGCCGCAAGTTCTACGACCAACTCTGACCAGGACTCAAGGTGATGACCATGCCGCGTACCAGCGCCCAGCTCCAACAAGCCGCCGAAGACGCCGAGCGGTGGCTCGACTCGCTCGACCCCTCGGCCATCGCATCCCCCGACACGGACGCGGCGTATCTGCGCCGCATCGGGGCCGCGGTCTCCGCAACCGCCGCCAGCCAGGCCGAGCTCGCTGCTGCCGTGGCTGCGGCACGGGACCACGGACATACCTGGACGCAGATCGCCACCATGCTCGGAACCAGCCGTCAGGCCGCCCAGGAGCGCTACAAGGCCCCGGCGCACCGTTCATAGCACTCAGGGTGGGGTTACCGCGGGGCGGAGACACGTCACCGTGGCGCAGCCGCCACCACCACTCGCTTCGGCGGCGTGCGATGCCCTCGACGAGAATCAGCGGGTTCTCCTCTCCTGGTCTCGAGATAGCCCTCGGTTCGGTAGAGCCGATGGCGGCCGTCTGCTGGTCGTTGGTGTCCAGGACCACGGCGATATAGCCGAGTTCCCTGGCGCGGGCTTCCAGGGTCGTGATCAGAGCCTTGGTAGCGGCGGATCTGCATGGTCATAGCTGGCTGTCACGCCGCCACTGCCACGGTCCGATGCTGGGCAGGTCGGACCCCTTGGGGTTCTTGGGTTTCAGGCTCTCACCGTCGTCCCCGTCCCAGACTCGACCGTACTGGTCAGGATGGATCCCCAGCCCCAGTAGGGCAACGGCCGGTTCGGGACGATGCCGAGCTCCCCGTCTTGGGTCGCCTTGGCGGTCGCCCAACACCTACCGCAAGGCAGGAGTCAGGCGGGGGACCGCCACCTCAACTTCCACGAGACCAGGGACAATCTCCAGAATCGGGCAGGGCAACACGCTCTGTCCCCGCGCGGGGGCGTGGTGGCCTGTGCTTTCCGATATTCTGGACAGCGCACGGGTAGACGGTAGAGGTGAGGGCGTCGCAGTGGGGGCAGGGCCGCCTGGAAGGCGAAGTGGGTCATCGTCGGGTCGCCCGTCGTGAGTGATCTGTCCTTTCCGGGACGTTCGGTGGGAGTGCAGCCGCTGTTGGTGCCCGGCGGATCGGTGGTCGGTGGCCGGTACCGATTGCTGACCGAGCATGGTGGGTGGGGGCTGCAGCGGTTCTGGCATGCCCAGGACACCGTGAACGTGCGTGACGTGGCCCTGACGGTCATCGACCTCGCCCCGCCCGGGCCGGTGCTGTCGGTTCCGGCCCGGGTGGGCAGCGCCCCGGACCGACGTGGGGTGGAGGATCCGCAAGGGGTGCCGCGGCGCACGCTGTGGCTTCTCCGGATCGACACACCAGCGGTAGCGACCGTGCTGGATGTGGTGCCGCAGGGTTCGGGGGGCATGGTGGTGGCCCAGTGGACCCCCGGGCGCTCCCTCACCGAGGTGGCCGCCACCGCACCGGACCCGGTGGCCGCCGCCCGGGCGGTGTCCGCGCTGGCTGCCGGGGCCGACACCGCGCACCGGGCGGGTTCGGCCCTGGGGTTGGATCACCCCGACCGGATCCGGATCAACACCGCAGGGGAGGCGGTCCTCGCGTTCCCCGGTGTGCCCGCTGCGGCGACCCCGCAGTCCGACGTACAGGGTTTGGGGGCCATCCTCTATGTCCTGCTCACCGGGTACTGGCCGCTGCCGCCACCCCTCGGCACCCCAACCACCACGGAGGGGCGCGTCGGGGGCCTGCCCCTGGCGGTGCGGGGACCGACCGGTGCTGTGCGTGCCGCGCACCTGGTGCGCCCGGGGGTGCCCCTCGAGGTCTCCGAGGTCATCGACCACGCCCTGCACTCCACCGGTGGGGTGTGCACCGCGGCCGCGGTGCACACCGCCCTACAACGGGTGGGCACCGCCACCGAGGACACCGACACCATGCCCACCAGGGGGGATGGGCACGCCTCCGCCGCCGCCACGGGCCGCGACCCCTCGCGGGCTCGTCGCACCCGTGCCGGGCGTTTCACGGTCACCCCACGCTCAACCAAGCTGGCGTTGTCCTTGCTTGCGGTCATCGTGGTGGGGCTCGTGCTGCTGGGTTATGTGATGACCCAGGCGGTGTCCTTGCTCGGCGGGTCCGGCGCCGTGCAACTCCCGAGCCTCAGCTCATCCAGCACCAGCTCGGTTCCCTCACCTACCGCCCCGGCCCCCACCTCAATTCTTCCCAGTACGGCACCCGCCCCGCCGACCGCGCTGGGCACTGGCCCTGTCACGGCCAGCCAGGTCGCCGTCTTCTCCCCCCTCGGCTACCCGGACAACAGTGCGGCCGCCCCCAACGTGATCGATGGTGACCCGGCTAGCGCATGGTCCACCAACGTGTACCGCGCGCAGTTCCCCACGACCAAACAGGGCCTCGGGTTGCTCCTGGGTCTGCCCGGTAGTCCCACTCTGGCCAGCATCGGCGTCGACTCCCCCAGCGCCGGCACCATCGTGGAAATCCGGTCGGCCACCACCGCCACCCCGACACTGTCCGAGACCACCCTGCTCACCACGAGCACCCTGAATTTCGGGCACACCACCATCACACTGCCCACGAACCCCCCACCGCTGCCCTACCTGCTGGTATGGATCACCCACCTAGCTGGGGGCCCTGGCGCCTACTCCAGCACCATCAGCGAAATCACCGTCCAACGAGCCGGGTAAATCCGGTTCGGTGTGGGGAACCCGGCCGAGGAGTGCAAGTGCAGCGTCCGGTGAGGGAAGCGCATCCGCTGGGTGCGCGGATCTGTGCTGGTTGCCCCGTCCGGCGCCCCTGCGCCCAGGACGCCCCGGTCGACAACGACCAGAACCACCCTACGCGCCGGAATCTTGCTCCCGCCGAGAGCATGCGCCCGGCGTGGCTGAGGGCACGCCGGGCTTTGCTGCGTATCGCCGACGGCATCCGCCCCTGCCCGGTACTGTGGCCCTAGGGGTGAATGAGGGTGGCGTAGACGACGGTGTTGTTCTCCTAGTTCCTGGTCTTTTCATCGAAGGCGCCGCCGCAGGTGATCAGACGCAGGCCCGCGTAGTTGACGGACCCGTAGACGGCTTCGGTGGGGAAAAGGTCTCTGGGATAGCTGTCGATGGCATCGACGCGAAAGTGCGCCACGCTGTGGTCGGCGCGGGTGATGTCGATGAGTTGGCCGGGGCGGATGTCGCCGAGGTTGAAGAAGACGCCGGGTCCCTTGTAGGAGTCGACATGGCCGATGATCACCGCCGGCCCCAACTCACCGGGGGTGGGTCCGAGGCGGTACCAGGCGGCTTTGTCATAGCTGGCGGGGACCTCGATGGTGCCGTCCTTGTTCAATCCCACCTGCGACACCACGGAGTTAATTCCCACCACCGAGGCCCGCACCGACACCGGCGGGGACGGTGCCAAACTGAACGGTGGGGACGGTGGCGGGGTTGCGGACGGCGGGGTTGCGGACGGCGGGGTTGCGGACGGCGGGGTTGCGGACGGCGGGGTTGCGGAGCCGGTGCCGGTCTGGGAGTCGTGCGCTCCCGCCGGTAGGGCGGGGTTGAGAGCACCGTTGCCGGGTCCGGTCATGGCGGCGGGAATGGTGCCGAGCGCCTGAGGCGGAGCGGGCGGCGGCGGGGACTGGGCGAAATACTGGCCGACCATCAGCGCCCCGGTGGCCACGAGTACCGCGCACAGGAGCAGATACACCACGTTTCGGGGCACCGACCGACCCTTGGTAGGCAGGGTGTGGGTGGGGTTGCGGTGCCCGGCGGGGCGTCTCATTTCCCGGACACGGCACTACCCGGCCCAGCAGGGAGGAACGCCTACCGGGCCGGGTAGTGGTGGGCCGCTTACTCGGTGTGGTCGATGTCCTCGGTCACGACGTCGGACGCTGTCTTACGGCCGTGCTGGAAGGCACCGGCCGCGGCCACCGCCCCGGCGGCCGCAACCGCACCGCCGACCAACAGCTCAGTGTTCCGTCCACCGGAGGTGCCACCCGCGCCGGTACCCGCCCCACCCGACGGTGTGGCACCGCCCCCGGAGCTGGCCGATCCGCCGCTCTGGTTCAGGGTGCCGTTGACACCCTTGGGGAAGAACCCACCGGAGGTGACCGTGCCAGGGTTGAGGTAGACGATGTTCAGGACGTGGCCGGGGGTGCGGCCGAAGGCGATGCCGTTCTCGTCGGTGGGCACGATGTTGGAGGTGCCGCTGACGCTGATGCCCTCATCGTCGGAGCCCACCCCGTCGAGGCTGCCGCGGGCCTTGGAGATCGCGTTCGCACCTTCTTGGGCCTTCATGCCCATGCCGTACAGGGTGGTGCGGATCAGGCTGGCGTGATAGGCCTCCACGGCCAGAATGCCCGCTGCCGCCCCGAGGTAGGTCTTGTTGCTGATCAGCGGCGCCGCACCCTTGTACGCGGTGACCCCCACATCTTCAAAGATGAAGGCACCGAGCAGGAAAGCCTGGTCGCTGGCGTAGGGGTCGAAGTTGTCTCCCAGTCCGGCGGCCTTGGCCGCGGCCTTGAAACTGGCGTCCAGGTCGATCGCCGGCTGCGAGACCGCCGCACCACCCAGGGCGGTCCGCAGGAACTTCACGTGCTCGAGTTCGTCCTTGGCGATCTCCATGGCGAAGGCCTTGACGTTCTTGTCCTGGAACGACACCTGACGACCACCGGTCACACCCCCTTGGGTTCCGGTGCCCCCGAGGAGGTTGCTGGCCAGGCCCGCACCGTTGACCGCCACCGAATAAAACTGGGCCTCCAGGTATTCCAGGTTCAACGCGAAGTTCAGGATCGCACTGTCGCTGGGCCCCCCACTGGACTGTGCCAACGCCTCCGGGGCGCCGAGCAGCGACACCGCCCCGACACCCACCCCGGTCAGACCGGCCGCCTTCAAAAACCGACGCCGGTCCAGCTGGTTCTCGGCACTACGATTGATCGCGTTGGCAATGAACTTCTTCTCGAACATCGGCACTTCCCCTTCGACACTGCTGCGGTGACAGTGACGCCCTCAGACACCCGCTAGCTCAGGTCCCATGCGTCACTGCCGTCACAGCCACACCAGCCGCGACAGGAGCAACTGTGACCCCCGCTCCCGGTACTGTCAATTGTTCCTCCCGACTCGGCTAGTTGAGAACACGTTCTCCACCCGCGTTGGGGAATGGTCATTCAACGCGAGCGCTGTAGTTTTGGCTTCCGCTGACACCCACTACCGGAGGCACATCCCAAGATCACTCAGTCCCGTGCACAGACCGGTGTCGCAGAAGCAATCGTTTATGAGAGAACGCGCGGCGCCCTGTAGACGAGCTTGGCGCCGCGAGCGATCCCGAAGCCCGCCGCGATGAGCGCGAGCAACACGACGAAGGCCGGGACACCGAAGACCACCAAGCCGGCGCCGGCTTCGTTGTCGCTTGAGGGGTCGTTCGGCAGCTCGACCATGAAAGCTGCGACGTAGCACCCAGCGAGACAGACGGTGCCGAGGGCCGTGGCAGCGGGGACACCCACCAGAGTCTGCGGTACCGATGAGGACACCCCCGAGGACGGTAACAACAACCGCGGCGGCGCCGGCGACCCAGAGCGCCGAGTAGTACCCTGCGCCGCCACAACCTCTGGCTCTACGCCATGATCGAACCCGACCCACCACGCGAATGGTCGACCACAAGCGCCACACCGCGCGTCATCCGGTGTTCTCGTGGGCTTCCGCGATCAGCGCGAAGTGGTATGGATCACCCCCGCGTGAGCGGGGAGCACGCGTCGAGCCGGGCGCGGACGGCAGGGGTGTCCGGATCACCCCCGCGTGAGCGGGGAGCACCTCGGACCGTTGAGCGGTTCGTCATGCACGTTGGGATCACCCCCGCGTGAGCGGGGAGCACGCGTGCAACAAACACGCGCACGCATACGTCATGGGATCACCCCCGCGTGAGCGGGGAGCACGCCTGGCGGTCGTTCTGCCCGGTCTGCCGGGTGGGATCACCCCCGCGTGAGCGGGGAGCACTGGCCTGTCCTGTTCGCGAAGGTAAAGGGCCAGGGATCACCCCCGCGTGAGCGGGGAGCACTGGCCTGTCCTGTTCGCGAAGGTAAAGGGCCAGGGATCACCCCCGCGTGAGCGGGGAGCACACGTACTCCCGCTCTGCCAGCACCGCAGCCTTCGGATCACGCCCGCGTGAGCGGGGAGCACTCCGCGCACCGAGTTCATGGCGGCGTGGGCCGGGGATCACCCCCGCGTGAGCGGGGAGCACGACCACCTACTCCGACGTGAACATCGTCGGGCAGGATCACCCCCGCGTGAGCGGGGAGCACGATGGCAGCCACAAGGCTGTCAGTGGAGTCCGCGGATCACCCCCGCGTGAGCGGGGAGCACGGTATGGCGCGTGCACGGTTGCGGGCGTTGGAGGGATCACCCCCGCGTGAGCGGGGAGCACCACGGAGGCGGACACCGCCACAGCGTGGGCACGGGATCACCCCCGCGTGAGCGGGGAGCACAAAGGACTCCTTCACCCGCTCCGATTCGACCGGGGATCACCCCCGCGTGAGCGGGGAGCACTGGCCTGCTGTGCCCGGTCGTTGACTTCTTTGGGGATCACCCCCGCGTGAGCGGGGAGCACTTCGAAAACGTGGTGGTCGGGTCGCTGTGCGTGGGATCACCCCCGCGTGAGCGGGGAGCACCCGTCTCCGCTGTGATGTCAACAACCATCCACCGGATCACCCCCGCGTGAGCGGGGAGCACCACAGCGGCATGGCAACCACGAACACCTGCCCGGGATCACCCCCGCGTGAGCGGGGAGCACCTCTCGAAAGCGATGGGTACCCCGAGGTAGGAGGGATCACCCCCGCGTGAGCGGGGAGCACGAGGTGGCCGGTGGTGTGACCTGGCCCGCGATGGGATCACCCCCGCGTGAGCGGGGAGCACCCACAAGCCGTTACCGGCGGGTTGGGTGCGGCAGGATCACCCCCGCGTGAGCGGGGAGCACTCCCGGTTGTCGAGCTCGCGGGGTAGGACGAGCGGATCACCCCCGCGTGAGCGGGGAGCACCTTGTCCAAGAACTGGTTGATCCTGCCGCGCGAGGGATCACCCCCGCGTGAGCGGGGAGCACACCGCCTGACCTGCGGGACAAGCCGGGGGTGTGTTGTTCTGACATCACTTTAGGTTGTGCCTCTGCCGTATCGGCGACGTCCGCTGGCGGTGCTCCATCCCCTGCTGTGTTGGGGTGTGGGGTCAGTGGTCGAAGGTCGGAGCATCAGGGTGAGCCCTTCGTGGTCGGTGGGCACCCAGTCATGCTTGTGCACCTTAAACGCGAGTCCTTGCTCGTTGTTCGCTCGGTAGACTATGCGGGCGCGCCCGGTCTTTACCATGTCGACGACCCGTACCCACATCAGCTCACGCACTCGTGCGCTGGGGGTGCCGACGAAGACTCCCGGGGGAGATCTCTAGCAGCCAGCGGGTGAGGTGGCCTCGGAGCCCGGCGGGGCATGCTGTCACCACGATGACGGTCATCCGAGATCGTCACCGTAGGACGTTCCCCCGGGCACGGGGTGGTCGACTGCATCCCAGAGCATCACAACATCGGCGTCGTCGAACGCTTCGGGGCCGTATGCAACGGCGCCGTGGGACTCGTCGGCGAGCAGCGTCTTGATGTCGCGGACGCATCGTTCGAGGAAGGCGCCTCCCCGCATGCCGTCCCGTACCAGCCGACGTGTCTCGGCGCCGATGTCGATGGCACCTTTGGCGGCGATGTTGAACGCGGCGGGGATGCTGATCTCGGCCTTGTAGAGGTCGGCGATGTCGTAGACGAACGACCGGACGTGTCCGGTGTGGACGAATCCGAGATCCGGTGAGCAGCCGAGCGCGACGATCACCGCGTGGACGACTCCGTAGAGGCTGCTGTTGGCCGCTGACAGTGCTTGGTTCACCGGGCGACCCGCCGGTGAAGTTGTCAGGGTCGTAGTCGCGGCGGGTCCACTGGACGCCGGTCCGGAGGGCGTGCTCGCGGTAGATGCGTCGGACCGGGATCCCTTCGCGGCCACGGAGTTGCTGCATGGTCAGCCCGTCGGTGTCTTCTCCGGCGAACCGTATCGCGTACATGCGCCGGGCGACACGCAGCCTCGACGACCGGTTCGTCACCAGCTTGGCCTGGGCGAGGAGGAGCCGTGTGGAGCGGGTGAGGGTGCGACCGTGGGCGTAGTACCGGACGCCGTGCTCCCCGACCCACACGGCGGTCGACCCGCTCTCGGCCAGCAGCATCATGGCCTGCTGGGTGACTGTGGTTCCGGGTCCCAGGAGCAACGCACCGAGGGTCGCGGCGGGGATGTGCACCGTCCCCCGCTGGTCGAGCGCGGTGATGGCGTTGGCGTCGCGGTTCACGACGCAGTGTTCGAGGTAGAGGAACGTCAGCCGGTCCTCGGCCCGGACGAGCTGTCTGAGCGGGACCGGTTTGGCGCCGGGGATCTCGGGCACTTCTCAGCGCGCCAGTGTCAGTAGTCCGCAGCCGTAGCCTTTCGCGGGTCCGAGGCCGTGGGTGAGGGTTCGCCGGAACGCGGTGGGGTCACCAACGGTGAGGCGCCCCTCGTAGGTCGCCGTGGTCAGGGTCACCGCGGTGCCGCGGCGGCGGAACCGGACGACCTCGCGGTGCACGACAGCAGCATCAGGCTGGCCTAGCGCGCCGACGGGTACCTCGAACCCGGCGCCGGCGCAGCGGGTCGTGAGCCAAGCCAGCTGTTGTGGGGCGGTTAGGTGGCCGAACCGTTGGGTGCGTTCGGAGTCGGTGGTCTTGCGGCCGCTGTGGGTGGGGTTGGCGCGCAGGCGGAACGCCCAGGTGTCACCGGTGGTGAGACCGTCGAGCAGTGGTCGGTAGTCCTTGGTCACCCAGCCTTGGGTGCTGGGCCAGCCGGCGTCCTCGACGAGGTGGAGGAGGTCGGGGGCGTGGGGGCTGGCGATGTAGAGGTGGGTAGCGGGGCCGGTGGTGTCGACCCGCCACAGCACCCGTCCGTCGTCTGAGGGTGTAGCGGTGCCGGCGGGGAATCCGCTGAGCACGCCAGCATGAAGGTTCTGCGGTGAGGACAGCAGCGTCCGCGCCCCGCGGCGGGCGGTGTTGACCTCGAAGCGGGTGAGGTGCATCAGCTTTCGCCCAACGGGGCGATCGGGTCATGCCCGGTGGAGATGGCGGAGACGCCGACGGCGGCGGGGCGGTGGGGGTTGGGCACGCGGACCCGTCCGTGGCGGACTGAGCGCCACCCGTACTCGCGGCGTTCGGGGTCGAAGCTGATGGGTTCGTCGCGGACCACGTCGCTGCCGGGCGTGTCCGGTGGGCAGTCGACAACGGTGTCGAGGTCGAGCTCGGCGCGGCGTTCCGCCTTCTGCGCCCACGCCGAGGCCGACCACGGTTCCCGGTCGAGGACCTCGGGCACGGTCCCCTCGCGCAACCCCCGCGACACCGGCCCCACCGGGGGGCAGGACCGATGGCCTAAAAACAGTGGGTAGGTGGGGTTGCGCAGCGCCTCGTCGAGCCCACCCAGCAGGCCGCTGTCGCCTTCCACACCGACGAGGAACACTGCGTCGGCCAGGTAGAACCGGTAAGACAGCGGCATCGACTCGGAGCCGTCGCGGGTGCGGGCGGTCTGGAAGTCGCGTTCCATCCGGCCGGGTTGTTCCACCCGGACCCCGACCCGCAGGCGCAGCAGCTCGTCGAGCGGGTCGGTCCGCCGTAGCCCCTGGGCGGCGGCGAGCAGCCCGATGACCCCGCTTTTGCTGGGGGTGCGGTCGGTGCCGCGCCGGACGAAGCGGCTGCTGGTTCCCCACGACTGCATCGGCCCGGCCAGGCGCAGCAGGAGCACCGTCACGAGGCTGCCGTCGCGCGGTTGGTGACGAGGGCGCCGACCTCGGTGATAACGGAGTCCAGCGAGCTGCGGGCCGCGAGCGCGGTGAGGGGATCGGACTTGGCGCCGACCCCGACGCACCACGCGGTGACCGGGTGCTCGTCGTAGGCATCGTGCAGCTCGCGGCCGTGCTCGGCGAGCCGCCGGATCGACCCCGCGATGCGGCCCCCGTCCTCCTCCGGTGGGACGGCGTCCTCGAACGCACCCACGAAGTTGATGGACTGCGACTCGCGGGCGACGACGAGGACGGCGTCGGGCAGGGTCCGGTTGGCGAAGGTGTTCTGCTTCCCGGTGGGCATGCTGGTGACGAACGCCCGGACGAAGGCCTCGACGGCGCGGCGGGTGACGTCACCGTCGCCGAGGTTGTCTCGCAGCCGGTCGACGTCGATCGTGGCGTAGCGGTAGAGGGTCGCGGAGTTGAACTCGACGGTGCCGATCATCCCGGCGCCGGCGTCCTCCGCCTCGTCCGCCTTCTTGTGGTCATCGACGGCGGTGAAGTAGTCGTACTCGGTGGTCACGGCGTGCACGCTCAGTGCGTGCGCCACCTGGACGGCGGCGTCCACGTTGAGCTCGGTGACTTCGGCGACCATCCGACCGAACAACGCCACGTCGACCGAGTTCTGCTGGTCAGCGCGGCGCTTTGCCTCACGGCACCGGTGAGTACCTCATGCGGGTCACCATTCGGGGCCACCACCCACCCGTGCAGGACTTGCGCTGCCACCCACCACCCTGGCGGGGCATCGACACCGGAGGGTTGCCATGCCCGCTGCCGCGCTGTGGCCAGCAGTTCGCGGTCAGACAACGCCCCCCAGGGCAGTACCCGACGCCGCCGCACAACCCCTCCCATACTGACCCGCCCGACACGCGCCCTGTACCAGTATGCCGTCAGGGGTTCCCTCCGGCTGCGGTAGCTCCCGCCCCTCCACCACCTCGGATGGTCAGGTGGGATCACCGACCTTCAAAGACCTGGTGTCCGTCGGCCGTCTCGCTGGCGCTGCACCGCCTTGGGGACACCACTATCGAAGCGGTCACCTCGCTGGCGCTCGGTCACCGCTGCTGTGCCCGCCGCCAGCCCCTCGCCAAGGCTCGGGTCCGTCGTCGTGGTGTTTCCCCGGCCGGCCGGGCCCGGGTGCCCGCACGGACCTGCGCCGATGACCCGCCGGAGCGAGGCCGCCCACGCCCGCTGGCAGGAGGGCCTGTCCCGGTTGCGGGCCTACGCCCACACCCATGGTGGCGCCACCCCGCACACCAGAGCGGTGGTGGACGGTTTCCGGCTCGGGCGGTGGGCGGCGGTGCAACGGGAACGGTACTGGGCGAACCGGTTGCCCCCCGAGCACGTCGCGGCCTTGCAGGGGGTGCCCGGGTGGGACTGGGGACGCACCAACGCTGACCGGTGGGCGGAAGGTGTCACCCACCTGCGCTCCTACCTCCACGAGCACGCCACCACCGCGGTGGACACCCGCACCGTGCACGAGGGCTTCGAGCTGGGCGGGTGGGTGGCGCGGCGGCGCAGTAACTACCACCAGGGCACCCTGTCCCCCACCCGCATCGCCGTATTGGAGGCGTTGCCGGGGTGGGTGTGGACCCGCACCGAAGACCGATGGCCCCACGGTCTGAAAGCGTTGCGCTCCTACGTCACCAAGCACGGCACCGCACGAGTGCCCGCGGATGCCACCGAACGCCGCTACCCGCTGGGCCGGTGGGTGGCCGCCCGCCGCGCCCAGTACCAACGGGGCACCCTGAGCCCGGAACAGATCACCACCCTGCAAGCCCTGCCAGGGTGGGTGTGGGACGTCAAAGCATCCCGGTGGGAACAGGGTCTGCGGCTGCTCACCGCCTACGCCCACCGCACCGGGGCGCCGAACCCGGACTCCTTCTACATCGAGGACACCGAAGGCACCGAAGGCACCTTTACCTTGGGGGCGTGGGCCATGAGCCGGCGCAAGGAGTACCGCCTCGGCGTCCTCTCCCCCACCCGCACCGCCGCCCTGGAAACGATCCCCGGGTGGGAATGGAACCCCCACGACGCCGCCTGGCACCGCATGTTTACCCACCTCGAACAGGCCGCCCACCACCACGGCAGCGTTGCCCACATCACCCAAACCACCGTCATCGACGGAGTAAACATCGGTCACTGGGTGATGGCCCAACGCACCCGACACCGCCGGGGCCGCCTCGGCCCCGACCGGGCCCAAGCCCTGCAAGCCCTCCCCGGCTGGGACTGGACACCCCACGCCCACCGAAGGGCCGGCAGCCACACCGAACCTGCCGACACCAGGTGACAGCTCACCCTCGTTTACCAACAGTGCTCGGCGAGATCTTCGATGCGTCGACACGGCGACCCCTGCGCCGCGGCCGATGCTCACATATCGGGTACTTGCACTGCGCCGAGGCGCCTGCGGTGGGGGCTGGCGATGAACCGGTCGAGCTCCTCGAGTTGGGCAACATCGCTGGAGGCGCGGATCTTGATCTCTGGTTGCAGAAGAAGGCTGACTGGCTGCTTGCCGGCGAGCATCTGGAGTAGCAATGTGACGGCGCCCCGGCCCATCTCCTCCATCGGTGAGGCAAGGGTGGTCATGGGGATAGGCAGTTCAGCTGCGAGCGCAACGTCGTTGAATCCGACCACTGCAATGTCGTAGCCGACCCGCAGCCCAGCGTCGCGGATGGCTCCCATCGCCCCGATGGCTGCGAAGTCGTTGACCGCGAAGACAGCGGTCGGCGGTTCACCCGGCTCGTCGAGGACGCGTTGCATTGCCGCTCGACCGCCACGGGTGTGGAAAGGGCCCTCGACGACCCAGCGGTCCGCAACGGCAAGCCCTGCCTGTTGGCATCGTTGGAGGAATCCGTGGGTGCGGTCACGGCCCGTGCTCGCGTACGGTTCTCCGGCTAGGACGGCCATCTGGGTGTGACCCAACTCGATCAGGTGCTCGGCGGCGATGCGTCCCCCGGCCACGTCGTCACAGGTTATGGAGGGGTGGTCGCCAGCCCGGCGGTTGACCAGCACGAACGGCACTCCACGGTGTTCTAGCTCGTCGACGAATTCTCCGTCGGAATGCGCGTCACCGAAGATCAGACCGTCGACGCGGTGGTCGAGCATGACCTCGGTGCGGTCCCGCTGCTCGTCTTGTTTGTCGTGGGTGTTGGCGACCACCGTGCGGTAGCCGGCAGCGTCGGCCGCGTCCTCGATGCCCTCATAGATCGTGGCGAGGACGTAGTCAGACAGGCGGGGAACGAGCACACCGAGCAGCCGGCTCTGCCGCGTACGCAGGCCGCTGGCCATCTGGTCCCTCGTGTAGCCCAGGCGTGCGGCGGCCGCCTGCACGCGAGCGACGGTGGATGCCGACGGTGCCCGGGCACCCTTGCTGACACCGTGCAGCGACCGGGACGCCGAGGTGATCGACACGCCTGCCGTGTGGGCGACGTCCTGCAGGGTCACCCGTCGCTGCTGCCGACGCGGATCGTTGCTGCCGGATCCTCCTGCCATCAATCGTCCCCTTCGGTTCGTCGTGATTCTGGCAGTAGGTCTTGACGGAATCGTATTTGTGATGTTGGCTACACTGTGTACAAACGATAGTACATCCGATGCACGGCCCACTGGCGACTCCGGTGGTCGATGTTCCGACTCTGCTCTCATCCCCGCACCGATTCGTCCGAGAGGACCAAACACATGCTCTCCCAACGTCACCTGAAGCAAGGAGCGGCTGCTGTGTTGGCAGCGGTTACGGTGTTCGCCAGCCTGGCCGCCTGTGGCAGCTCGGATACGCCCGCCAACAGCGGTCCCGGACCGGAGACCAGTGATCTCAAGGTCGGGGTCATCAAGATCGCGGGTGTGACCCCGATCTATGCCGCGCAGAAGCTGGGGTACTTCAAGGCTGAAGGACTCAATGTCAGCTTGGAGACGAGTTCGGGTGGGGCTGCGTCGCTTCCGTTGGTGTCTCAGGGCGACTTGCAGATAACGAACGCCCCGGCGGTCTCGGTGATTCTGGGACGCGAGCGCGGCTTTGACTTCTCGATCCTGCCGCCTTCGCTCGACGCGGAGGCGCAACAACCTGGGCAGACCGCCGTTCTGGCGAGCAACACCTCCGGGGTGGAGTCCCTGAAAGACCTGGCCGGCAAGAAAGTGGGGGTGAACACGATCAACAGCGTCAACTGGCTGTACAACCGGCAGTTGCTGAAGCAGGCCGGGGTGGACCTCAGCACCGTCACCTACGTCGAGTTGCCGTTTCCCTCCATGATCGACGCGGTGACGAAAGGCTCGGTCGACGCGATCGACGTGCCCCAGCCGTTCCTCTACGTCGCCCAGCAGACCGGCAAGGTGAAGACCTTGGGCTATACCTTCCTCGACACACAACCGAGCGTCCCGATCACCGGATACGCCGCCTCACAGAAATGGATCGACAAGAACCCGAAGACCGTTGCTGCCTTCGAACGCGCGATGAGCAAGGCGATCGACTACATGCGCAGCCACGACGCTGAAGCCAAGCAGCTGATCAGTGAGTACACCGGGGCGAAGCCGGAACTGGTGAACCAAATCCCGCTGAACAAGTGGTCCACGACCGCCGATCCTGGGCAACTCCAGAAGACCGCCGACCTTATGCTGGCCGCCGGAATGATCAAGAAGAAGGCCGACGTCACCAAGTTCATCGCGAAAACCAGCTGATGGCGACCGCGACGAAGGACATGGCGCAGCCCAACGACGCCGCTCCGGTCGCCGACTACATCTCCGCGGAGCACCTCAACAAGGCGTTCATGCGTGGAGATGAGGAGTTCGTCGCCGTCAACGACGTCACCCTCACAATCGGCAAGGGCGACTTCCTCACTGTCGTCGGCCCCTCGGGGTGCGGCAAGTCGACCCTGCTGCAGATGATCGCCGGGCTGCTGGCACCGACCCGCGGCCGCGTCATGTTCGAGGGCAGCGCGGTCGAGGGACCTCCCTTCGACATGGTCTACGTCTTTCAGCAATACACGAAGTCGCTGATGCCCTGGCGGACCGTCCTGGACAACGTGGCGCTCGGGTTGGAGGTGGCCCAGCGGAAGCAAGGGAGAAGCCGGGCGCAGCTGCGGGACCGGTGTCGAAGCGAACTCGCCCGCGTCGGGCTCGCGGGCACCGAGGACCAATACCCCTGGCAGCTCTCCGGAGGCATGCAGCAGCGGGTCGCGATCGCCCGGGCCCTGGTCTGTGAGCCCTCGGTTCTACTCATGGACGAACCCTTCTCCGCACTCGACGCGTTGTCCCGCAGCAGCCTGCAAGACCTCCTGCTCGACCTCTGGGCGCAGCTGCACCTGACCGTTGTGTTCGTGACCCATGACGTGGAAGAAGCGGTGTATCTCTCCGATCGGGTCGCGGTCCTGTCCAAGTCCCCCTCCTGCATCGTCGAGCGCTTCGACATCGACCTCCCCAGACCCCGCCACCAGATCACGACCAAAGAGTCGAGCGCGTTCCTGGAGTACCGGCGAGACCTCTACGCGAAGGTGTTAGCAGAATGAGTCATCCGCAAACGAGCGAAGCCCGAGCAACACCAGCCACGGCCGATCCGGCCAGCCACGTGCCGGGCGCCACGTCTAAGCGGCGCCCGGCACGGCGACGAAACCCGCTGTCGGCGCTGTCGGGCGTCGCCCTGATCGTTGTCCTCGCCGTCCTCTGGGAGCTGAGCGTCCGCCTGCAGATCATCCAGTCCCCCAACTGGCCCGCCCTCTCGGATGTGTTCGTCTCCTTCTGGGCACTGCTCCGCGACGGCACGTTCGTCACGGTCTTCGGGCCGACCCTGCAGCGCCTTGCCGAGGGCTACGCCCTCGCCGCAGTGATGGGAATCGGCCTCGGACTCGCGATGGGATACTTCCGGTGGATCCACCGCCTGTTCGACCCGATCGTCGAGGTACTGCGCCCGATCCCCAGCCCCGCCTACATTCCCGTCGCGATCCTGTTTTTGGGCATCGGCGACACCATGAAGATCTTCATGATCGCGTTCTCGGCGTTCTTCCCCATCCTGTTGAACACCGTCGCGGGGGTCCGCAGCGTCGACCCGGTCCTCATCGACACCGGCCGCACCTTCGGGCTCGGCACCCGCCAGATCGTGCGCAAGATCGTTTTGCCCTCGGCCCTGGTGTACATCTTCACGGGACTGCGCATCAGCCTGGCGATCGCCCTGATCCTGACCGTCATCGCGGAGGAAGTCGCGGGCAACAGCGGCATCGGTTTCTACCTGCTCAACGCACAACGCTCGTTCCTCATCCCGGAGATGTACGCCTCGGTCGTTGCCCTCGCGATCCTCGGTTTCGCGCTGAACAGGCTCTTCTTGATGATCGAATCCAGAGTGCTGTCCTGGGATGCCGGGTCCCAGCGCTCCGAAATCACCTAGGCCACCCGGCGCGGTCACTGCGTCGATGCCCTTACGTCACATCAGCCTGAGAACAAGGGAAGCCCGTGCCTGAATCGGAAGTTTTTGAGGTCGAACGTTTCCCGCTCGAGCAGGGGGCGACGCTGCGACCCGCTCGGCTCGTCTACAAGACTCACGGGACGTTGAACGCCGAGCGCAACAACGTAATCGTCTATCCCACCTGGTATCCCGGTCAACACCAGGACAACGAATGGCTCATCGGAGCGGGTAAGGCCCTCGATCCCGAGCGGTACTTCATTGTGGTGCCCAATACCCTCGGCAACGGGTTGTCCTCCTCACCGAGCAACACCCCACCTCCCTATGACCGCGCCCGGTTCCCGCGCGTCACCGCCCGCGACAACGTGCATCTGCAGGCCCGGATGCTCCGCGAACGCTATGACATCACGGGCATCGCGCTCGTGACGGGGTGGTCCATGGCCGGACACCAAGCTTTTCAGTGGGCCCTGAGCTACCCCGACCTCGTCGAACGCATCGCGCCCTTCTGTTCCAGCGCCCGCACCTCGCCGCACAACTATGTCTTCCTTGAGGGACCACAAGCCGCGCTGCGGGCGGACGCTGCCTGGCGCAACGGCTGGTATGACGAACAACCGCAGCAGGGTCTCCGCGCCTTCGCCCGAGTCTTCGCCGGATGGGCCTTGTCCCAAACGTTCTACCGCGAGCATCTCTACCGCGACCTCGGCTTCTCCAGCGTGGAGGACTTCCTGGTCGGATTCTGGGAGGGATCCTTCCTGCGCCGCGACGCCAACAACCTCCTGGCACTGGCCTGGACGTGGCAACACGCCGACATCTCCACGACCCCAGGCTTTCACGGAGACCTCGACGCGGCCCTCGGTGCGATCACGGCGAAGACCCTCATCATGCCCGGAAGCACCGACTTGTATTTCACCCCCGAGGACAGCCAGCACGAAATCGAGCACATCCACAACGGCGAGCTTCGCGTGATCCCCTCCGTCTGGGGACACCAAGCAGGCCGAGGCCTGGCCCCCGCCGACGCCCACTTCGTCGATGCGGGGCTACGCGATGTGCTGTCCTCATGACCCGCCCCGATCCTCTTCACGGCCCCTCCTCAGAAAGCGACCCCACCACCATGCCCACAGCGACGGACGACACCCATCGAACCCTCGTGGAAGAGATCACCGCCGCAGTCGCGGACTATGAGCACGCCCTCGCCCGCCACGATCTCGATGCCCTCCACGAATGGTTCTACGAGGACCCCAGCACACTGCGCGCCGACGCACACGGTGTGCTCATCGGCCGCGACGCGATCGATGAGTTCCGCCGGCACAGTCCGGGAGCACTACCCCGCACTGTGGACCGCCTCCACGTAGTGCCCCTCGCGGACAGCGCCGCGTTAGCCGTCGCGGAAACTCTCCGGCCCGACGGCACCCGGGGACTCCAGACCCAGGCCTGGGTCAAAACGCTGCGAGGCTGGAAGATCTCCGCCGCCCATGTAAGCGTGAGCCCACCAACGGCTGCGCCCGCGACCGGTGGCGACCCCGCCAGCCGATCCGCGCCCGAGGACGTGGCACTGTGGCGGGTCACGGGCACCCCGCTCGTGCGGGGTGCCGAGGGCGGCACCCTGTCAGGACGTACGGTTGCCGTGAAAGACACCTACGCCGTCGCAGGGTTTGCGCGCGGCGCCGGCAACCCAACCTGGCTCGACGAAGCGGCCGTCGAGCACGACAACGCGAGCGCCGTCACGTCACTGCTTGCTGCCGGCGCCGACATCCTGGGCATCGCCCAAACAGACGAATTCGCCTACAGCCTGGCAGGCACGAACGTGCACTACGGCACCCCACCCAACCCCGCAGCGAGCGGCCGCATACCCGGCGGCTCATCCAGTGGACCCGCCAGCGCAGTGGCCTCAGGACTCGCCGACATCGGCCTAGGCAGCGACACCGCCGGCTCCATCCGGGTGCCCGCGTCCTACTGCGGACTGTTCGGTCTGCGCCCCACCCACGGTGCGATCTCCACGGAAGGAATGCTGCCGCTGGCCCCGGACTTCGACACCGTCAGCTGGATGACACGCGACGCCGAAACACTCGAGGCCGTCGCCGCGGTGCTGTTACCCGAAGGGGACGCCACACCACCGGAGTGCCTGCTCTTGGCCGAAGACCTGTTCGCGCTGGCCGACCCCGCTGTGCAAGCCGCTCTGCGCGAACCCGCCGAGCGGATCGCCTCGCGACTCGGACTGCCGCTTAAGGTGGTGCCAACGCTCTGCGACCAGCAACTGGATAGTTGGACAACAGCGTTCGGGACGATGCAGGCGGCGCAGGCATGGAAAGCCCACGGACCCTGGCTCGCCGACCATCCCGACGCTCTAGAGCCCGAGATCGCCCAACGGTTCGCCAACGGTCGGGTGGTTACACCCCAGCAATTCGACGCCGCCCAGCAGACCCTGCTCACCGCACGGAACCTGCTCGCCGGCCATCTCCGCCCCGGCACCGTCCTCGTGCAACCCGCCGCCAGCACCCCCGCCCCACCGCCCCAGATGACCGATCACGACAAGGCCGCCATGCGCGCCGGCACCCTACGACTCACCTGCGTCGCGAGCATCGCCGGACTGCCCGCCGCGGTCATGCCCGCTGCCCTAGTTGAAAACCTGCCAGTGGGGTTGTGCCTCGTCGGAAGACGAGACACCGACCGCACTCTCGTCGCCCTCGCCCGACAGGCTGCAACACCGTGATTTCCCGCAGACAGTCCCCCGGCTGATTGGGGCCAGCCCAGCAACCGGGGCCGCAGCGTCCCCCGCGTAACAACCTGACCGACGGGCCCAGAACACCGGTGCGGGCTCGACATGTGAACTGCCGTGAAGTTGTCACCGATTCCGGCCCTCAAGTTGTCATTACGGTCCGCTGATACGGCATCCGATGATTGTGTCCGTAAGGGGATCGATCGGTCACCGGCGCGGTCCTGGGTGCCGCCGCAACAGGGGGCGCCGACTCTGTTGGGGTCGACCGATCGACCGCTAATCTCCGACTGTGGCCGGTTGGAGCCTGCTGGGTGGTGATGAGCGACCACCGTGACGAGTTGGCGATACCCCTGG